>ENA-UOUJ01000468-UOUJ01000468.1-activated-sludge-metagenome-genome-assembly--contig:-NODE-468-length-27483-cov-6.078642_pt1 | contig 27483 bp, 21 predicted proteins | sample MGYA00249839_ERZ747224 | MGnify/ENA primary metagenome ERZ747224 (study PRJEB28782, sample SAMN03220277) | activated sludge metagenome | biome: wastewater; feature: sewage sludge; material... | reverse complement strand
CACCCATCATCTCCAAATCGCTTCAAAGCCAATGAATCATGCTCACAGCTCAGCCACCACTGACTTCTTCAACAGCCTGTTAGGCGTGTAACTTCTCCGCAAACGCCATCTGGCATCGTTGCTAAACAGCGCACCAAAATTTCGGACCGGGCGAACTGCGAAGCTTACCAAACAAAAACATCACGAGCACGATTGTCGCCATGGCAATCCATCCGGCCGGCCTGTCTTTCCTCTTGCACCGTCCAGCATTCCCATGAATGCGACTTTTCCGCTCGAAGCAGAGTCTTTAAGTATGTATCGTAACACGAACAATAACCCGACTCCGAAATGGCAAATCCAGCGCCACCCCGCAAAGCGCCGAGCATAAAGAACGCCATTACGCGCGGACAGATAGATCGAGAGGTAAGAGCGCTGCTCAGACGCAACAGCCGATCCGATAGTAGTTCCGCCAACATGGCGAATGGCGGCTTTACTGGCAAAACCGATGCGGTGTTTTCCGCGCCGGAGCCCCCAATCCAGATCTTCCATATAGAGGAAGTAATCTTCCGCCATGAGACCCACGTCCTCAACAAATGCGCGGGTTACCAGTACACACGCCCCACTTATCGCATCGATTCTGCCAAGGTCTTCCGCCGATGGCGCGCTGCCGCTTGGCGCATTTCTTCCTACGGCAATGACTCGACCCGTCATCCGCGACCAATGCAGCCCGTAATTGATGATCTTGTCTGGCGAATCGTCGAAGACCAGATTTCCGCCAACCATGCCGAAACCCTCAGCAGATTTCGCCACCAGTTCGGACAGGGTGCGCCTATCCACTTCGGTGTCGGGATTTAGAACCAACACCGCATCCCAACCGGACAGGCCGAGCAACGGTTCAAGCCACGCGTTGACGCCGCCGCCGTAACCGAGATTTTCCGTCGCCAGTCCGACCCTTACCACGTTCGCGCGATCCTGAAATCGGCATTTCGCAACCGATGCCAATCGTTTCTGCGGCCTATCGAGAGCATCTAACTCGCCGGACGTTCGAAGCAACGTTTGGTCCGTCCCAAGGAGCGTAGCGAGCAGGGTCTCGTAGGCTGCTTTCCCACCATTCTCACAGATGAAGACTTCGAAGCGACTTAGGTCCGAACGCGTGAGCGATTTCAAGCAACGAGCAACATCATCGGCATTACCGTACGAGACAATGATGACGGCCAGCTTGACGTTAACGGTCGACATAACCCGGACACTCGCTCATACTGTCGCAACGGCCGATTGGTCGTTGCAGCGGCAACTAACGCATCTTGCGCATTAGGCGCGCATCTCCGATAAAAAACCAGCCCGAAGGCAAGCCACAATTGTTTGGGTTCTGATTCAACTGCGTTGAGCCTAACCCTGAGCCGCCCTTTATGGATTGGTTTCAGATTGCACTGGCGCGGCCCATCATTCGCAAATGCGACCGGCTCAAGGGCGACCGCGATGACAACAAAGCAGTGACCTGTTTGAAACGCGCCTGTTTTATTTTGGCCAGATGACTTTATCGTACTCCTTCCGCGAAGGCTCGTGCCGGAACACAATCAACGCTGGCGCCAAACACTTGTAAAACCTGATCTCAGAGCCGTTTAACCAATTTAAGCAAATTCCCCTACTCAAAGAAATATTATTATTGATTAAATTTTAATATTTGATACGGTCGGTAATCGGGCTAGATTATTGTTTAATTTTTAAGCCGCAATCGGGCTGGTATTATGACCGAGTCGTCTCACCGTGGAAGTCATGTTGTTCGACGGAAGGCCGCACGCCGCAAATTGCTGGCGGTTGCCTCGGGCGGCGGTCATTGGATACAGCTTCTACGTATCGGTCCGGCGTTCCAGGATTGCGATGTTACGTTCGTAACAACACACGAATCCTATCGATCTCAGGTCGTCGGCTATCGGTTTTTGACCGTAACCGACTCTAATCTCTCCACCAAACTCCGTCTTCTTAAGACCGCGTTTGAGATTGCCTGGATCATCGCGACCGAACGGCCCGAGATCGTCGCTTCGACCGGCGCCGCACCCGGCTATTTCGCCCTTCTCCTCGGTCATTTGTTCGGAGCCAGAACAATCTGGTTGGATAGCATCGCGAATGTCGACCAACTGTCGGTATCCGGCCGTCGGATTGGCCGCTGTGCAGATCTGTGGCTGACCCAGTGGCCGGATCTGGCAAAAGCTGGCGGACCATATTACGTGGGTTCGGTGTTATGATTTTTGTTACCGTGGGCACCCAGGGATCTTTCGATCGTCTGATCCGGGCGGTCGACGAATGGGCGGGCGTGCGCGGCCGCTCCGACATCTTTGCCCAGATCGGTCCCTCCGACTTTCGTCCCAGGCACATCCGCTCCGCACCGTTTGTGGGCGCCGACGAATTCAAAAAGCATGTCGAAGTCGCCAACCTTATCATCGCTCATGCCGGAATGGGGTCGATCATCACCGCTCTCGAACTCGGCAAGAGGATCGTCGTGATGCCGCGCCGTGCAGATCTTGGTGAGCATCGCAACGATCATCAGATCGCAACCGCGCGGCGCCTCTCTGAAAACGGCCGTATTTTCTCCGCCATGGATCGGCAGGAACTCCATAAAAGGCTGGATGATCTCCAGAATCCGACGACCTCGGAGCGACTCAACTCCGAAACATCTTCAGATCTGATTCGCGCCATTCGGACGTTTATTGAAGCAAAGAACATTCGCTCCGACGATAAGGGGTGTCGCCGGGACTCGCCAGGCAGGATGCCCAGAGTCGTCCACCAGCCGGCGTCCGATGCCAGCCGGACAGTGAAACGATCGTAAAAGTTCTTCTTCTGCGCGCTTCGCCTTCTGCAGAGCGCAGCAAGGAGACCCCAATATGACAGGTAAAACATGACGAACAGGCAACTCGGCGTCGGCGTAATCGGTTACGGATATTGGGGTCCCAATCTCGTCCGGAATTTCTCGAACGGTATATCGACCCATGTGGTCAGCATATGCGATCTCGATCCTGGCAAGCTCGCGACCAGCCAACGGCTCTATCCAGGTGTCACAACCACTTCGGATTTCCACGACCTGCTGACAAACCCGGCGATTGATGCGATCGCAATCGCAACTCCGACCCGCACCCACTACGATCTGGCTCTGGCTGCTCTGAAGGCGGGAAAACACGTCTTCGTCGAAAAGCCGCTAGCACCAACGGCGGAGCAGGTCCGCAGCCTGATCGACGAAGCCAACCGCCGGAATCTGATCCTGATGGTGGATCACACCTTCCTCTATACGCCGGCGGTCCAAAAGATTCGCGAACTTGTCCACACCGGCGAACTGGGTGAAATTTATTACTATGACAGCATCCGCTCAAGCCTTGGCCTGTTCCAAAGCGATGTCAACGTGATCTGGGATCTCGCCGTTCACGACATTTCCATTATCAATTACATCATCAAGGAAAAGCCGGTTTCGGTTTCGGCAACTGCCTCCCGTCATGTTGACGGCTCTCCAGAAAATATGGCGCATATCACGCTGTTCTTTGATTCCAAATGCGTCGCCCATGTCAGCGTCAACTGGCTCTCCCCCATCAAGGTGCGCCAGACCTTCATCGGCGGCAGCCGCACGATGATCGTCTATGACGACGTCGAACCGACTGAGAAGATCAAGGTGTATGACAAGGGCATCATCCTGAATCCCTCGTCGGAGAACACTCACGAACTCAAAATCGGATATCGCGCGGGCGACATGTGGGCTCCTCATATTTCAACCGCTGAAGCGCTTCAAACCGAGATTGAGCATTTCGCCGATTGCATCATCAATAATAAGATGCCGATCTCGAGCGCTACGTCGGGACTGGAAATCGTCGAGATTCTCGAAGCCGCGTCGCGATCGATCACCGAACAAGGTCGTCCGGTCCGCCTTGGACAGTCCATTGCATTTCGAAAAAGTGCCTAGAGTTTCTGTCTAAGCGGGCTTGCCCGGGAACTCCGTGGCGTTTGATCCGCCGCGGATCTAAAGGAACCGCTTCACGCCAATCTTGTTCGCTTGAGATCACAGTCATTCTTCAGATCGCAAGATGATGTAACTCGCCATGGGCTCCGTTCAACGCTCAATCTTTTTCTCCGCGATTGAGCGGTATGGCGGCCTGTTGCTGTTTTTCATCTCGACCGCGATCCTTTCACGACTACTGACTCCGGCGGAGTTCGGCATCTATGCGGTCGTAAATGCGGTCGTTGCGATTTTTGCGGCGTCGTTCCAGGAGTTCGGCGGCGCGAACTATCTCATTCAGAAAGAAGACCTGACAGATCTGGATACCCGGACGGCATTTACCGTCACCGCCTGCATTTCGATCGCTCTTGCACTGATACTTGTCGTTTCCGGCAAGGTTTTTGTCGTATTCTTCAAGCAGAGCGGCCTCGATACCGGCATGGCCGTTGCGGCTCTGAACTTTCTTCTGACTCCGTTTTCGGTCGTGATATCGGCCTTGCTCCGGCGGAAAATGGCATTCGGAAAACTTGCCCTCTGCAGTCTTACTGCGAATACTGTCGGAGCAGCTGTTTCTGTCGTGCTCGCCGTTCTGGATTTCAGTTTCATGGCGCCCATCTGGGGCGGAGTCGCGATGAATCTGTTCCTGACTATCCTGTTGGTGGCGACGTCACCCAATATTCGAATCTTCAATCCATCCCTCTGGAACTGTTCCGACGTCCTCAAGTTCGGGATGTACTCAGGCGGCGTCAGCCTGATCAACGTCTTCTATAATCTCTCGCCACAACTGTTCCTTGGCCGCATACTCGATTTCAGCGCCGTCGGACTTTACAGCCGTGCGATCGGGGTCACCCAGGTCTTCGACAAGCTGGTTGGTCAGGTGCTGGGTCCGGTTATCATGCCGGCGATCTTCGTCGAGAATCGAGCAGGAACAGGCCTCCGCAAGATTTACCTAGACTCGGTAACGCTTCTGAGCGCCGTCCAGTGGCCTGCCCTTACATTCCTCGCCGTCATGGCCCATCCGGTCATTCTGATCTGGCTGGGTTCGACATGGCTCGAGATCATCCCGCTTGTGCAGCTTCTGTGCATTGCGAATCTGGCTCTGTTCGCCGCCTGCCTGACATATCCGATGCTGGTTGCGGTGGGGCACGTGCGCGACGCGCTTATCTCATCGCTCATCTCGCTGCCGCCCTCCCTGCTTCTGATTTTTGCCGCCTCATTCATCGGCATCGAAGCAGTCGCGGCATCCGCGCTTCTGACACTGCCGCTACAGGCCTTCGTGGCGGTCTATTTTGTCAGCAGGCGCCTTGATGTAAAATCGAAGGATCTTCTTGGCGCGATCTCCAAAAGCGCGCTGGTGACGCTCGCCAGCTTAATACCCGCCGGCGTCTGCGCCGCGCTCGTGGCTTTCCTGATAGTTCAACCTATCGCCGGGCTAGCCCTGGCTTGTTTGGGTACGGCCCTATGTTGGCTGCTGGCATTGATTGCGACCCGCCATCCCTTGCTGCCGCTGTTGCAGCAGGCGAGCCGCGCGGTACTCGAGCGTCTGCCGTTCAAATTTGCGCTGCCCGCGCGGCGCAACGTCGTGCGATAGATGTTTTTCCAAGAAACCGCACCTCAAGACAGATCGGGGCCAGAACCAATGCCAATCAAAAATGACGTTCAGCTAGGACGTAACGTCCGTATTTTTCACCCCGACCTAGTTAATCTCTATGGATGCATTATCGGAGATGAAACCCGCATCGGAACCTTTGTGGAGATTCAGGTTGGCGCCAAAATTGGTGCTCGATGCAAGATTTCGTCGCACACCTTTATCTGCGAGGGCGTGACAATTGAAGACGAAGCGTTCATCGGACACGGCGTTATGTTCACCAACGACAAACAACCGCGCGCCACGACCGAGGATGGCCGGCTGCAAGGTGCCGATGATTGGCAGGTTGAGCCGACTCGAGTCGGGCACCGCGCATCGATCGGCTCCAACGCCACCATCCTATGCGGAATCTCGATCGGCGATGGCGCCATTGTCGGCGCGGGCGCCGTCGTCACCCGTGACGTGGCGCCGGGTGATGTGGTCGCCGGCGTTCCAGCCCGATCCGTCAAATCCAGAACCAATGCGCCTGCCTGACGGTTCGGCCTTTCCAAATTAATCAAACTTGCGGAAATGCCCTGTCTGCCAGATGGATCAATTTAGTTTACTCTGTTATTATCTTTTAAATTGTGTAGTTTTTGTTTTTGCCTCAGAATTAAACGTTACCGCGAGATGCGCCCTACAAAAGGATTATTTCCTTGATACCCTTTCTCGATCTAAAAGCGCAATACCTGCAAATGAAGCCCGAGATCGATGCCGCCGTGCTGCGCGTCATCGATAGCACCCAGTATGTGCAGGGTCCAGAAGTGGCTGCCTTCGAGAAGCGATTCGCGCTTTATTGCAGTACCGAACATTGTCTTGCGGTGAACACCGGGACATCTGCCCTACATCTGGCCCTTCTTGCAGCGGGCGTTGGGGCCGGCGACGAGGTTATTACCGTTTCGTTGACGTTCGTCGCGACCACGGCTGCCATCCTTTACGCCGGCGCCAAGCCGGTCTTCGTCGACGTTGATCCCGAGACATGGACGATAGACCCGGAGGCAATCGAAGCCGCGATCACACCGCGAACCAGGGCGATTCTCCCCGTCCATCTTCACGGGCTGATGGCCGACATGGATCCCATCATGGAGATCGCCCGGCGGCACGGCCTCGTGGTCATCGAGGACGCCGCGCAAGCTCATGGCGCCGAATACAAAGGCCGGCGCGCCGGTTCGATCGGCGATCTCGGCTGCTTCAGCTTTTATCCCGGCAAGAACCTCGGCGCATATGGCGAAGGCGGCGCGGTGGTCACCAATAAAGCCGACTATGCGCAGCGCATTTCACTGCTTCGCGACTGGGGTCAGGAATCCAAGTATAATCACGTTCTACGCGGCTATAATTACCGCATGGATGGGGTTCAGGGCGCCATTCTCAGCGTCAAGATGAACTATATCGAGGCATGGACGGAAGGCCGCCGTGCCGCCGCCTCGCAGTATGACCGCTTGCTGCAGAAATTACCCTGTCAGCGGCCGGCGTCTCCGGCGGAGCGCAGGCACGTCTACCACGTCTATGCGGTGACCCTCGCCCGACGCGACGAAACGCAGGCCGCCTTGCAGACCACAGGAATCGGCACTGGCATCCATTATCCCATTCCCGTGCATTTGCAGAAGGCCTACGCCGATATCGGTCATGGCGTCGGTTCGCTGCCGGTTACCGAAGCGCTTTCGAAGCAGTTTTTATCGTTGCCGATCTACGCCGAGCTCAAGCCCGAGCAGGTTGATGTGGTTGCGGCGGAACTGAAAAAGGCTCTTCCAGCTCTCGCGGCGTAGCACGCGTTCTCTCGTTTTGCTCTCAAGCGAAGCGAGATTCATCAAATCGCAAATGGAGTGTAATGTGGCCGACTTAAAGGGAAAACAAATCCTGGTCACTGGCGGAGCCGGATTTATAGGCTCTCACATCGTCGACCTTCTGTGCGACGAAGGTTGCCGGGAAATCGTCGCTATCGACAACATGGTGCGTGGGCGCCCAGAGAACCTGGAGAAGTCCCTTGCCCGCGGCCCCGTCAGATTGATCGATGGTGATATCCGCGACAGAAAACTAATGACGTCGCTGATAAAGGATGCGGACATCGTGTTTCACCAGGCGGCCTTGCGGATCACACACTGCGCAGCCGAACCCCGTCTCGCAATGGAGGTCATGGTTCAGGCCACCTATGATTTACTCGAGCTTTGCGTCCAGCACCACATCGAGAAAGTGATCGCCGCATCCTCGGCATCGGTCTATGGCATGGCCGATGAATTCCCGACGACGGAACATCACAACGCATATGATAACCGTACGCTCTATGGCGCCGCGAAAGCCTTCAACGAAGGTTTGCTCCGCACCTTCAACGAGATGTATAAGCTCGATTATGTCGCCTTCAGATATTTCAACGTCTACGGCGAGCGCATGGACATTCACGGGCGGTATACGGAAGTCCTGATCCGCTGGATGGAACGGCTGGAAGCGGATCTGCCGCCGATCATCTTTGGCGACGGCCAGCAGACCATGGATTTCATTCACGTCAGGGATGTCGCCCGCGCTAATATTTTCGGCGCCAAATCAAACGCCACCGATCAGGTATTTAACGTGGCCAGCGGAACCGAAACCAGCCTGGCGCAGCTCGCGACCGCACTGACCTCGGTCATGGGTCGAGGCGGCCTCACCCCTGAATTCGCTCCGGAGCGTAGCGTCAATCCTGTTCCTCGACGTCTTGCCTCGACGGTGAAGGCAGAAGAGTTGCTCGGCTTCCGGTCCACGATTCCGCTCGAACAAGGATTGAATCAACTCGTTGCGTGGTGGCGCAGCGAACTCTCGTCCTCGGCAACGCCCCGGCAAAAGGAGGCAGCCGTTTGATAACCCGGGCGATTGCTTGATGCGAATGAAATCGAGACTGCTCGCGAAATCTGTCCGGGCTAGGCTCCGTATTCCAGTGCCTGCCCTCGAACCGGAGCTATGGAAACCGAAAGCTAACCGAAACTAATCCATCTGAATTAGGCCAGCCATGATTTCGATCGTCGTCCCTGCCCACAATGAAGGCTCCGTGATTGCACGGACGTTGAGCCAATGGGTCACAGCCCTGGCTTCGGAGGAGGTCGACGTAGTCGTCGTTTGCAATGGATGCATGGACGACACCGCGGCAGTCGCACGAGGCTTCGAACCCACCCTCCGTGTTGTCGAATCTGAGATCGCGAGCAAGACCCATGCCTTGAACCTCGGCGATCAAATTTCGAGCGGTTTCCCCAGAATTTATGTCGATGCCGACATCCTGATCTCCATTGACGCGATCCGGGCTCTGGCAAAGCGGCTCGCGCAAGGCGACGTTCTGGCAGTTGCGCCAACGGCGGATATCAATCTGACGGGCTGCTCATGGATGATCCGCAAATATTACGATATTCGTTCGCGACTGCCGTCTTCGCGAGAGGGGATCGGCGGGTCCGGCGTCTATGCACTATCCGAGGCGGGACGAAGACGGTTCGGTAAATTTCCGGACGTCACCGCCGACGACACCTACGTTCGCCTTCAGTTCGGCATGAACGAACGGGAGACCCTACCGGACGTGACATCCACGGTCTTCCCTCCGCGCACCTGGTTGCAGCTGATCGCGATCAGAACCCGTGCCTATAGAGGAACCTTCGATCTCGCCCGGCGCTTTCCGGACCTGCAAAAAAACATGGGCGAAGCCAATGATTCGAGGCTTCTTGCACTGCTCAGCAAGCCGAGATTGTGGCTGGGGCTGGTGATCTATTGTTTAGTCAACATTATTGCACGGTACAGAGCAACGCGAGGTCTTCGAAGCGGAGCACATCTTTGGCATCGTGATGAGACCTCTCGCACCGCGCTATCTACAGATTTACTCAAATAATTTAAACAAGAGCGTAGCGTTCGTATCCCCATCAACCTGCCGCATACCATCCTTCTTCGTTACATGGCATCGCCGCCCCGACCGTTTAGATGAGGTGTCCAGCGACGCACCCTGCACCTTCCATAAGGTTACCAACACTTCACCGAACATGTTTCACTCAGAGAAAACGTATCCAACAAAGCAGAGGCGCTGGCATCATCATGATCCCGATTGCAAGACCATTTCTTGATAAGGCCGAAGCCGACGCCGCGCACGAGACAGTTCTCTCCGGCTGGCTGTCTCAAGGCCCTCAGGTGGCTGCCTTCGAACGCGAGTTCGCAGCACTCGTCGGTGCGCCGCATGCCTGCGCGGTATCGAACTGCACGACCGCTCTGCATCTCGCGCTGCTTACCCTTGGGATCGGAGCCGGCGACGAAGTCATCACCGCGAGCCACTCTTTCATCGCAAGCGCCAACAGCATCCGCTATTGCGGCGCGACACCTGTTTTTGTCGACATCGACCCCGCCACTTACAACCTCGATCCAGCATGCGTCGCCGACGCGATTACCGAACGCACACGCGCGATCCTGGTGGTGCACCAGATGGGAATGCCATGCGACCTGGCATTGCTCACGGCTTTGGCCGAGCGCCACGGCATTGCCATTATCGAAGACGCCGCCTGTGCAATCGGAAGCCAGATCAAGATCGGAGGCAAATGGGACCTGATCGGAAAGCCGCACGGGACAATGGCGTGTTTTTCGTTTCATCCTCGCAAGGTCATCACCACCGGCGAAGGCGGCATGTTGACGACCTCCGATTCCGATCATGATCGCAAGCTCAGACTCTGGCGACAACATGCGATGGACGTTCCTGATACCGTTCGGCATGGCTCGCCAGAAATTATCTTCGAAAAGTATCTTTTCGTTGGATTCAATTACCGGATGACTGATATGCAAGCCGCTATTGGGCGAAAGCAGCTTGAACGCCTCCCTAATCTGATTGCGCGGCGGCGTACAGTCGCGGCTCGTTACAGCGAGCTCTTAGGTAGTTTTGACGGCTTGATTTTGCCGCACGAGCCGGAATGGGCGCGATCCAACTGGCAGAGTTACTGTGTACGTCTGCCCGATGGCATCGATCAGAGAGCGGTGATGCAGAACCTTCTCGATAAAGGCATCGCCACACGGCGCGGCATCATGTGCGCACATCGGGAAGCGCCTTATGCCGGCAGCGAGCAACGCCACGACTTGCACCAATCCGAACTTGCGCAAAACCGCTCGATCCTGCTTCCGATCTACGCGCAAATGGTCGAGGAGGAGCAGGTGCGTGTCGCTAATGCGCTACAGTCCGAACTGGAGCGCGTACGCGTGTGATTTATGGACTTCGGCGCGGCGCACGAGGCTCGCTGCGCCGATTCAAGTCGCCTTGATTATGTATATGTGATGCTATTGCGGGCCTGTTCTGAAAGGCAACGTCTCACCGCGCTTGCCGTTCGTGATAACCGCAGCGATCAACTCACGTGCGTTATTGTCATCGACTGACGACCTGCCGGTCCACCGCTGATACTTTCGTCCGATCTTGTTGCCTACCAACCCGGCGCTGACATGGACGAAATCCGAAAGCATGCTCCCAAAGGGCGCGGGGTTCCGAATTGCAGACAGATACAGATTTTCAACGACGTTGGCCGCGTGCTCCAAGCTAAATCTCTGCTCCGTGAGTTGGCGGCCCAGCTGCCCCAACTCGCTACGCAACTTCGGCGAGCCGACAAGCCGCTCGAGCGCAATGCGAAGCGCTGGCGTCCCCACGCCCAGCGAACCCGGCCCAAGACCGTACCATCCCTGCCCGAGAAAGACCGGTAGGCTTTCCGAGGTCAATAATTCGCTGAAACCCTCCTCGCCGACGACGACAAGTGGCTTTCCGAAAGCCATTCCCCGCAACGCCGAGCCGCCTTGACCGATAACGACATCCGCTGCAGCGTAGGCAGCGGCAGGATCTGTCATCTCGCCTGTGATCAACACAACTTCGCGGCCTGCGGACGCGTTGACCGCGGCGGCGTGTCGCGCTACCTCGCCGCGCGCGCGGCCATCACCGACGATGACCAGCCGCACCGGACAGCCTGCGACGGCCAGTTCACGAACCGCCTCGCATGCCGATAACAGACCTTCCAGCTTAAGATCCGGCACCAGCCGACAGACCATGGCGAGAAGGACTTCGTTCGGCTGAATGCCATGCCTGGCGCGAAAGCCATCCCCGTCGACAGCCGGATTATCCGCGTTTGTATCCACCGGTGGCTCCAGCAGTTCGACCTGCCGGTACCCTGCTTCCATCGCGGCCTTGCGAATGAATTCCGTTCCCACTGTCAACGGCACATCACGGGGCAAAAACGACGCCACCGACATCGACATTATTGTCCCGACAACGGCGGTTCGATGAGGGACACGTGCGCCAAAAAACGCCTCGATGATAGGAGGCCACTCATGTCCGTGCACGACGTCTATACCGCGTTCCCGCACCAGACGGCCGATTGTGCGCATCACACTCCCCGATGGCCGTCTCCGACGCTCCGGAATCTCGATATGCTCGAGCTCCATCCGCCTCACCCGCTCCACAAGCGGGCCCGGTTCCGACAACGCGATCACCTCGTGCCCGCGCTCGCGGACCGCGCCCGCAAGCTGAAGAGCGTTCAGCTGCGACCCTCCTACTTCCATTGAATGAGGGTAAAAAAGTACCTTCATGCCTTTTCGCCCTTCACGTCTGCCGGAGAATGCTTGGCCGACCGGCTGTTCGAAATAGCGACACACGTGCGGACGCACTAGCGTCCGCGTTTGACTTTCGTCCTATTAATTTACAACTCTCGTCATATTAATTATTCAATTCAATTGCCGTAATGATGCAGTTTTTTTTCGAAGCAGAGCGATCCAATTTATTGTACCTTTATAACGTAAGGTTTGTTTTCCCGCGGTTGTCCGCACAACGGGTCTCGGCGGCGACAAAGCCGACATTAGCTTGGAAAGGACCATTCCAAAAATGACTGCCCTTCATGACCATGCCTGGAGTGCATCGTTCCGTATTCTCGTAGCGCTGGCAAGCTATGGCACGTCCAACGACCGTTACCTGGAGCGGCTCATTCATGAATACCGATCCATGCCGTTCGATATCGACATCGTCGTCCTTTCGAATATCGATAAATCTGCTCCGGGCGTTGAATGTCGCGTAGGTTTCCCAAACAAGAACCCGTGGTCGCTGCCCTTTGCCCACAAGCAACTTTTTGCCGAGCGGGCCGGCAAATACGACCTGTTCATCTACTCCGAAGACGACATCGTGATAACGGAAAAGAATGTCCGGGCTTTTCTAGAGGTGACAGCGGCGCTTCAACAGGACGAAATCGCAGGGTTCTTACGGTTCGAGCAGGGCGAGAACGGCGAAAAGAGCTACCCGGACATTCACGAAAACTTCCATTGGGATTCGACATCGGTTCGGGTCAGAGGTCCCTACACCCTCGCCCATTTCACCAACGAGCATGCGGCCTGCTACGTTCTTACGCAAAACCAGCTCAGAATGGCGATTCAGTCGGGGGGATTTCTGGTCGATCCTCACGAGGAAATGTACGACCTTCTTTGCACGGCAGCCACAGACCCCTACACGCAATGTGGCTTCAAGAAGCTCGTTCCGGTATCACACATCGAAGCCTTTACCGTTCACCACGCATCCAACAAGTATGCGGGACGTGTCGGCATCACCAAAGCCGAGCTTACGGATCAGACCGAAGCGTTGATCCGGATTGCCGAGCAGTGGAGGACGCCGCGCCCGTTGTTCAACACCGAAACAAAACTTCCCCGCGGACATTACTCCAAGGATTACTACGAGCCGATCAACGAGGACGTAATGTCCGCAATCCCACGAAGGGCGCGCAACGTTCTATCAATCGGATGCGGATCCGGGGCTACGGAAACGAAGCTAATCGAGCAGGGATTGCGGGTCGTTGCATTGCCTCTGGACCCCGTGGTTTCCAATGGTGCCGCCGCTCGTGGCGTGGAAATGATCGATGGAAACATTCACGAGATCGTGACGCTGACACATGGAGAGAAATTCGATTGTATCCTTTGTCTAAACGTCCTGCATCTTGCCCAAGACCCAGAAGGGGTGTTGTCGAGGTTAATCGATTGTCTGAGCGACGGCTCCACATTGATCATTCAAAGTCCAAACATGTTGTCTCTTCGTACCATCCGGCAGATCTCCCATGACCTATCCGTCCTTCAACTAGGAAAGGGTTATTCAACCACCGGAGTCCACCTCAGTACAGCTCGTCGCGTAAAGCGTTGGTGCATCAAGTCGGGAATGAAGATCGATCAAACGATCGGGGTTCGGAATCGCCAGGAAACAAACACATATGGCAAGATAACCTCCGCGATCAGTGGTTTCCTTCCAAAATTTTTTGCGATCTCCCTTGCAACATCCGTCGTGGTATCGGCAAAACGGTCGCCGGACGTGCGCGGGCATCTTCCATCGCCAACGAAACCTTTGCACCCAGCACAAACTGACTTTATCACTCAATGAAGACCGCACCGAAACAACACTTCACTATTGATCCGCGTAACCGGTGAGCTCCCGTATGGTCGAACAAGATCTCCTGCAGGAGAACAAAATGAATCGGAATCACATCTCCGGCGGCCAAGCAGCACGGCGGATCGCTTTTGTCACTATCGGCGACGGAAGCAATGTAAGATTCTGGTCCGGCACCCCGTTCCATATGTCGCAATCACTCGCAAATGAAGGCAACGATATAGTTCATATTGGTCCTCTAAGCGCGCCGATCCTGCCATTCTACAAAGCGTATTCTAAACTTCGCCGCACGTTTCGCAGGCGAAGCCTCTCGCCATTCCAAGCCGCTTCGGTCGTCGCACAGTACTCGGCGGACGCGGCGCGAAAGATCCGTGCGGTTTCGCCCGATGTTGTGTTCGCACCCGCCGGGTCCACCTTCGCCTGGGGCGTGCCGAACGGCATTCCCCTGGTCTATGCGTCAGACGCAACCTTCCGGCTGATCGAGGACTATCATCCGAATTATAGGAACCTATCGCGCACCGCCCGCGAAACTTCGGACCAACTGGAGCGCGATACGATCGCGCGCGCTGATCTCATCCTCTATCCGTCGCAATGGGCAGCCGAATCTGCCGTTCGGGATTACGGCGCGGATGCCGCCCGGATACATATTATTCCCTGGGGAGCGAACCTCAAGGAGGCGCCGAGCCGTGATTCTATCCTTGGAACCCGCAAGCCGGGTCCGTGCCGGCTGCTGTTAATCGGAGTTAATTGGGGCGAGAAAGGCGCCGACACCGCAGTCGAAACCCTCGTCGAGTTAAGAGCCAGAGGCGTCGAGACAGAACTCGTGATCTGCGGATGCACTCCACCCAAGCCCGTCTCCCAAGAGGGCCTGACAATTATACCTTACCTCGACAAGAACGATCGCGAGCAGCGAGACCGAATGGATCAACTATACCGCGATGCGGATTTCTTTCTGTTGCCAACCCGAGCCGACTGCAATCCCATGGTGCTTTGCGAAGCCGCTGCCCATGGCCTGCCGAGCATTGTGCGCGCCACCGGAGGGGTGCCCTATGCCGTGCACGAGGGCGAAACCGGAATTTTGGTGCCCCCAAACGCCACGAAGGTGGACTATGCGGCCGTCATCTCCGAGATATTTGCAAACTCGGAGCGGCTGGAACGCATGAGGCAATCGAGCCGTGACGCCTTCGAGACGAGGCTGAATTGGCAAGTCTGGGGACGGCGCGTGTCGAAGCTGATACAAAGCCTATGATCGTCTTAAATTATCATGAGCTGGTTGAAACTTCGCCCACGAATGCGTGGTGCCTGACGCATGATGCATTCGATGCGCATCTCGCCCTTTGCGGTGATATGCTGATCTCGCCTCAAAACTTCATGGACCACTGGTCTCATCCGAAGACCGGTCGTAATAGCGGAATTCTGCTCACTTTCGATGATGGCTTTCTGTCCGACTACACGCATGTTTACAATCGTTACATTATGACCGGTCGCATTCCGGGGTTTATATCCTTTATCCCGGTCGATTTCGTCGGTACGGCGGGACGCATGGACTGGACAATGATCGAAGAGATTAGCAGAGGCGGCGGCGTTATTGGCTCACACGGGATGGCTCACGCTGATCTGACGACGGTCTCGGATGTTGAACTCAGTCGTGAACTCAAGATGTCGAAATCAATACTGGAGCACCATCTCGGGAAAGAGGTCCCCCTTTTTGCCTTTCCATACGGGCGCTTTTCCCGGCGGGTTTGGGATGCGGCTCTGAAGGCCGGCTACACGCACCTCTTCACAATCCAGCTAGGGTATCACCGCGGATTCGAATCCTTTCTTTGTTCCCGGCTTTGTCTGACAAATAATATGGACGCGGAATATATGCGCCAGCACTTGCTCGATCCGAATACGAAGCGGGGCATTGCCTGGAAGGTCAGTACGAAGCTGGGACTTTATAGGCCGCTGATGCGCTGGCGATACCGATAATGTCCAAGGTCGTCGGCCAGAAGATCCCGTCAAGCCTTCTCGTCAGACGCAGGAGAGAAAATTTTACCCTGATAGGGTCGGAGCTTTCGTTGTATCCGACAAACATCAGACGCCACAGCCTTTCCGCTTCTGATGAAATCAGAAGCGGACTCTATGGTTTTGTTTTATCGCGTTTTCTTACCGTGAACCGGTGACTACTTCGCTCGAAAACGCTCTAGTATTCGCACCAAAGCGATCATGCCATTTGCCGTAAGGGGGAGCCGGTTGGAACGCATAGCCAAAAGGGCGCCTCACCGGATCGGAGGTTTCCAACCTTCCGTCGCCCCAGAAGCCGCGACCGCGCAACCGGTCCGGCGGCTGAAGCCCTCCATACTCATTCCTATCTTCGTTTTCACGTTAGCATCACCGGTGCTCTTCTACATAGGTACGGTGCGCCTCTCTCCATATCGGCTAGTGCTGATAGCGACCTTCATTCCATGCCTGATCGCGTGGCTGTCCGGCTCGGTCGGGCGAATACGGTTGCCGGACATTTTCATGCTTTCGACCGCCGCGTGGGGCGCGATCGTACTGTTAAGCCACCATGGTATCGATGGCCTGCAATCTGCCGGTATATTCATCATCGAGACATTCGGATCATTCCTTTTCGCCAGGCGGTATATTCGAGACATCACCGCGTTTCAGAATATGGTTAAATACCTCACGCTCATGGTGATTTTTCTCCTTCCGTTCGCCATCTATGAGAATGTTTCAGGATCGCCGATTCTCATCCAATTGTTCGGCTCGGTATTTTCTGTTTACGATGTCGTTGGCAGCGAAGCGAGATTCGGACTCAGAAGAGCACAAGGCACCTTCGAACATTTCATTCTGTTCGGCGTCGTTTGTTCAACCGCCTTCGCTCTCAGCTTTTATGTCCTTCGCAGCTCGCTTTTGAGCCGATTGAGTCCAGGTTTTGTAGCCATAGCGGTTGTCTCCTCTCTTTCCTCAGGAGCGATCCTGTCGGTCGTCGTCCAGGCGATGTTGATAGGCTGGGACAAAGTCACTGCGGCCGTAACGCGGCGCTGGGCTATACTGGCTACAATCGTGCTTACGGCCTATTTTTTCGTGGACGTCATGTCCAACCGTAGCCCCATCGACGTTTTTATTTCATACCTGACCTTTAACGCTGACACATCCTACATGCGCGTCCATATATGGAACTACGGGACCCAGTCGGTGATGAATAATCCGATCCTGGGAGTTGGTATGAACGACTGGAAACGTCCATTTTGGATGGGTGGCAGCATTGATAACTTTTGGTTAGGCACGGCCGTTACCTATGGCATTCCCGGCCTGTTGTTAATGATCGGTAATTTTCTTTCGGTGTGCTTCGGTCTGGGACGGCTGAAGAATCTTCAGTTCCATGCAGCACAATGCCGTAAGGGCCTCATCATTACGATATGCGGTGTCATCCTCGCCGTATGCACGGTCCACGTGTGGGATGCGCCTTATGTCTTGGTCCTTTTTTTGCTCGGCAGCGCTATGTGGATGTTCGATGACCGTGTCCGTGACGCTCCCGAACCATCCCGCAATCATGTATCCCGGCCGCCTCGCCGTGGCATCAATCGACAGATCTAACGAGATCGCTGGCCCCGGAGGTGTATCGGCCCCAAGCTAACAGCCGGCCGAAACTCAAAGTGTGTATCTCCGTGACTTGTTTCAGACACTGCCCTGAGAAGGCAAATATCACCTTGTGATTGTATCGCGTTCGGCGGCATTCAAATGACCGGGAATTATAAATCTACAATGACACCAATCGGTTGGTCACAATCAAGCACTTCACGGCCTGAACGGTAACGCTCTTAAACTTTTAAATTTTTATGGGGTAGAATTATTTTTAAAAATGATTTACAGATTATTTTTTACGAATTTTCGCTGATGCTTTTTCGAGGTCGAATTAATGGGCACGATAGGGGCAACAGAAGATACGCGTTCCGCGATTGAAGCGTGGAGCACCCAGTGGCAACAACAAGCTCTTACGTCACCATGCGGCTCCTGCACCGGCAGAGCATGCACGGTCTGTTCGGTCCGCACCGGCGGCGCCCAGGGCGAAAGCGGCATGCCCTCGGGCTACGCGCCGAAGGTTCTCGAATATTATAATTCAACTGGTTCCTCGGCCGATACCGGCGGCGTCAGCCTGTCGTCCCTGATGCTCACACCCCTCACAGCGCAGGGGATCCAGCAATCGCCCTCGCCAGACCACTCGGATCCGAGCACGGATGCCTCAACGTTTCCATCGCTGACGCCGATCACGGCGACGACCACGGCGACGTTCGATACGACCGTGCAAAACATAACTCCCAATGCGATCGTGCTTGAAAACATGAAGCAGGGGGCGCCCGAGAGCGAGTGGCTGATCGATCAAGGCGACCGCAGCATCGAGGGATTTGCCGCGCAATTCTCGGTCATTGGCGGGGAGCGCGTCGACTTCAAGATCAACACCGACGCCACCGACTACCGGATCGATATCTACCGGATCGGCTATTACAATGGCGATGGCGCGCGTAAGGTTGATACCATCAATCAATCGCTGTCTACCGCGCAGATTCAGCCAGTACCGATGTTCGACCCGACGATGAAACTCGTCGACGCCGGAAACTGGTCGGTGTCGGCGTCCTGGGATGTTCCCCTCGAAGCGGTGTCGGGCATCTACCTTGCTAAACTGACGCGTCTCGATACCGGCGGGGAGAACATGATCCCCTTTATCATTCGGGATGACGCAAACCCGAGCGACATCACGTTCCAAACGTCGGACACGACGTGGCAGGCCTATAACTGGTGGGGCGGCTACAATCTTTACGGTGGCATTGACGCCGCCGGCAAGGCAGGCCGCTCCAGCGCCGTCAGCTATAATCGCCCGATCATCACCCGTGACGGCGGCTATTCGGCAGGTCCACAGGATTTCATCTTCAGCGTTGAATATCCGACGATCCGATGGCTTGAGCAGAACGGCTACGACGTCAACTACATTACCGGCATCGATACCGCTCGTGACGGCGCACAACTCCTGAACAGCCAGATTTTTCTGTCGGTCGGGCACGACGAATACTGGTCCGCGGAACAGCGTTCGAACGTCGAGGCCGCGCGCGACGCTGGCGTCAACCTCGCGTTCCTCAGCGGCAACGAGATGTATTGGCAAATCCGCTGGGAATCGAGCATCGATGGCAACGGTACGCCCTACAAGACGATGGTCTCCTTCAAGGAAACCTGGGATAATGCCGACTCAGATCCCGGGTATACGACCGGAACATGGCGCGACCCGCAATGGGGCGCCGGCCAACCCGAGAACAGTCTTACCGGCACCATTTTCACCGTCGATTCTTATCGGCTCGACACGATTACGATTCCGTACGATCTTTCCAATTTCCGCTTCTGGTCCAACACCGAAGTCGCCGACATTCAGCCGGGTCAGGTCTATTCGCTGGTCCCCAACCTGCTCGGTTACGAGTGGGATTCTGATCTGGATAACGGCTTTCGCCCTGCCGGCCTCATCCCCCTTTCGTCCACGACGGTTGACGTCAACACCTTGCTGCTCGACAACGGCAACACGACCGGACCCGGGACCGCCACGCACAGTCTGACGCTCTACCGCGCTCCTAGCGGAGCCTTGGTGTTCGGCGCCGGAACGGTCTATTGGAGCTGGGGTCTCGATTCACATCACGATAACGAGGCCACCCCCACCGATCCCAACGTACAACAGGCGATGGTCAACCTGTTTGCCGATATGGGCGTCCAGCCACAGACGCTGATGCAAAGCCTCGTGGTCGCTTCGCAATCTACCGACCATATTGCGCCGACGTCCTTCATCACGTCTCCAACGACAGACGGTTCATACACTGCTGCACAGCCGATCACGATCACCGGAACAGCTACGGATACGGGGGGCGGACTGGTCGCCGTCGTCGAGGTTTCGACCAACGGCGGAACAACATGGCATCGCGCGACCGGCTACGAGAACTGGAGTTACACATTCGTTCCGATAGCCGGCGGCACTTACGATATTCGTTCCCGTGCGGTCGACGACAGCGTCAACATGGAGATTCCACAGCAGGGTACTGTCATCACGGTTGACCCTGCTCCCACGATATCGCTCTTCTCGCCGTCAAGCGTCCCGACAACTCTGGTCGATATCGATCCAAAGGGCGTCAATCTCGGCGTAAGCTTTTCCTCGAGTCAATCTGGGACGATTGTCGGCCTCAGATACTACAAGAGTGTCGGCGACGGCGGCACTCACGTAGGTTCGCTGTGGAGCAGCACCGGCACGCTGCTGGGTTCCGCGACCTTTACGCAGGAGACCGACAGCGGTTGGCAAACCGTTACATTCGCCAATCCGATTTCGATCGCAGCCGGAACGACATACGTTGCGAGCTATCACAGCAACGGGCACTACGCTAATAGCTCGGACTACTTCACTGGCACCTATACCAGCGGTCCTCTCACAGTAGCTGCCGGCAATGGTTATTATGCCTACGGTCTCGCCAACGCATTTCCGACAACGGCATCGAATGGCACCAATTACTGGATCGATGTCATCTTCAGTTCCGCCAACACCGTCAATGAGCCGCCTGTCGGCTACAACGACTACGGTTTCACCGCAATCCAGAATACACCGATCACGTTCTCCGCTGCGACGCTCTTAGCCAACGATATCGACCCTAATGGCGACATTCTGTCGATCAGCGGCGTCGGCGCAGCAGCAAACGGAACCGTTTCGTTCAACAGCGAAACCAACATCATCACATTCACGCCGAATCCGGGATACGTCGGCGCGGCCAATTTCGGGTATGCCATCTCCGATGGTCGCGGAGGCACCGGATCCGCGGTCGTTCACATGAACGTCCTCGATCCCCAGAGCAGCGTCTCGCTGTTCTCAAGCTCGGATGTACCGGCGGTGCTATCCGATCCGGATAACGTTCCGGTCAACCTCGGCATACGATTCACGTCATCCGCCAACGGCGTTATCGACGGGATCAAGTTCTACAAGGGCGTGAACGATACCGGCACGCACACCGGTTCGTTGTGGACCAGCACAGGCACACTGCTGGCTACCGTCACGTTCACGAACGAAACGGCCAGCGGGTGGCAGATCGCCACATTCGCTGATCCGGTCACTATCACCGCCGGGACCACTTACGTGGCGAGCTATCAAAGCAACGGCCGCTATGTTTCGACGCCGAACTACTTCTCGACAAACCACGTGAACGGCGTCCTGACCGCCCCTGCCGGCAACAACGGCCTCTACGCGTATGGCAGTGGCAACATTTTCCCGAACAACTCCTTTAACGCCGCCAACTATTGGGTCGACGTAATCTTCACTTCGGAAGGCGGCAGCACAAATAATGCCCCGGTCGCCAACGACGACAGCGGGTTCACCACCCCCGAAAGCAACACACTGACGATTTCGGCGGCGACGCTGCTGGCCAACGACACCGATGCGGACGGCGATACGCTGACCATTACCGGCGCCGGTTTAGGAGTCAACGGTACCGCCGCCTATATCATGAACACGAATTCGGTGACCTTCACGCCGACGTCGGGTTACACGGGTCCTGCTTCGTTCACTTACGCCATCTCCGACGGCAACGGAGGCACCGCCACCGCCACCGTCAACCTGACGATCCTACCGTCGAACAACAATCCGCCGGTCGCCGTCAGCGACAGCGGCTTTACGACAACACGAGGCACGGCTCTTTCGATATCCGCCGCGACGTTGCTAGCCAACGATACTGATCTGGACAATGACACACTTGTTGTCACCGGGGTCAATGGTGGTATCAACGGAACAGCGACATTCGACGCTCAGACCAACACGGTGATCTTCACGCCGACTGCAGGCTACACGGGGCCTGCATCGTTCATGTACTCCATCTCCGATGGCAATGGCGGCACCGACAGCGCCACCGTGAGCCTCAACGTCAACGCACCTCCAAATCAGGCGCCGGTCGCAGTCGATGACAACGGTCTAACGGTTGCTCAGGATTCGACCTTGTCGATCCCGGCCTCGGCGCTGCTCGCCAATGACATTGACCCCGACAACGATACGCTCACCATCACCGGAATCGTCAACGGCAGTTCCGTCAATGGAACAGCGACCTTCGACGCGCAAACCAACACCGTGTCCTTCTCTCCGATCGCCGGATACACCGGCGCGGCCAGTTTCCAGTACACGGTGTCGGACGGCCGTGGCGGCACCGCAAACGCAACGGTGAACCTGAACGTATCTCTTCCGACTGTGAGCCTGTTCTCGCCTTCAAGCATCCCGACCTCGCTTTCCGATCCGGATAACGTTCCGGTCAATCTCGGCGTCAGGTTCGTGGCTTCGATCGACGGGGAGATCACCGGCATCAGATACTACAAGGGCGCCAACGATAACGGCACCCATACCGGATCGCTGTGGAGCAGCAACGGCACGTTGCTGGCGACTGCCACCTTCACCAATGAGACCTCCAGCGGCTGGCAGTCCGTTACATTCAGCAATCCGATTGCGATTACGGCCGGGACAACCTACGTCGCCAGCTATCAGAGCAACGGCCGTTACACGTCGACGAGCGGCTTTTTCAACGCCACCTACACGAATGGGCCATTGAGCGCACCGGGATCCCAGAATGGCGTCTACTCCTATGGAGGAGCCAACCTGTTCCCCACCAGCAGCTATGGCGCGACCAACTATTGGGTCGATGTGACGTTCAGTCCGGCAACCCCGGCTGCCAATCAATCGCCAATCGCCGCAAACGATAGCGGCTTCAGCGGCACGCAAGACTCCATCCTCACGATCCCCGTTTCGGCGCTCCTCGCCAATGACAGCGATCCGGATGGCGACGCGCTGTCGGTGACAGGCGTTAGCAACAGTTCAAATGGCGTTGCGACATTCAACTCGCAGACCAACACGATCACTTTCACGCCAAATGCCGGGTACAACGGCTCGGCCTCTTTTGATTACGCGATCTCTGACGGGCGCGGCGGCACAGCAACAGCAACGGCGAGCCTTTCCATCAATCCAGCGTCTTCATCGGTCGTGAGCCTGTACGACCCGAGCTACGTCCCAGCGATGACCTCGGTTGTCGACCCGAATCCGGTTGAGCTTGGCATGAGGTTCCAAGCATCAGCCGACGGACAGATCACCGGCATCCGTTTTTACAAGAGTGCCCAGGACACCGGCACCCATGTCGGCAATCTCTGGACCGCCAACGGCACATTGCTGGCGACCGCCACATTCACTAACGAAACGGCAAGCGGCTGGCAGCAGGTGGAGTTCGCATCGCCTGTCTCTATCAACGCCAATACAACATACGTCGCGTCCTATCACAGCTCAGGAAATTACGCGGCGGATCCCAGACTGTTCAATAACTCCATTACGAATGGACCGCTGACAGCTCCGTCGTCGTCGTTAATCGGCGGCAACGGCGTATACGCTTACGGAAGCTCGAGCTTGTTCCCGACCAGTTCGTACAACTCAACGGGTTATGGCGTCGACGTCCTATTCCGTGCGCAGCTCGCTGCGTAAACCGAGGATCGGAGCCTTTCCGCTTCTGATGGAATCAGAAGCGGAGCTCTACGATATTGTTTTAACGGGCTTTCATCACGCGAGCCGGTATCCACTTCGCTCCAAAACGCTATAGGTTCAGCTTAAGTGCGGAAATCGAGCCCTGGCTGTTGAGGCCATGGCCTCAATTATACGACGGTGACATGCGCGTGCCCCTCAGTATTCACGGATGCTCTCATCCAACCCACGTAGCAGAGGATACAAGAAGTAAGATATCACACGCCGTTGGCCTACCTTCAGCTCCGCCGTAATAGCCATACCTGGAAGCAACTGCATGTGCTCCGGCTGTCGGCGCAGTTTCATATCGGCGACATCGACCAGAACCCGATAATACGGTGTCTGGATACGATGCGTCGGCTCGTTCTTGGCATCCGGCGTGAAGGCGTCGTAACTGACCACACGAACTGTACCTGAGCCGGCACCGAACTTCTGGAACGGATACGCTTCGTATTTGATCCGGACCGACTGTCCGATCCCGATCTGGCCGATATCACGTCCCTCGACATCAACCTCGGCCTGTAATGGCACGTCTCGCGGCACCAGAACAAACAGCGTTTCCGCCTCCCGCGCAACCGACCCGACCGTGCGGTTGGCGATCTCTAGTACGATGGCATCCGCCGGAGCGGTTAGCACGATCAGCTTTCGGCGAAGCTCGGCCTTCTTGAGATCCTCGGCAGCGCTATTACGTTTTGCCACCGTCTCCACCAGATCCTGAGATGCCTGCTTGCGAAAGTCCTCGATAAACACTTGACGATCAGCCGACACCTTGTCGACACGGTGGGAATAATCTACTTGATTACCACGGACGCGCGAGAGATTGCTTTCAATATCAAGTCTGGCGTCCTGAGACAGTAGAAAATTCAGGCGCGATCCAACCTTTTTGTCCATCAAAGTACTGCGCATCGATTCAATCGAGTTCATAGTCTCCAATCGCTGCACCAGAACAGCTTCCTCGCTCCGGCTGGTCTCCAGGTTTGCGCGTGCGCTCGCGATCTGAGCATCGAAGTTTTTCAATTGAGCAGCATTGAATAACTTCCGCTGCCGAAATAGTTTGTCCTGAAGGACTTGATCCGTATCCGAAGGATTAGTGACGGTGTAGTCTTGCCCCGCCAGTTCGGCATTGAGACGATTAATTGCGGCATCCAGTTCTGCGACCCGAACGCGAAGCTGGTCAAGGTCGGCCTGTGAAAAGGTCGGATCGAGCGTCGCGAGTACATCGCCGCGATTGACGACATCGCCAGCCCTGACATGGATCTCACGAATGACCGATGTCTCCAGCGGCTGAACGACAAGGTTTGGCCGGGTCGTGATCAACTTGCCTTGCGCGGTCACGATCATATCGACATGCGAAACGGTGGCCCACACCGTGGCCGCGAATATCAACGCCACTACGCAATACAGCGTCGTACGCGCTAGACGCGGCGGCTTGCGCTCCTCGATCTCCATCGCATCCGACTGAAATTCGTTGACGATGGGTGGTCTTGCCGGAAGCGCTCTCGATATGTCGCGTTTGCGACGCCGATTGTCGCGCAGCCTAGCCAGGCCGCTTTGCTTGACCTCGACCGGCTTCTTGAAATCGTCCGACTTTTCTGTAGAGCCGGTCATGCGACATGCCTCATCTGTTGATTCCACAGATGACGATACATCGAACACTTTTTCAAAAGACCGTCATGACGATCGATATCGATGACGCGCCCCCGGTCGATGACGAGTATCGCGTCCGCCTCGGACAACATCGAGAGCCGATGCGACACGATGATTACGGTACGCCCTGAAGCGATCCGCCGCAGATTCCTGCGAATGATCATCTCGCTTTCAGAATCGAGCGCACTCGTCGCTTCGTCGAGTATCAGTACGCGAGGATTGACGATCAGTGCACGGGCGATCGCAAGTCGCTGCTTCTGCCCTCCTGAGAGATTCGAGGCGTTCTCCTCGAGCATCGTGTCGAAACCACGTGGCAAACGCTCAATAAATTCATCGGCGCCGGCCAGTTGGGCCGCCTGCACAACTTCATAAAAAGTCGCTCCCCGTTTCACGCTTGCGATATTGTCCCGCACGGTGCCGCGAAACAGGAAATTGTCCTGCAATACCAGACCGAGATTCTGACGCAGATGCGCAAGGTCAAGCTCACGCGCGTCATAGCCATCGACCCGCACCAGTCCATCCTGAACTGGGTGAAGACCAGATATCATACGGGTAATCGTCGTCTTTCCAGAACCGCTCCTGCCGACGATTCCGAACACCTTGCCCGGTTCGATACCGAAAGACACGTTGTCGAGTGCCAGCGGTGCATCGGGACTGTAGCGAAACGATACGTTCTCGAACTCGATCTTTCCAATCAGTTCCGGCCGCAGTCCCTCGCGAGAAGCCTCTCGTTCTGGCTTCTGGTTCATCACCTCGCCGAGCATCCTCACCGCAAGCGCGACTTCCTGATACTCATGAACCATTGTCACCATTTGAACGAGCGGTCCCGAAACCCGGTTAGCAAGCATGTTGAACGCGACAAGCGCGCCGATCGTCATTTCACCGCTAAAAACGTCCAATGCCCCCAGGCCAATGATTCCAAGGGACATCAGCTTCTCCAGCAATCCGGTGATCGATTGTGCGCCTGCCGAAAGCTTTTCAACGCCGAAACGCATTTGCGTCGACTGCGCGCAACGATCATCCCACTGCCGCCCCTGCAACGGCTCCATCGCAAGCGACTTCACCGTGCGCATACCATGGACGGTTTCGACGAGAAGGGCTTGGCGCGTAGCCTCTGCTTCATAAAGCGATAACAATCGACGCTGGAACGGACCCATCAACAAAACGACAATCGTCCCGCTGAGTGCGGTAAAGGCCAGCACGAGACCGGTCAGCTTGACGCTGTAGAATGCGAGCACCGGAATGAAGACGAATAGCGAAATGGTATCCAGCATCGTGACGAACATCCTGCCCGTCAGGAATTCACGGATACGCGCCGCCTGTTGCATATGCTTGACAAGGACGCCTGCGGAAATGTGCTCAAAGAAAGCGACAGGCAAACCAAGCAGATGACCGAACGTCCTGGTGGCGACGCGAATGTCCACGCGGTTAGTGGCATAGAGCATCAGATAGCGGCGAAGAAACCCGAAAATCGCATCGAATATCAACGCGCCGATCGCGCCGACCGCCAGGACATACAACGTTGTGAAGCTTTCGTGGACAAGAACCTTGTCAATCACGAGCTGAAAGAAAATCGGAAGAACCAGCCCCAGCGCGTAGAGAAGGATCGCAGCGACGGCGACATCAACGAACAACCGCCACTCGCGCAGTAACTCTGGGACAAACCAACGAAAGCTGAATTTCCCTGGTTCGCCGGCCGAACGATTGTTGCGTTTGACCAGGAAGACGACGCCGCTCCAGTTGGCGCAGAAGCGAGCCCGATCGACAATGACAGGCTCGTTCAAACGCTCGGCAAGCGGATCGATCACCTGAACGAACTGCTCGCCGTTTGGCGCTGCAGCGGCAGCGGTCACCACGACCCAATTGCCGTTAGCGAGTTGCACCACGGCTGGGTATGCCTCGCCGAGCTCAAACAACGTTCTCCAATCGGTCGTCGTGGTGCGCGCGCGCAACCCTGCTCTCTTCGCCATCCGCAGCATCATCGCCCGCGACACAGTTTCCTGGCCGATGGCGTACGTATGCTTCAGGCGTTCTACCGAAAGGTCGATGCCGTGATGCGCCGCAACCCACGCAAGACATTCGAGCGCGGTCCGACTCCCTGCGTCGGAGCCTTCAGCCTGAGGGAGGCTTACGACTTCGGCTGCGCAGTTGTCATTTTGAGCAGCTTCAGCGGAAATTGGTTGAGACATTGGGTAGCCGCGGGTTCTGGGAATGATCGGCACTTTCAGGCGTCGCACCGGCGCGCGCCGGCTCAGGCTGTACTCTCGGTGCGTTTCGTTTCACGACGCCTGCATCGACCAAACCCTGCAATGCGTTCTGCATCA
>ENA-UOUJ01000467-UOUJ01000467.1-activated-sludge-metagenome-genome-assembly--contig:-NODE-467-length-27562-cov-18.793107_pt1 | contig 27562 bp, 35 predicted proteins | sample MGYA00249839_ERZ747224 | MGnify/ENA primary metagenome ERZ747224 (study PRJEB28782, sample SAMN03220277) | activated sludge metagenome | biome: wastewater; feature: sewage sludge; material... | reverse complement strand
GGACGACCGGCTGAACCGGGTGCGCCAGGGGGGATCGTCGCTGATCGCGGCCTTCACCTATGACGACTTGGGGCGTCGCACGGGTGTGACGCGGGGCAATGGGGTGGCGACGGGTGTTGTCAGCCCAAACTGATTGCGGGCTAAGGGAGGCGGCCGTAGCGTCTCCGGATGGCCAAATCGACCAACCCCTTTCGCTGGTTTGACAGCTCGCCGGAGGTGATCCGGCTCGTGGTCATGATGTACGTCCGATATCCGCTGTCCCTGCGAAACGTCGAGGACCTGCTGGCCGAGCGCGGCATCGACATCTGCCACGAGACGGTGCGGCTCTGGTGGAACCGGTTCGGCCCGATGTTCGCCGCCGAGATCCGCCGCAAGCGCGTGCATCACATGCGCGCCTACACCCACTGGCGCTGGCTTCTGGACGAGGTCTATGTCCGGATCAACGGTGAGATGCGGTACCTATGGAGAGCCGTCGATCATGAAGGCGAGGTTCTGGAATCCTTCGTCACCAAGACCCGCGACAAGGCCGCAGCGCTGAAGTTCATCAAGAAAGCCATGAAGCGACACGGCCGACCGAAGGCCATCGTGACGGACGGGTTGCGCTCGTACAAAGCCGCCCTCAACGACCTCGGAAACGCCGATCGTCAGGAGGTCGGCCGTTGGGCCAACAACAGGGTGGAAAACTCCCATCTGCCGTTCCGACGACGAGAGCGAGCGATGCTTCGCTTCCGCCGGATGAAGACCCTGCAGAAGTTCAGCTCCGTCCACGCCGCCTTCCACAACCACTTCAACCAGGACCGCCATCTGATCAGCCGAGACGACTACAAGGCCCGACGCTCAGCCGCCCTGGCTGAGTGGCAGTCGCTCGCCGGCTGAGGTTCGACCACCTTGCCCAAGGTGCGTTCAGTGGAGACAAGTTCGCGTTGGACTGACAGCACCCCGCCACGTGCTTGTGGATGAACGGCAGCGAGGCCACGTTCTTCAGCTGCTTGAGCGCCGCATCCTCGATGGGCACCCCCCGGGTCCAAGCCTTGATCGGCGCATGTCCCGGTTCGTCGATTACGTCATAGCCACGCATGGCCGACGTCTCCTATTCTGTCTGGTCCTCTCGAACCGGCCAGCAGGATGTCTCGCAGAAACAAGAAACCCCTCCAGCCGGAGCGGGAGGGGTTTCTGGAAAGCCGAACCGGTCTGGCCCGAATTCTCCTACACACCCTCCACGCGCATGGCCTTGCCCTCGACCGGCTGACGGTCGAGCGACATGGGCAGGCTCGGGTTGGTGACGGAGGCGAACATGGGTCTTCTCGGTTTCGGGAGGCGGGCTGATAGCCGAAAGCGGTCAACCGCGCCAGTCCAAAACGAAAAGCGGTGCCGGCAGTAGTGCGCCAGGAGCGGACGTTGGCACGCCTACGGATTCGAGCCATTCAGCCAAGCCGGCCGAGGTCAGATGGAGAACGCCTCGCAGGCATGGAGCCGAGGCCGCAGAGCAGCCAGCACAACTTGATGGGGGTTGGCCGCTCAGCGGTGTTGGGAAACCGCTCGCCACTGGAGCGCGACATGCTACAGGGGCTCTAAGCAGCCTTACCTCTCGCGCATCCCAAATCTGGCTAATCGGCTCCCGCATTTAGAAGACGACAGCCGGGCGGCCACGATCCCCGCTTAGTTCCGGATCTCACCGCTTTGGTCGGTTAGTTTGTACGCGAGAACCTGTGCGTCCTCGATTTTCGGCAGCCCGTCGAGCAATTCCGGGGTTCTGGCGACGAGCGCATGCCCAACCTTCCCCGCGAGATGGGCGAGCCGTCCCGCATCACTCGGGAAGGTGTCGAAAATGGCGAAGTCGTCGTGGCCGAAGCGAACAGCATACCACGTGGTCGTGTCCCGCTCCTCCATAACGGCCGCCAGGCCGTCTCGCAGGAAGGCCTCGACATCGGCCTCCTTGCCGGGCTTCGCGCGCAATCGCACGAACAGCGCCTTGTTCACAGGTGAGCGGGTTTCAGCATCGGCCATCACGGTCTCCTTTCGAGTTCTTGGGCGTCATGGCAACGCTCCGCGGCGGTATTGGCTGCGTCCATACCGAACCGAGGTCCGCGTCGCACCGGCGGTAGATGACTATCCGCCCGACTTTTTTTCGCGTTCCGCTGGTCCCCCGGGGTGGAGCAAGGCCTCGGCCCCTCCGCTGCGGTTCGGTTGCATGGCGCCAACTCTCCGGGTTCGAGCTCGGTTTGAAGGATCGGGAATTGTGGCTTGAGGCGGCGCGACGGCGGCCGGTACATCACCAAAGACAGGCCAGCGTCGTTAGGACCTGCCGGCTCGGCAGCAGACGTCGCCGATGGCCGGCTTGAGTCAGAAGCGGTCGATCCATCTCTGGCTGAGCTTAAGGTCGGCTCCTGACTCTTTGGCGACTCCGGGAGCGTCCGCTTTCCGGTGTGAGCCAAAGTTTGTTCTGGGGCATTGCAGCCTCGACCTTAGCGCGCTCGACCGATGGTCGTCGGCGGTTGGGCGGAGAGTTCCTGCCGAAATCGTAGAAGTGTCGCTTAGGTTGGTGAACGCTGCTGATTGTGGTTCACGGCCTCTGACGAAGGCCTCGCAGGCGCGCTGTCAGGTGCCAGTGAATGAGCGGGAGCCGAAGACGAATCATTCTGCATCTCGTCGCAGCACGTCATAGCCGCGTCCGCAGCCATGTCCTTGCAACAATCGCAGCCTTCGGCCGCCAGAGCCGCGCCCGCGCTCAGGGTCAGGATCGCGCCGGCGGCGGCCAGCAGGTTGGAAACCCTCATCGTCGTTCTCCTAGTGAACCATGAAGCTGACGGAGCCGGACATCTTGTGGCCGTCCGGGCCTTCGGCGGTCCAGGCGGCCGTGTAGTTGCCCGGCGCGAGGCGCGGAAGAGCCACGCCGACGGTGGCGGCGGCCGGCGCGGCGGGGACAGTGACGTCGACCGGAGCCTGCCCCTCGGCGGAGAGGGCGACGGTCTTGAGGACCATGGCGTGGGGGAAGGTGACGCTGAACCGCTCGGGCGAACCCTGGGTCATCGCGCCATTCGCAGGAACGGTCGTGATGCCGGATTGGGGCGCTGCGGCCTGGGCCGGCATAGCGTGACCCGCATGCGGGTCCTGGGCGGCGGCGGTGCCGGCGAACGCGAGGGCGGCGGTGACAACGAGAGTGCGGATCATCATGGGGTGGTCTCCTTCGGTTAGAACCAGGCCTTGAGGCCGACGACGAAGCGGGTGTCGTCGGTCTCGCCGCCTCGGGCCTCGATGTAATCGGCGGTATCGCCGAACGCGCGGCTCCACTCGATGCCGACATAGGGGGCGAACTCCTTGCGGAATTCGTAGCGCAGTCGCAGGCCCGCCTCGATCGAGGACAGGCCCGAACCGATCTCCAGTTCCGGAATGTCGCTGGCTGAAGCGTCGATTTCGAGGCGGGGCTGAAGGATCAGGCGCTGGGTGATGCGCTGGTCGTATTCGGCCTCGACGCGGGCGGTCAGGTCGCCGTCGGTCGACAGGAAGGCGGCGGCGTCGACTTCCCACCAATGGGGCGCCAGGCCCTGCAGGCCGAGGACCAGATGCGTGGTGTCCTCGCCGTCGGGCCGGAAGTCCTGACGCACGCCGGCCTGAACGTCCCAGAAGGGCGTGACCGCGCGGCTGTAGAGCGCCTGGACTTCAGCCTCCTCGAGCTCGCCGCCGAAGTCGCCTTCGCCCTCGGACTTCCACCAGAAGCGATTGATGTCGCCGCCCGTCCAGCCCTGGACGTCCCAGAGGTAGGTCTCGCCGTCGTCGCCGAAGCCGGCTTCGAGGCGATCGAGAATGACGGCCGTGGTGCGGACGTCGCCGTTTTCGTGAATCAGGGTCCGGCGAGAGGCGGCCATGGCCTCGGCGCCGAAGACGAGATCGGCGGCGTGGGCAGGGCCGGCCAGGGCGGCGGCCGGGAGCGGGTCCTCCGGAGGACGGCCGGGATTGTCGGAGCTGGTCGCCACATCGGGCGGCCCCATGCTCATGGTCGACATGTCATGCCCGGCGTGAGGGTCGGTCTGCGCGGGCGACATGGCCGACATGTCGTGGCCCGCGTGCGGATCAGCCTGGCCGGGCGTCGCCGCCGGCATCTGGTGTCCCGCGTGCGGGTCTACGGGCGCGGGCTGCGCCGGCATCTGGTGGCCTGCATGCGGATCCGCGGCGGGCGGCGTCTGCGCGGGCGGCATGACGTGACCGGCGTGCAGATCCTGCGCCGGTCGGGCCGGCGCCTGTGGCGTGGGCCGCGGTGCTGGCGCGGGGCGCGTCGGCGCCGCGGTCGCCGGCATCGTGTGGCCCGCGTGAGGGTCCTGGGCCTGGGCGCTGAAGGCGCTGGCGGCGAGCACCAGCGGGGCGAGGGCGACGGCGAGGCGGTTCATGACGCAGCTCCGTCCATGGGCCGCACCGTCACAACATTGAACATGCCGGCGTGCATGTGCATCAGCATGTGGCAGTGGAAGGCCCAATCACCGGGCGCGTCGGCGGTCAGATCGAAGGTCACCTTGCCGCCGGGCGCGACGTTGACCGTGTGCTTGAGGGGCTGGTGCCCGGCCGGTCCGCCGGTCACCAGTTCAAAGAAATGACCATGCAGATGGATCGGGTGGGCCATCATGGTGTCGTTGACCAGGGTCACCCGCACCCGCTCGTTGCGCTCGAAGCGGATCGGTTCGACCAGTTCGCTGAACTTTCGGCCGTCGAAGCCCCACATGAACCGCTCCATGTTGCCGGTCAGGTGGATCTCCATCGTCCGAGACGGGGGGCGCGGGTCCTTGTTCGGCTGGAGCGACACCAGGTCGGTGTAGACGAGGACGCGATGATCGACGGTCGTGAGACCGATCGGACGCTCACCCAGACGGTTGGCGGGGTCCATGGCGATCGCATCGACGCCGACGCCCACCGCCATGTCGGGCGGAGCGTTCTCGGGATCGCGCATGTTCATGCCCGACATGGACATCCCGGCCATCTCGCCGGCTGCGGGCGCGTTCTGGGTCGGAGCGGCGTGGTCCATGCCGGACATCGCGTCATGGTCCATACCGGACATGTCGCCCATCGCGCCGTGATCCATTCCCCCCATCCCCATGTCGCGCATGGTCAGGTTGGGAACCTCGCGCAGCGGCGGAACCTCGGCCGTCATGCCCAGGCGCGGCGCCAAGGTCGCCCGCCCCATGCCGGAGCGGTCAATGGCCTCGGAGACGATGGTGTAGGCGCGGTCCTCGGTCGGCCGGACGATGACGTCATAGGTCTCGGCGACCGAAATCTGGAACTCGTCGGTCTCGACCGGCCGCACGTTCTCCCCGTCGGCCTGAACCACCGTCATGGGCAGGCCGGGGATACGGACGTTGAAGATCGACATGGCCGAAGCGTTGATGATGCGCAGACGCACACGTTCGCCAGGCCGGAACAGGCCGGTCCAGTTTTCCTGCGGCCCGTGGCCGTTGACCAGATAGGTGTAGGTCGAGCCGTTGACGTCGAGGATATCGCGCGGGTCCATGCGCATCTCGCCCCACATGCGCCGCTCCTCCAGGCTCATCCGGTCCTCGCCCGAGATCAAGCCGGACAGGGTGGTGCGCTGCTGGTTGAAGTAGCCGGGGCTCTTCTTGAGTTTGTCGAGGATTTCGTGCGGATGCATGAAACTCCAGTCCGACAGGACCAGCACATGCTCGCGGTCGTAGCCGACCGGATCGGCGCCCGCCGGGTCGATGACGATCGGCCCGTAGTGGCCCATCGCCTCCTGAAGGTTGGAATGGCTGTGATACCAGAAGGTGCCCGACTGCCTGATCGGGAACTCGTAGACGAAGGTCTCGCGGGGTTTGATGCCGGGGAAGCTGATGCCGGGAACGCCGTCCATCTGGAACGGGACCAGCAGGCCGTGCCAGTGGATCGAGGTGTCCTCGTCCAGGCTGTTGCTCACCGACAGGCGGACGTTCTGGCCCTCGCTCAGACGCAGGAGCGGCGCCGGCAAAACGCCGTTGATGGTCACCGCATGGCCGGTGCGTCCGCCGACCGTGAAGGGCGAATGACCGATCGCCAGGTCGATGTTCGGTCCCGTCAGCGTCGGCATGTCCGCCCGCAAGCCCACCGACCCTGTCTGCGCCCAGGCAGGCATCAGGCCTTGTAGGCCCAGCAGCCCGCCGCCGGCGGCGGCGCCCCGGAGAAGCATTCGGCGATCGAGGCGGGGGGTCGACATCGGCGAGGAGTTCCTTGGTCGGCTATCAGCCGTTCGTTCAGATACGCATCCCGGTGGCGAAACCCTTGCGACAGGTCGCCACAGGGCGGGATCGCCGCCTTGTGCACCTTCCCTCCATGGCAAGGTCAAGCGCCTTCGCGGGGAGACCAGGCCAAGACCTCCGCCAGCTTCTTGCGGGCGCGGGCGATGCGGGTTTCCACCGCCTTCGGCGTGATGTGAAGAATCGAGGCGATCTCGGCGTGGGACCGCTCTTCAAGCGTGGCGAGCAGGAGCGGCGCCTTCAGGGTGTCCGGAAGGTCGGACAAGGCGCGTTGCAAGGCTTCCGCCTTGTGCTGGTGATCCAGCCGCGCTTCAGGCGAGGGTGCGTCGTCGCCCACCGCCGTCGCCTCCGGCGCATCGAGGCCCATGATCCCGCGCACGACGTGGCGAACGGCTCGCCGGCGACTCCAGTCGCGGCATTTGTTCAGAGCAATCGAGCGCAGCCAGACATCGAACGGCCGCGCCGGATCATACCGCCGCATGGCGAGCCAGGCGGACGCATAGGCTTCCTGAAGCACGTCATGCGCCTCGGCCTCGTCGCCGACGTAGCGGCGCACAAACCTGTAGAGGTCTGCCTTGGTGGCGGTCATCAGGGCGGTGAAAGCGGCCCGATCTCCACCCGCCGCGCGAACCTCGATGCTCTGCTCGGCCCCCACGCGCCGCGCTTAGCCGGCGTCGTCGCGCAGGGCGTCGACGACCGCTTCGTCAAACACCTCGGCCTGCGCCGGAGTCAGCACGGACCGCATCTCGAAGACATGGGTGATGGTCGCCTTCTGGAGATCGCCCATGGCCGCGTGAAAATGATCGACCGCCGCCTGGACGTGGGGCGTGTCTCCGTCGCTGGCGGCGATGGCGGCGGCCAGTTCGCGGTTGGCGGCGCGGACCTCGGCCTCCAGCGCCGGACGACGGGCGGCGAAGCGGGCTTCGATGACGTCGAGCCGGCGATCCTGTTCGGCGCTCAGATCGAGTTTTTCATGAACGATGCTGTGCAGGCTGGGAGGTTGTCGCTCCCGCATGACCCAGGTCGCGCTCGCCCAGGTCGCCGCGCCGCTCGCGAACGCCGCCATGATCGCCGTGACAGCGATGGACTTCCAGTTCGCCCTCATCCCCGGACATCCAGGCTGACGAGCGGCGACAGGCCGGCCGACACCGTGAAAATCCGCATCTCGGAAGGCTCCGGCCGAGGCGCCGAGAGCATCAGGCCGCCGTTTGCGACGCCGATTGCAAGGGCGAGCGCCACGGCGGCGATCCGGACCTGGCGCACGCGGACGCGCTCGCTGACTCGCGACCAGACCGCGTCCTCCACCCCGGCCAGTCCTGCCGCGTCGCCCGGCGCGGCCGTTCGGATGAGTCTTCCAATGTCGTCAGTCATTGCGCACCTGCATCACGCCCCACCTGCCATACGCGCCTGCTTCCTGTTCCCCTTGCGAGGGGATCAGCCGCCACACGCGTAAATACCAGAGAACGACCGGGACAGCCTGTCGTCCGAAGGGGGAAGCGGTGTGAGCGACAGGTCAGGCCCGGCGCGGGTTCCCTTTCCCGATGTGCTCGATCCCCTCACGAGCGTGAGGTTCTTCCTCGCGCTCGGCGTCGTGCTGTTCCATTACCAACTCTACTGGACGCTGCCGGCGGAGAGCGCGGGCTTGTTGAACCGCACCCGCCTGGGGGTGGACGTCTTCTTCATTCTGTCGGGCTTCATCCTGACGCACGTCTATCTGCAAGGGGACCGGCCGCTGGACTACCGGCGGTTCCTGGCAGCGCGGTTCGCGCGGATTTATCCGGCCCATCTGTCCATCCTTCTGGCCATGCTCGGCCTCGTGCTGGCCGCGCCCCTGTTCGGGGTCGGCCTGGAGCAGGGCCGCTTCAACCCGATCGACTTCGCCGGCACCCTGCTTCTTGTTCAAGCCTGGTTTCCGCGTGAAACCCTGGTCCTTTGGAATGGACCGGCCTGGTCGCTGTCTGCGGAGTGGTTCGCCTATCTGGCGTTCCCGGTCTACGCCGCCTTGGCCTTGCGACTACGGGCCAGGCCGTGGGTTCTGATCGCGCTCGCCGCGATACTGTTCGTCGCGCTGGATGCGATCTATCGCGTCCAGTTCGGGCGAGTGCTGCCTCGGGCGGAAGACAGCATGGGCATCCTCCGGATCATTCCCGAATTCCTCTATGGCATAGGCCTCTACTACCTCGGTAAGCGCTGGACGCCTTCAGCGCGCATGTCGGTCATGGGCGCTCTAGCGGCCACGGCCGCGCTGCTCATCCCGATGCAGATCGGGGTCGACGATCGCATTATCGTGGCGGCGGCTGGGCCCTTCATCCTGACGCTCGCGTTGTTGGCCAAGGCGGACGTTCGGACCTTCCTGTCCCACCCAGTCGCCCTATTTGCGGGTGAAGCCTCGTTTGCGCTCTACCTCGTTCACATCCCCGTCCTGATGGTGTGGCGCAACGCGGCGCAGGCGTTCGCTGGCTGGTCCGGAGACTACAGGATGGCCTTGGGTGAACTGGCTGCCATGCTGCTGTTGACGCTCGCCGCCGCCGCCGCCATCCATATCTTTGTCGAGCAGCCCGGCCGCCGCTGGCTCCGGGGGCGGATGGCGCCGCAGCGCGCCGATCCCATCGAAGCCAGACGATCCGTTCACAGCGATCAGGGAGAACCCTTTTGAACCCCGTCACCCTGAACCGTCGCCTGTTCCTGGGCATGGGCCTGGTCGTCGGCTTGAGCGGAACGGCCTGTGCCCAGACGCACCCGTCGAGAAACCTGGCGGTCTTCAAGACGCCGACCTGCGCTTGCTGCGATGCCTGGATCGCGCATATGCGCGAGGCAGGCTTCATCACCACCATCACGGTTCTTCCGAGCCTCCAGTCGGTCCGGAGCAGTCGAGGAATGCCGGACGCTGTAGCCTCCTGTCATACCGGGCTGATCGACGGCTATCTGGTCGAGGGTCATGTGCCCGCGCAGGATGTCGTCCGTCTACTGGCGGAACGTCCGACGGCGGTCGGCCTCGCCGTGCCGGCCATGCCGCTGGGTTCTCCCGGCATGGAAACGCCGCAGGGACATAAGGACGCCTACGACACCCTGCTGGTGCTCCCGTCGGGCGCTACCCGTGTGTTCGCTCGCCACAACCAACCAGCCTGATGCCCAGCGCGTTCAGATCACCCGCAATCGGAGCCTCCATGTCCCGCACATTCATCCCCCTCGTCTTGGCGATCGCCGTGCTTTCGACGACGCCCGCCTTCGCCCAGGACCACGCCCACGGCCCTGACCACACCACAGGTTCGGTCGCTGCGGAAGCAATCGACGCGGCCACCGCCGTCGACGCCTTTCACGCCGCGCTTAAGGCCGGCGATACAGCCGGCGCGCTGACGTTTCTGGCGCGGGATGTGATGATCTTCGAAGGCGGGGGCGCGGAACGATCGCGCGAGGAGTATGCGTCCCACCATCTGGCTTCCGACGCCGCTTTCTCGGCGGCGACCGAAGCATCAGTCACGCGTCGCTCCGGCTGGGCCTCCGGCGATGTCGCCTGGATCGTCACAGAGGGACGCACGACCGGCCAGTTCAACGGCCGCGCGGTGAACTTGGTGACCACCGAGACAATGGTGCTGAAGCGCGGCCCCGAAGGCTGGCGCATTCAGCACATCCATTGGTCCTCGCGCACACCGCGCTAGTCATGCGAGCGGCGACCGATGGGTCGCCCGCCTCGTGTCACTGCACGGTTTGGACGGCCGCATTGCAAGCCTCTTCGCACCGCCGGCAGGCCTCGGCGCAGATGCGACAGTGCTCGTGCATGTCCCCGTGACGCTCGCACTCCTCGGCGCAGAGGCGGCAAGCCTCGGCGCACGCTTGCAAGGTGAGCCGAATGACGCCCTCGTTCGAACCCGTCCGGCGGGAAGCGATGGCGCCAGCCGCCGCGCAGAGGTCAGCGCAGTCCTGGTTCAGTCGAATGCACTGGAGCAACTCCTGCACCATGTCCTCGCCAAGGCAGGCGTCGGCGCAGATCACGCAGGATTGGGCGCAGTCGTAACATTCGTCGATGCACCGAGCGAGCGCGGTATTGACCGAACCCCGGACGTGCGGGTGGGTGCTTATTATCTCTTGGGCGTGCATGACGCTCTCCATGGCTGGGGGGATGCGCAGCCAACCCGCCTTCGCTCAAGGCGGTTCCGGAACATTAAGGTGAGGAGGGCAATTCGAGGGAAGTCGAGCGTTCCTGCGTAGGGACGCTACAGCGCGGCCGGCGGCGGCACCGTTCCCATGACGGCGACGAGGCCGAGGACAGCGACGCCCAGCGCGGTCTCCGCCGCAATGCTGCGTCTAAGCCGATGGAGGGCCGCGACTGGATCTTCCGCTCCCTTTAAAGTGACGCCGAGCGAAGGCGTGAGGCGGAAGCGATTGTCCCCCGCCAACCCCAGCATGAGGACGAACAGCACGAGCTTGGCGATCAGCAACTGCCCGTAGAGGCTGGTTCCCAAGCTTCCGAGACGTTCGGGGCTGACCAGAAACCAGCTGTTGACCAAGCCCGTCACCACCAACAGAGCGACGGCGAGCGTCCCGAGCCCGGCGAACCCGTGCAAGGCGTGGTGGATCGCCGGATCGTCGGTGTCGGTCCGACGTGACAGGAGGATCGTCAACGCCGCCAAGGCGCCTAGCCACAGGGCCGCCGCGACAGCGTGAATAATGTCGGCCACGAGATGGACGACGCCGCCGGGTCCCTCCGTCGCCGCGCCGTGGCCGGTCCAGGCGAAGCTGGCGGCGACAAGGAGTCCGAGGACCGCCGTCAGACTCCAGACCGCCCTGCCAGGTTTCCAAGCAACGACCAAAACAAGACCAAGCAGGGCGATAGCGGCCCGCGCCACCATGGCCATGCCCAGGCCTGTGCCGGTGATCATGAAGGACAAGGAGGCGGGTTTGAGCGCTTCGGTCAGCGAGCCCGCCATGACGGCGGTCTGGGCGACCAGGGCGGAGAGAGAGCCAAACGCGACGACGACCGCCGCCAGCGCCAACGTCTGCCGCGCCCAGCTCAGGTTCGGACCGTCGTCCCGGCTGAAACTGTAGAGCAGGAACAGCGGCGCGCCGAGAAGGACGACGGCGCCGCTGTATTGAAGCCAGCGAAGCGCGATGACCGCGACTTCGAGCACGAGATCAGCGCACCGAGAAGGTGTAGGAGCCCGTCATGCGGTGGCCGTCGCTCGACGCGATACGCCAATCGACGCGGTAGGCGCCGGCGACCAGCGGGCGGGCCAGAGTTCCCGTCAGGGTCTTGCCGTCCTCCGCGACCGAGGTGCGGACCGCGACCTTGTCGCCGGCCGCATTGACGACATCGAAGCCGGAAAAGGCCGGCACCGTGCGCTCGCTAAACGTCAGGCTCAGCGTCCGGGTCGCCGCCACGGTGGAGTTGGGCGCCGGCGTCGCGCTGACCAGGCGAGCGTGGGCCGCCGCCGGTCCGGCGGCGAAGGCCACGACCGCCGCGACGGCGATGAAGGGTGCGGGGTTGAAGTAACGCATACTCAGTCTCCAGACGTTTGGCCGGTCCCGGCCTTCTGCTTCTCTACGCGCCACACGACCGCGTCCCTCATGAAGAGGAAGCGGGGGGCGGCTGAGGCCTTCCCCCGCACGCCGGGGTCAGCGGCGACGCTTCTCGAGGAGCGCCTGCATCTGGGCGATCTCCTCCTGTTGACCACGCACGATGCCGTCGCACAGGGCGATGATCTCCGGATCGGTCAGGGAGGCTTGCTCGCACATCAACACAGCCCCGGAATGGTGCGGGATCATCGATCGCAGGAATTCGTCGTCGCCAACGAACGCCTGGGTGCGCATGCCGACGAAGCTGCCGACGAAGATCACGACGGCGACCGCTCCAATGACCAGGTTCGTTTTGCGCGACGGGTACATGGACCGCATGAAGACGAGCATGAGGACCGCCATCGGCGCGACCATCATCAGGGTCATGTAGACGTTGTTCAAATTGAGATAGAAGTGACCGAGCGTGGCGATCATCGTGTACATGACCAGGTACATGATGACGAAATCGAGCGCCAACTCGAGGTACAGGCTCCGATAAGGGCCGAGTCCACGAGCGTTGCCTTGCCCGCCGTGGTCCATCTGTTGATGAGACATCGTCCGTATCCTCTTCAGAAATTTCAGTTCGTCTTCGCCTGCCGCTGCGAAAGCCTGGAGACTGCGGTCAGCGTCTGAATCAATCCGGCCCGTCACAGCCGGTTCCTCCCTTGGGTGGGTGGGCGGACTGTTGATTGCCTATCCTGGCTAAAGCCTCACCGCGCGCAGTCTCAGCGCATTGCCGATGACGCTGACCGAGGAGAGCGCCATTGCGAGCGCCGCAAGGGCAGGCGAGAGAAGCCAGCCGAAGACGGGATAAAGCAGGCCAGCCGCCACGGGGATGCCAAGGGCGTTGTAGCCGAAGGCGAAAACGAGGTTTTGGCGGATGTTGCCCATCACCGCGCGGGACAGACGCCGTGCGCGCACGATGCCTTGCAGATCTCCGCCCAGCAGGGTGACGCCGGCGCTTTCGATGGCGACGTCCGAACCCGCCCCCATGGCGACGCCGACATCGGCTGCGGCGAGGGCAGGGGCATCGTTGACGCCATCCCCCGCCATGGCGACGATCCGACCCTGCGAACGAAGCTGTTGAACCACAGACGCCTTATCCTGCGGCAAAACCTCCGCCTGGACTTCGTCGATGCCGAGGCGCCGCGCGACCGCTTCGGCCGTCGTCCGGTTGTCCCCGGTCATCATCACCAGCCGCAGACCGGCCGCTTTCAGCGCGAGGATCGCAGCCGGCGTGGTGGCCTTGATGGGATCGGCGATGCCGATGACCCCGGCCGCCTTTCCGTCGATCGCCACGAATATGGCGGTGGCGCCGTCGTGGCGAAGGGCCTCCGCCTTCGGCTCCAGCGCGGAGACGTCGATCGAAAGCTCGCCGAGAAAACGGGTGTTGCCCAGGGCGACCTGGCGGCCCTCAATCGTCCCGCGAACGCCGCGACCGACCGGGCTGTCGAAGTCCGCGGCCTCGGTAAGGGGGATGTCCCGGTCCTTGGCTGCCCGGACGATTGCGTCGGCCAACGGATGTTCGCTGCCCCGCTCGAGGCTGGCCGAAAGACGCAGGATGTCCGTTTCCACGAAGCCGAGGGCGGGCAGGATCGCCGTCACCGACGGACGGCCCTCCGTCAGGGTGCCGGTCTTGTCCAGAACGAGAGTGTCGACCTTCTCGAAGCGTTCGAGCGCCTCGGCGTTCTTGATCAGGACGCCGGCGTGGGCGCCACGTCCCACCCCGACCATGATCGAGATCGGCGTCGCCAGACCCAACGCACAGGGACAGGCGATGATGAGCACCGAAACGGCGGCGACCAGGGCGTAGGACAAACGGGGCTCGGGACCGACCAGGCCCCAGACGACGGCGGCGAGCAGGGCGATCGCGATCACCGTGGGAACGAACCATCCGGAGACCGTATCGGCCAGCCGCTGGATCGGGGCGCGACTGCGCTGGGCTTGGGCCACCATCTGGACGATCTGCGCCAGCAGGGTGTCGGCGCCCACCTTGTCGGCGCGCATGATGAAGGATCCGGTCTTGTTGAGCGCGCCGGCCACGACGCGGTCGCCGACATCCTTGGTCACCGGCATGGACTCGCCGGTCACCATGGATTCGTCGACAGCGACCCGACCCTCCAGGAGTTCGCCATCGACCGGGATCTTCTCTCCGGGCCTTACCCGCAGGCGGTCGCTGACGGCGATCTGGTCAAGCGAGACATCTTCATCGATGCCGTCCGCCCGGATTCGGCGCGCGGTCTTGGGCGTGAGGTCCAGCAGGGCGCGGATCGCGCCCGACGTCTGTTCGCGGGCGCGCAGTTCCAGAATCTGCCCGACGAGGACCAGCACGGTGATGACCGCCGCCGCCTCGAAATACACCGGCGCACTGCCGTCGGCCTTCAGGAAGGCGGGCGGGAACAGGGTTGGCGCGACGACGGCCACGACGCTGTAAAGCCATGCCACGCCGACCCCCATGGCGATCAGGGTGAACATATTCAGCCGCCGGGTGCGCAGCGATGTCCAGCCGCGCTCGAAGAAGGGCCAGCCGCACCAGAGAACCACGGGGGTCGCCAAAGCGAACTGGATCCAGTTCGACATCTGGCCCGGGATGAACATGTGGAGATTGGCCAGGTGTCCGCCCATTTCCAGGGCGAAGACCGGCAGGGTCAGGACCAGACCGACCCAGAAGCGTCTGGTGAAGTCGATCAGCTCGTGGTTGGGCGGGGCCTCCGCCGTGACCGTCTCCGGCTCAAGCGCCATGCCGCAGATCGGGCAGGAGCCTGGGCCTTCCTGCCGGATCTCGGGGTGCATCGGGCAGGTGTAGATGGCGCCGGGAACGGCCGGCTCGGCCTCCACGGGAGGGTTCAGGTAACGCATCGGATCGCCGATGAATTTGGTCCGGCACCCCGCCGAGCAGAAGAAATAGTCCTGACCGTCATGACTGGCTCGGTGAGCGGTGGCCGTCGGATCGACCGACATGCCGCAGACGGGATCCTTGACCGTTGCCGCGCCATCCGAGGCCTTCGCCCCGCAGCAGGCGTGACCCGAGGCATGATCGTGAGGATGCGTGGACATGTCGCTCTCTCCGGCTGACCGAAGAGCTAACATATACCCATGCGGGGTATATCGCAAGATACCCGTCTGGGGTATATGGGGGTGCTCAGGAGAACAGGCCCCATGCAAACCGACACGAAACCCAAAGTCCTCAACAGGCTCAGCCGGATCGAAGGCCAGGTGCGGGGAATCTCCCGCATGGTTGAAGATGACCGGTATTGCGTCGACTTGCTGACCCAACTTCAGGCCGTTCGAGCCGCGCTCCATCGCGTGGAGACCGAAGTGCTACGGGATCACCTCGACCACTGCGTCATGGGCGCTATGACCGGCGACGATCCCGAGGAGCGCAAGGCAAAGGCCGGCGAGCTGATCGAGCTCTTGGCGCGGGCCGGACGGTAGAGTTGGCGGAACGAATGGGCCCTCCTGGTCGCTAACGTCGGGATCCCAAGGAGCCGTCATGAAACGCATCAGCCTCGTCCTCGCCGCCTGCGCCGTGGCTACGGCCTGTTCCCCGCAAGCCGAAGAGCCCGCCGTAGCCGCGCCTGAGGCCCCCGCAGCGGCGGACGCCCATGGCGGAATGGAGGGCGGCATGGCTGCGCCTGCGCCCGGCGACTCCGTCGCCACCCAAGGCTACAACGCCTCGATGAACACGATGATGGAGGCGATGCCCGCCTTCACCGAGGACGCGGACATCGACTTCATGAAGCAGATGCGAGGTCACCACGTCGCCGCCGTCTCGATGGCCCGTGTGGAGCTCGCGCAAGGCAAGGACGCCCAAGCGCGGAACCTAGCCCAGGAGGTGATCACGGCGCAGGAGCGCGAAATCACCCTGATCGACGCCTGGCTCGCCCAGAAGGGAGCGTCGGCGGCTCCCGCCGCCTGATCGCGAGATCAGCGCACCGCGTCCGGACCGACAGACGTGCGAAATCGGCCAACTGTCGACCTCGTGGCCAAAGTCCATGGTCTCGACGGAGAGTATAGCCCAGCGACCCTTAAACTCGGCTGTCGCTACTCTGCGATCTTTTAGGCGGCAGTCGTCAAAGATCAGGTCGTCACCGATGCCTGAACTGCCGCACCCGCAGACGAGCGGGCTTGAACATTTCCATATTTCGACTAATTTGGAAATATGGAAACCGAAGTTTCGATTCTCGCTCTCGCCGCCTTGGCGCAATCGACGCGGCTGGAGGCGTTTCGCCTCCTCGTGCGTCACGAACCCGATGGTCTGCCGGCCGGTGACATCTCCAACCATCTGGTGATCCCGGCCAACACCCTGTCGTCCCATCTCGGCGTCCTGACGCGCGCGGGGTTGATCAGGTCGGAGCGGCGCAGCCGGTCGATCATCTACCGGGCCGACCTGGATCGGCTTCGCGACCTGGTCCTCTTCCTGCTCAAGGACTGCTGCGGGGGCAGGGCGGACCTGTGCGAACCCCTGCTGGCTGAACTCGCGCCCTGTTGCCCCTAAGGATCCCGTGGACATCGTCATCTATCACAACCCCGCCTGCGGGACGTCGCGCAACGCGCTCGAGCTGATCCGCCACGTCGGCATCGAGCCGCATGTCGTGCAGTATCTGAAGACCCCGCCGTCGCGGTGCTGTCAGGTTAAGTAGCCCGAGCTCAGAAACCCCCTACCCCGCTCGGCTCATGCCGTAGCCGCCGCCCAAGCGGCATCCGCCTCCGCGCGGAAGCGGCGAAGCGTGGATCGGCTGATCAGATGCCGCTGGAGATTGAAGGTGTTGTAGATCGCGGCGTGGGTGGTGAGGAATTTCTGGGCTGACACTTGGGATTTGAAGCCCTGCTGTTGCCGTTCTCGTCGTCGGATCGGCAAATGAGAATTCTCGACCCGATTGTTCTCCCGGAGCGGGCCGGGTCGATGCACTCGCTCCAACCCGAGCTCCCGAAGCGCCGATCCATATGACGCCAGGCCATCGGTCACGATGGATTCCGGCTCCACAGAATGATTTCGCAGGAGCCGACCGAGCAATTTAAGCGCAGCCTCATTGTCTCGCCGACGCTGCACCAAGAGATCCAGAACCTCGCCTTCATCGTCGACCGCGCGCCACAGATACATCCGCCTGCCGCCGATCCAGCACACCATTTCGTCGAGATGCCAGCGCGGCGACGGCGCTGGCCGGCGCTTCTTCAGTCGCCTGGCGATGAGCGGTCCGAACTTGATGGTCCAGCATCGGATCGTCTCGTAGCTGACCTCGATGCCGCGCCGGGCCAGCATCTCTTCCACGTCGCGAAGGCTCAGACTGAAGCGGAAATACAGCCACACCGCGTGACGGATCACCTCCGCAGGGAAGCGGTGGCGCTTGAACGATAGCGGTTTCATAATCCTCATCTCCATCAGCGGCTTACGCTGGCCCTAAGTGGAGACAAGTTAGCGTTAGACTGACAGCACCTGGGCCGCGGCTGTCCCTGCCATGCCCGCCAACAGCAGGCTCGATACTGTGCGACGCAATCCGTGAACCACGCCAAAGCCGAAGGCTGCAGCGATCAGTGCGCCACCCAGGGTCAGTGTGAGCGCAGTCGGCGCGCTGAGCTGGCTCGGTTGCAAGGCCCCTATGGCGATTTGCCCCATCGGTGCCGCGAGGCGCACACCACCGTGGAACGACGACAGTCGCATAACCACCACATTATTCGTCGGCTGCCACGCTCTTTCGGGAATGCTGAAAGCGACCTCGTAGCGGCCGGGCTGTTCGGTGCCTGGGCCAAAGCCGGGCGTGCCGTTTGACCCAAGACGAACGTCGTTCAGCCATGCCTCCGACGAGGCGACGCCGACCACGCGCAGAACAGCGCCGCCGGGAGACGGCGGGTCCGCCACAACGGTTCTGATCCATATCTGGCGGCCTTGGGGGTCGACTGGACCATCGAGATGCCGACAGTCGGACAAGACGGGGCCATGTGCTGCCAATTGTCCTGCACACATCTCCCACGCCGGAGCCTCCGCGCGAGCGGATTGGGGAAGGAGGAAAATCCAGAGAATGAACAGGACAAAGCGAAGCATGCGGGGACTTTAGAGCGCAAATCCGCAGCGCGGGATCACGTTCGCCGATGTCCGGACCGATTTCACCGAAACAGCGGTGACGTGGCAGCCGGGGGCCTCCACTGCAGCGGTCATGAACATCTCAGCCCTCCACCGCCGCACATTCATCACCGGAGCTGGCCTTGCCGTGGCCGCCTGCGGTCCATCTGGCCGCTCGTCTGGCCTTCTGAACCTTGAGAAGACCTTCACATTCGAGGGGCCGCAGGGACAACAAGTCCAGGCCGAGCGCAGCTTTTTCGAGGTCCCTGAGGACCGCCGCGATCCTCGATCACGCAAGATCCGTCTTGGCTATGTGCGCTTTCGCTCGACCTCCAGCAATCCCGGGGCGCCGATTGTCTATCTGGCAGGCGGACCCGGTGGGTCCGCGACTGCGGCAGCGGCGGGACCCAGATTTCCGATCTTCATGGCATTGCGAGACGTCGCCGACGTCATCGCGTTCGACCAGCGTGGCACGGGGCTTTCGCGACATCTGCCAGAGCTCTCACGGTCCCCTGCTCCGTTTCCTCCGCTGACCCGCGAAGGGATGACCGCTTACATGCGCGAGGAGATTCAGAGGGCATGGTCCGAGTGGAATGATCAAGGCGTCCTTCTGGCTGGATACGATACGGAACAGAGTGCCGACGATGTCGACGCGTTGCGCCGGCATCTGGGGGCTGAGAAGATCGACGTCTGGGGCATCAGCTATGGCACGCATCTGGCCCTTTCCGTGCTCAAGCGCCACGGCCGTCACGTGGGTCGTGTCGCGCTTGCGAGCCTCGAAGGCCAGGATCAAACGGTAAAGCTGCCGTCGCGACTTGACGCCTATTTCGAGCGCGTCGACGCCCTCGTGGCTTCTGATCCCGAGCTTCGTTCAACCGTCCCCAGCTTGCCTGCATTGATGCGTCGTGTGCATGCCCGTCTGGAGGAAAACCCGGTCGACCTCACCTTGCCTGTGGGTGGGTCCCCGGCGCCCGTTCGTGTCGGGGGTTTCGTGGTGCAGCTCCTGGCCGGCGGACTCGTCGCCAATCCAGACACCTTGAGTCTTCTCCCGGCACTCTACGCCGCGTTGGACAGTGGACAGCCAGAGGTACTCACCTACTTCATGCGCGATGCCGGAGCTTGGCTCAGGGTTTCCGGCATGACGGAAGCCATGGACCTTGCGTCCGGGATATCCGCCGCACGTCTCCGACAGGTCGAGCAAGAGGCCCCCACGAGCGTCCTCGGCGATGCACTGAACTTCCCCATGCCCCACATCGCCGGGGCAGTGCTCGGTGTCGATCTGGGCGACTCGTTCCGAGCTCCAATCTCCATTGAGCACCCCGCCCTGCTGATTTCAGGTAACCTCGACGGCCGGACTCCCCTTGAGGAGCAGGAAGACGTGGCGAGCCAGTTCACCCGGGCGCGGCGCTTGCGTGTCGAGAACGCCGGTCACAATGTGCTTGAAGCGCATCCCGGGGTGCAATCGCGCCTCTTGTCCTTCTTCAACGGGGAAGACGGGTTGGATGAGACTCTCACTCTCCCGCCACCGGCTTTCCGCCGCTTTTGATGTTCTGATCGAGCTGAGGAGCAGGTCCTGTGCTGAACGGCAGCCTTGGTGAGCATCGACCATGAGACACCGGTTGTTCTTCACGCTGGTGAGCTGCCTCGTCATTGCGGGCTGTATCCCCTCGGAGCTGATTCAGCGACCAACCCCGCTGTCCGACGACGCGATGTCAGCGGCGATGAAGGACCTCTGCTCGCGGGATGTTGTGCTTATCGGGGAGGGCGCCAACCACGGGGACGGGCGATCGCTCGCGTTTAAGTCAGAGCTGGTCCAACGCCTGGTCGAGCATTGTCGGTTTGACGCCGTCGTTTTCGAGGCGAGTAGCTACGACTTTCTCGAGATCGACCGACGACTGACCAAGGGTCAGCCGGTCACGCGCGCCATGGTGTCTTCGGCGGTCGGAGGGCTGTGGAACCGCAATGACGAAATGCAATCGCTGACGACGTTTCTGCACCAGGCGGTGGTCGCCGGTCGCATCAGGCTCGGCGGCATCGACGACCAACTAGGGAGTGCCGGGGCGTTTTATTCGATCGGTGACATGCCCGCTGAGCTGGCTGCACTACTGCCGTCGGATCGAGCCGCCGAATGCTCAGATGTTCTGCGTCGCCTGATTTATGGGCAGCTGACGTCCCCGTCGCCCGAGAAGACGACACTTTTCGCATGTCTCGCGGAGATGCGCAGAGCCGTGGACGCTGCGCCGGAGGGCATCGACCGCCGAACTCGTGAGCGGCTTCTGATCAATATCGGCAGCTACCTTGCGAGGCAGGGAGCCGACAGGTCGCAGTACCTGGATGGCCGGAGCCAAGCGATGTGGTCGAATTTTCGCTGGTTGGTCGCCAACCGATTTGGCCCTGATGCCAAGGTGATCGTCTGGGGGGCGTCGCTACATTTGTCTCGTGACGCCAGAGCATATCCGACGTTCGCAACGATCAAAAACTTCGGATCTTACGTCGACGACGCCTACGGGGATTCCGCCTTCTTTCTTGGCTTCACCGCGGCTGCTGGCAGCTACATGGAGGGCACTCAGATTCGCGAGCGACCAAAGGCAACGGTAGGCTCACTGGAAGCTGCTGCACTGGCGACGTCGACTGCCGACAGCATCTATCTCGGCAGGTCCGATCTCGAGAGCCTCGACGAGGCGCCGGCCAGCATGTTCGGCCCATCCGCTGCCCCGGTGACCGCAGCATGGTCCGAGGTGCTCGACGGCGTCGTGGTGTTCCGAGTGGAGCGGCCGCCTACGCGGATCTCAGCGAACTAGTCCGTGCGATGCCGCCTTCAGATCGCGTTGCGTGGCAGACCGTCTATGTCGGTCAGGCGGCCCGACTCAGGGGGTGATCCGGCTTCAGGGCCACGATGTATGGCCGCTTCATTTTCCCTCGTGTCGAGTGGTCCTCTACCAGAAGGACGTCGAACATTGCGGACTCAAGTCCTTGGACCAAGTCGACTTGCTTCAGCACGTTGACGTGCGGCGCCTTGCCGATCGCCCGCATGGCCGGCAACAGCACCTTGCCAAGTAAGGGGGTCATATCGCCGAGGCACGGCGTCTTTGACATGAACAGGCCGCCCGGCTTGAGGAGGCGGTGCACGCGGCTCAGAGTGCCCGGCAGGTCCCTCACCAGATGCAGGTAGTTGAAACCGAGAACCGCATCATACTGGCTGGCATCAAGCGACACATCTTCGGCCGACGAAACGCGGAAGCTCAACGACCCAACGGGAGATGTTGCCAGCTTCTCACGCGCGATTTCGATCATCCCCGGTGAGATGTCGGTCGCCAGGTAGCTCTGCACGCTGTTTGCGAGCAGGAGGGCGGAGCTGCCGGTCCCGCATCCCAGTTCGAGCACTCGGTTCGATGGTCTGAGGAGTTCCAGAGTGCGTCTCATACTGCGCTCATAGCCCGCCATGTCGGCGATGGGTTCTCGAGCGTATTTGCGGGAGCTCCTGTCCCAGAATTGCGCATCGCCGTTCGTTGTCATGGTGGGCTCTTATCGGGCTTTGGGAAGGAGGCAAAAGTCATCGTTGCGCGAGGCGTCTTCCCTCGACACCGGCATTGAGGGCGGTTCGCCGTTCAGCTCAATAGTAAAAGACCTGGACAATGACCCGCTCGGCGCCACCCTCAAGAGTCAGGCGGACCGGCGTGCCTTCCGGAACATTCGTGACGGGTTCCGGGGACGTAGAATCTGACCCCGTGGGTCTGCCGTCGATGGCGATTATGCGATCGCCGAGCTTCAGGCCCGCCCGTTCCGCCGGTCCGCCGGGGACGACCATCACGACCTCTCGATGGTCACCCCGCGACGCTGCCATGAACCCGGTTTGGTCGCGCCAGAAGGGTTCCGTCACAGAGCGCCGACGAAGCCAGAGCCTGCCCCTGGTGAAATCGGTTGTGACGCGAAACTGCCGAATGAGCTCTATGCCCAGATTGGCCTGCGGCTCATTCGGCCGCCTTCTAATCCAGCTGTGCGGCACATCGGCGGGGAAGTCCTGGAACGTCTCGCCAGCCAGGTTCACGTCTCCGACAGTGAGCATGCGGGTGGTCGACCAGCCTTCGACACCCAAGAACTGCGCTGTCGCCGTCTGACGGCGACGCAGACTACGGTGACCGGAAACGAAGTCGGCGGAAAGCGACAAGGCGTCGTCAGACCCGAGGTCGAACCCAGCGAGGATGTGCCGGCTGCCGTCGACACGGAGCGGGATGTTGGGAAGGCTGTCTGATCGACTGATCCGAAGACCTCGCATGTCTGACGGCGACGGCACCCGACGCGGATCGTGAAAGGTGATCTGTTCGTGGTCGAAGTCGAGGTCCACCATGAGCTGGTCGAACAGGTCACGCCCCAGGATCATGCGCACGGGTCTCCCCATCGGCCCGGCGAAGGGTGAGAGGTCCAGTATGGCGATCCAGTTGGTGGTCAGGACCAGGCCGTCGAGATCGATCACCGCATTGCGGAATGACATGCCGTGCCCGGCGGCCGTTCCACTCAGGCCTTCAACGTTCAGCGCCCCGTCCACGCTCAAGCCGACTTCTGCCGCGAGCGAGCTGTCGACGATACTATGTTCCGCCCCGCTGTCGAGCAGCATTTCGACGGAGTGACCGTTGAAGGATCCCGTCAGAAAAATCTGGCTCCTTCGCCAGAACTCGAAGGGGTGGCTGAGCGTGCCCCCGGTCCCGTCGGCAAATGCGTAAGTTCGTTTAAGGACCGGGCGGGCGAGCGCTGGACCAAGCGCGAGAGCGCCCAAAGACCCCAGAATGAATGCGCGCCGGCTGGATACCGTGCACTCTTCAACGCCTTCGGTCACCGGGGCCAGATCCCGTTCCGGTCGAACACGACCAACCGGAAGCAGGGCCGCGGATAGGTTGGGGCGTCGTACTCCGGGCACGTTTCGACGCGGCCCGAGTCGCGGCGCACGAAATGGTCAGTCCAGCGTCGCGGGTCACCGGCGAACTGGGACATCTGGTAGCGACCGTCCTCCGTGTCCCGCTGATAGACCACGAAATAGGGATGATCGATGATCTGGGGGTGACACGACGCGCTCGGCTCAGGAAAGAGCGCGCGCTCCATGCACAGCGCCGTGGCCGTCGCGGCGGCTTCCTGGGGCGTTGCGTGACCCACCGTCAGCACCATGTCGTGGACCGGATTGTCGCCGTTCTCATCCTGGGAGACGACGAAACTCATGAAGCCGCCATAGGTTGGCCGCCAGCCGCGAGGCGGCTCTGGGAGCCGGCCTTCGAGGTAGACGCCCCCTAAGGGGTCGAAGCCGCCTGCACTGCTATCCGAGCCTCCCTCCGCCGATCCTGTTCGTGCCGCGGGACGGCTCACGCAGAGGGGCACTGTGACGGGCCCCTGCATGGTCACGCCCACCTGCTGTTCGTTCGGTCCGCCGGAACATTGAAACGTGCCCTGTGCATGAGCGGGACCTGACGGCCAAAGCATCACGGCGGCGACGAGCCCCAAAGCCAGCTGGAGCACTCGGGCGTAGAAGACCTGCGGGAACCGTTTCGCGGCCGCCGCGCCAGAAGCCAGACTTTCAGAGCTCACGACTGTCCTCCCTCGAGAGCGGAAAACCCGGTGCAATCACCACCGAGCGTCTGCCTGAAAGGACCGGCGGAATAGCCGAGCTCGGCGTGGTCATCTTTCGCGATCAGGTAGGTCGTCGTCCGGCCGCTCCCGTCACCGGCCTCCAGAACCCAGGCGTCGACCGGGCCGTTGGGGGTCTCGATCGCACGGTCGCCAACGACTGCGACAGAGAACTGGCCAAAGCCCTTGTCGTAGTGCCAGAACGACAGGGAATGATGCGCGCCGTCGTAGAGTTCGAGCCCGCTGAATGTGAGGCCCCAGAGGTTTCCGTCGAGTACGGGATCACCGAGCTGCGCCTCGATCGGCGTGAGCACATCGCCCTCCACTTTCGAGCCCTCGAGCCGGTCTGGGCCGTAAGAGATGCGTATGCTCTGGGCGGGCGCATGGGCGCTGGCCGCGCGGTCGCTCTCGTAGCGGATCGCGCTGAGGTCCCGGCGATCGACAACGAAGGTGTCTCGCACATCAAATTGCATGGCCGGCAGACGCTGGTGGATCTCGATGCGCCAGGCGGGCCGACCTTCATGCTCGACCTCCCGCACGACCTGACGGGTAGCCCCCATGACCTCGCCATTCAGTTCGATGGCGTAACAGGAATCGCCGACGATAAGGCGAGAGCCATCCGGGACTGTTTGCGGATCGCTTCCGCCAATGAGACCCGACAGGAGAGCGAGATAAGCACCGAGCACGATGATAATTTTCCAGAAGCCGAACCGAAGGGAGAGCACCACCCCCGTTCAGGAGGTGTGACATCGCTATCAGAGCGGTCTGGCGAACGATGATCACATGCCATTCGGCCAATGGCATCCCGGCTCGGCGAACGGCGTCGCGCCCAACTCACCGGCGCGCTAGCTTGGTGAGATGAGACTCTCCATCCTCATTGTCCTTCTGGTGCTTGGGCTGCTGTCGGCACCGGCCGTCGCTCAGACGTATGACTGGAAAGTCTGCGAGGGACGCTTAGGCCCATCGGGTCCGGAGCTCTCCAACTGCCAATCAATGAAGGGACGGATTGATCCTCAGGGGCGCGAGATCTGGGTCACGGCGCGCGTTCCAGCGTCTTCAATCGATCAGGGTGATGCACTCCGTATTGCTGGGACGGCATCGTCCGAAGCGTGGTTGGGCGGCGTGTTTCTGGGCGCTAACGGTCGCCCCGGAGACAGCGCCAGGTCCGAGATACCGGGTCGCTACGAAGTTGAATATCCGTTGCCGCGACAAGCCGCGGGCCGCGAAGGCATTGAGATCACCGTCAGGCTCTCGTCCTTCCACGGTGGGGCCCGTCTTGCCCAACCCATGAGCGCCATCAAAATCGTGCCGGCTCGGGACGCCCTGATGAGAAGTCAGATCGCCGTCAATCTGTCTCTGTTCGGGATTCTGCTGGCATCGACGTTCGGGTTCGGTGTGATTCACCGTCTGAGGAGAACGCGGTCGAGCCTTTTACTGACGGGGATGGCCGCATCCTCGGCCATGCTCGCCGCGCTGGAGGTCCTGCCGTTTCTGGTCCACTACGCTTATCCATTTCATCTCTGGCGGCTGGTCGGGCTCTGGTTGCTCACGGCGACGTTCAGCGTCCTCCTGGTCATCTATTGCACCCTCGGGCTGAGACCCCCGATCCGGCACCGACTAATGTGGGGCGCAGCGATCGCCGCAGCGTTGGTGGCTGGTTTCACGAGTTTCGATCTCAAGATCCTGGGAACCCTGGGAGTGGCCGTGGTCGTTGCAATCGCAGCCTGGGCACTTGGACCGCGGCGGCAACCATCGGCCGGTATTTGGCTTTACCTCGGCTCCGCGCTCACTCTCGCCGTCGTTTCGCTGGCCTTTTTCGCTGAGCTCTTTCATCTGCTGTTGATCGCGTCCCTGCTGGTTCCAATGCTCATGCTGCAGGTCACCCGTGTTGCGCGAGACGATCTGTCTCGTGAGCAGGCCTTCGCCAGAGCCGCCTCCCCGCCGGATCGTCTGGCGGTGACAGCGGGGCGGCGCGTGACGATCGTTGCGGTTCCGGACATTGTCGTCATCCGGGGTGCGGATGATTACGTGGAGGTGGTCTTACTTGACGGCCGTCGCCTGCTTCATTCGGGGCGACTGGACCATCTTGAGGCTGAACTGCCCTCCACATTCATGAGAGTTCATCGGTCGGCTATCGCCAATCTTCAGCACGCCGAGGGCCTGAATCGCGAAGGCGGAAACTGGCGATTGATGATGCGTGCATGCGGCCCCGTGCGGGTTAGTCGGTCCAGGATTGCGGAAATCAGATCGGCACTCCTGCCGGCCACGTCATAGTGCGGCAGGCAGTTGCGAGAACGGCTGTCCCATAGACCCGACATGCGTGAGGCCTCGCACGGCCAACGGCGTGACTCGGCGTTGGCGAGAATGGCGCGACCTCTGCTAATCGCGGCGGCGGGATTCACCCTCGCGGTGTCAGGTCTGCTGGCCACGACCGACCTGCGCGGTTGGCCGTCGTCGGCAGTCGGCGTGCCTGCGCCTATACTTAGCGCTACGGCCGAAGGATCGGGCGACTTCCGGTTGGCCGACTGCGTGCCGGGAACCGTAAACCCGTATGTCATGCCCAAAGGCAAGGAAGCCAACGGCACAGCGAGCCTCCGCGTAACTGCCTGCCGCTCGTGGTCGTCGGTTCTGGTCGCCTCCGGTTTGTATTGGGCGGCCGCCGCCGGAGTGCTGTCGATCCTGGTGCTGCGTGCTCTGGCTCGCTCGCGGCGTCGTCGTTCACTTGGAGACAGTCCCCTATGATCAACCCTACCCACCTTCCCCCCTTGCCCGCTGCCGCCCTCGTCGCGGTCTGCGCGGTTCTGGCCGTTGGCTGCACGGACCCTGACGCAGCAGCGAGCGACGCGAGCGGTGCGACTACCGCGGCCGCCGAGACCTCGACCGAGTCGATCTCCAGAGGAGTGAGGCAGGGACAGACAGATGGTTCGTACGCGGTCAGCCCGAGCGATGACCCTTTGGCCCTCGATCGCGCGGCCGCCGCCTGCCGAGCTGGCGATTTCAAGAGCTTCTTCGATTTCTTCGTGCGAGCGGACACCGTCAGGCAGGTCTTCACCGCACCAACCGTCGTGGTGACACGCTACTGGACAGACGGTCGTCCGCCTGAGCGTAGCGAGACGCCGGGGGACGCCTTCCGCAGCTTCCCAATCCGCGTTGAGGACGTCTATTGGAGACCTGCCGCCTCTGTCACTGAGGCAAGCGAGGACGAGTATCTTCTGCTCGAATTCGACGAGAGTCAGGGAGAGGTCTTCGCCGTCAGCTGGACCCGTGTGCGCTACGATGGAGGAACTGAGGGCGGGGATGATCTGGGCAATGCGCTGCTTCCTGACGGCACTCCCCATCAGATTGTGAGTCTTCCCGACGGCAAGCTGGTGTTCCGCCCATTTGAAGACTGCTGGCAATTGGTAGCTGATGAGCGCTTCGATCGCCAACCGGACAATCGATAGCAAAGGCTGCTGTGGTCCACCGACGCTGACTTGGGCGGGTGACAGGCACCACCTCGAAGTCGGTCGCGTTTATATCAACCCTGGATGACGAGACATTGGGAGGCTGGTAGTCGCCCAAGTGCTTTGAACGAGGCCATCTGCAAGTTTGGCCGACGACATCGAAATCTCGCCGGTTAGCCACATCCTCAGTACAGCGAGATGCGCGCTGACGTGACCCCCTGAAACTCCTCCAGGAATAGCTAGAGTCCGCCCCTCGAAAGGACGGACAGAATGAAGCGATCACGGTTTACGGAAGAGCAGATCATCGGGATCCTGCGCGAGCAGGAGGCCGGTGTTCCGGTGACGGATCTGTGCAGGAAGCACGGACTGAGCTCGCCGACCTTCTACAAGTGGAAGGCCAAGTTCGGCGGCATGGATGTGTCTGAGGCCCGGCGGCTGAAGGCGCTGGAAGACGAGAACGCCAAGGCAAACCGACAAGGCGCTCACATCTGACGCGATGATCTGATCACGGCCCGTCCCTCGTGCTACCAGCATCGCGCGGCAGATCGCTTACGACCTCATGGTTCGTCCGTGTCGTCTGATCTCTTTGGCTGAAAGGCCAGCCAAATCAGCCCGCTCAAGCCCAAGATCTTCAGAGCCGTGCCCGTGTGAATGTCCCT
>ENA-UOUJ01000466-UOUJ01000466.1-activated-sludge-metagenome-genome-assembly--contig:-NODE-466-length-27598-cov-3.982718_pt1 | contig 27598 bp, 24 predicted proteins | sample MGYA00249839_ERZ747224 | MGnify/ENA primary metagenome ERZ747224 (study PRJEB28782, sample SAMN03220277) | activated sludge metagenome | biome: wastewater; feature: sewage sludge; material... | reverse complement strand
CATCATTTTCATGGCTTCGATGATGAAGAGGGGTTGGTTTTGTTTTACGGTGTCGTTGGGGGCTACGAGTAGCTTGGAGATGAGGCCTTGTAGGGGTGCGCCTATGTGGTTTGGGTTGGCTTTGTCTATTTTCTGGTTTTCTTTGTGTTCTGTTTTTACGGACCGGTCGAGGATGTATATGACGCGGGTTTGCCCGTTGAGCTTGAAGAATACGGTGCGCTTGCCTTGCTCGTCTACGGGGCTGATGGATAGGAGGCGTATGAGTAGGGTTTTGCCTTTTGCTATTTGTATGGTGGTTTCTTGGCCTTGTTTCATGCCGTAGAAGAATATGGGTGTGGGTACTACGGATATGTCGCCGTACTGGCGCCAGAATTTTAGTCCTTCTTCAAATACTTTTGGGTAGAATTTGTAGGATAGGAAGTCGGTGATGGTGAGGTCTTGTCCGTATTGTTGTTGAAATTGTTGTAGCTCTGTGGTGTAGTTGATGGGTGGTATGTGTTTTCCGGCGCGGGTGGTGGATGGTGTTTTGTCTTTGAGTATTATTTGTTGTAGTGGTTGTGGGAAGCCTCCTTCTGGTTGTCCTATTTCACCGAGGAAGAATTGTTGTACGGATTCGGGGAATGAGATGTTTATTCCGTTTTTGTAGATGTGGTCTGGTGTAAGGTCGTTTGCTACCATGAATTGTGCCATGTCTCCTACTACTTTTGAGCTTGGGGTTACTTTTACGATGTCTCCAAACATTTGGTTTACGGTGGCGTACATGTCTTTTATTTGCTCGAATTTGTCGCCGAGGCCCAAGGCTATTGCTTGTGGTTTTAGGTTGGAGTATTGGCCTCCGGGTATTTCGTGTTGGAACACGTCGGCTGCGCTTGCTTTTAGTCCGGATTCGAAGGGGTAGTAGTATTCGCGCACGGCTTCCCAGTAGTCGGAAAATTGGTTGAGGGATTTGATGTTGTAGGGGCTTTCGCGCTGGTGGAATTTCATCATTTCTACCACTGCATTAAAGTTTGGCTGGGAGGTAAGCCCAGATAGGGAGCCGATAGCACAGTCCACCACATCTACGCCTGCATCTATGGCCATGAGGTAGGTGGCTGGCTGCAGGGAGGAGGTATCGTGTGTGTGGAGATGGATTGGGATGTTTACTGCGTCTTTGAGGGCAAGTATTAGTTCTTTGGCAGCGTATGGTTTTAGCAAGCCGCTCATGTCTTTAATGGCGAGTATGTGTGCGCCTGCGTTTTCAAGGTCTTTGGCAAGACGAATGTAGTAGTCGAGGGTATATTTGGTTCTGTTTGGGTCGAGGATATCGCCGGTATAGCAAAGGGCTGCTTCGGCAATACCTTTTGTACGGTTGCGCACCATTTCTATGCAGGGCGCTACGTTTTCCATCCAGTTGAGCGAGTCGAAAATGCGAAATATGTCAATCCCTTTCTCCCAGGATTGCTCTACAAACTTTTCTATCAGATTATCGGGATATGCAGCATAACCCACACCGTTCATTCCGCGTATCAGCATTTGCAGTAGAATATTGGGTACTGCTTTTCTGATTTTTTCCAAACGCTTCCAGGGATCTTCTTTTAAAAAACGAATGCACACATCGAAGGTTGCACCACCCCACACTTCCATACTGAACGTTTGCGGATGATGCATGGCAAAACTCTCAGCAGCGCGAAGCATATCGTGGGTTCGCATTCTGGTAGCCAACAGCGATTGGTGCGCATCGCGCAGGGTAGTATCCGTGTAGTGAATCTTCTTTTCATTCTTCAGCCATTGTGCAAAACCTTCTGGTCCGAGTTCGGCAAGTAATTGTTTGGTTCCTGAGGGGAAGAGATGAGTAGGATCATAAGTAGGAACGATAGGTTTTTCAAACGTCTTATTGTTGTCTTTAACTTTTACATCGGGGTTTCCATTTACGGTAATGTCTGCAAGAAACTTAAGCACTTTCGTACCCCGGTCTTGTCGTTCTGAGAAGGTAAAAAGTTCAGGATGATCTTGTATAAAATTTACAGTTGCCTTTCCAGAAATAAAATCTGGATGATTGATAAGGTTTTCTAAAAACTGGATATTGTTCTTTACACCCCGAATACGAAACTCTTTCAGGGCGCGGTGCATCTTTTGCACACTTTCCTCCAGCGATTTTCCCTGTGTACTCACCTTCACCAGCATCGAATCGAAGAAGGGGCTAATCTTCATACCAGGATAGGTACTGCCCTCATCCAATCGCACACCAAAACCTGTAGCATTCCGGTAAGTGATAAGCGTTCCATAATCGGGTTTGAAACCTTGGGAGGGATCTTCGGTAGTAATGCGGCATTGCATAGCCACCCCATGAATTGAGATTTTACTTTGATCGCCCAAATCAATTTCAGGATCGGAAAGTTTGTAGCCTGAAGCGATATAAAGTTGGGTTTTGATGAGATCAACACCGGTAATCATTTCCGTAACGGTATGCTCTACCTGAATACGCGGATTTACTTCAATGAAATAAATGTTTTCATTGGTATCAACTAAGAATTCGACAGTGCCCAAATTGTTATAGTTAACTGCGCGGGCAATGTTTAATGCGTAGGTGTAAAGTTTCTCTCGAGTTTCGGTTTTCAGTGTTACGGATGGTGCAATTTCCACCACCTTTTGAAATCGGCGCTGCACAGAGCAATCGCGCTCAAAAAGATGTACCGTGTTTCCATGCTTGTCTGCTGCTATCTGAACTTCAATATGCTTCGGGTTTTCAACAAATTTTTCCAGGAATACGGTATCGTCGCCAAAAGCATTCTTTGCTTCGCTTCTTGCTTCGTGAAAAGATTTTTTCAACTCCTCATCGTTTCGCACCACCCGCATACCCCGACCACCGCCACCCGCAGCAGCTTTTAACATTAACGGGTACCCAATTCTATTGGCTTCTTTTAGCGCAATTGCTTCTTCAGTAAGTGGTTCTTTATTGCTTTCTATAAGTGGAATATTTGCACCTAATGCTACTTCCTTAGCTGTGACTTTATCACCTAATGCGGCCATTGCTTCCGGACTTGGCCCAACGAAAATGATACCTTCTTCTCCACAACGGCGAGCAAAATTTGCATTCTCAGAAAGGAAACCGTAACCCGGATGGATAGCATTTGCCCCAGATTCTTTAGCAACACGAATAATAGCTTCAATGTCGAGATAAGGTTTCAACGGATCGCTGTCTTCGCCAATCTGGTAGGCTTCGTCTGCTTTGTAACGATGCAAAGAATAACGGTCTTCGTAAGTATAAATAGCGACGGTGGCAATGTGGAGTTCTGTAGCGGCTCGTGAAATGCGGACTGCTATTTCGCCTCTGTTGGCGATGAGGAGTTTGGTAATAATCATCTGGAAAAAAGGTTGCCCAAGGCTTTTAAAAATTTGTGCCAAATAAAAAACACCGGCGAATTTACCAGTGCTTTATGAAATATTATAATCGAAAGTTACATTGAGTGCATTAAGCTTGCCGCAGTAAGAAAATTATCCTACAACTTCCAGTGCAGTTAATGTTTTTGCCCAGGCAAAAAGTGATGGATACTGTTCGTCAATAAGATCGTGCGGCAGGTGCACAGGTTCAAATTTTGAGGTGATAAATACCGTGTGCATTCCGAGGCGCTTCCCAAATTCCATATCGAGCATAGCATTTCCTACCATTACGCTACGCTTAAAATCAACCATCGGAAAATCTTCTTTTGCCTGCATTGCCATACCGGTATTTGGCTTGCGGTTGTGATCGCTGTCGTGAATAGAAGTGGCAGCATACACTTTATCTACTTTGCCGCCTGCATGTGCAATTGCATTCACCATGTTGCTGTTAATTTCTTTGAGATCATTGAGCGTCATTATACCTTTACCAACACCGCGTTGATTGGAAACAACTATTACAGCACCAAACATTTCGCTTAGGTATTTTATTGCTTCGGTCGCTCCTTCGCAAAATTTAAATTCCGTCCAGTCGGTAATATAAGAACCTACATTTTCTACGTTAATAACCCCATCCCGATCGAGAAATAATGTCCAGCTTTTATCTATTTGTGCTTGTGTGTTAATGGTCATTGCTAAATATTGTACTTGAATTAAAATAATTGTTCCTCTACCAGTTGGCAAATGATATGTCCGATCATAATGTGCGCTTCCTGAATACGCGGCGTGTCGTTGCTGGGTACATTCAGAAGGTAGTCGCTTAGATTTTTCATTTCACCTCCGCTCTCTCCAGTAAACCCAACAGTAATCATACCAATTTGCCGGGCTTGCTCAAACGCTTTAATAATATTTACTGAGTTGCCTGAAGTACTTAAGCCCACAAGTACATCACCATTTTTTCCCATTCCTTTTACTAAACGACTATAGACGACATCGTAACTGTAATCGTTTGCAACGGCAGTAAGGTAAGATGTATTTACATGCAACGCCTCGGAAGGCAGGGGATCACGATCTGTATAAAACCGTCCGCTAAACTCCGCTGCCAAATGCTGTGCATCTGCTGCACTGCCACCATTTCCACAAAACAATACTTTATTGCCCGCTCTAAAAGCTCCTGCTACCACCTGAGTGACATCCTCAATTCTTTTTAAAAACGTGAAGTCCGTAAGTAGCCGTTGCTTTGTATCTATCGAAGCCTGAATTATTTCGCTAACATTCATACCGGTTCAAAAATACAACAGCGTGTACATTGAAGCACACGCTGCATTGTCAATAACGTAAATGTGGATATTTTGTTGTCACACAATCATCAAAGCATCACCATAACCGAAAAAGCGATACTTCTCTTTTATTGCAGTTTGGTAAGCTTCCATTGTAAGATCGTAACCCGCAAATGCGCAGGTCATAATGAGCAAGCTTGTCTTGGGTAAATGAAAGTTTGTGATCAGCGTATTTGCAATATTGAATTCATACGGCGGATGGATAAAAAGATTTGTCCACCCCTCTGCTGGCTTCAATAATCCTTGCGCGGTAACAGAACTCTCTACTGCTCGCATGGTAGTAGTACCAATGGAGCATACCTGGCGTTTATCTGTTTTTGCTTTGTTTACTATCGTTGAGGCTACATCATCTATCTTAAAGTATTCCGCATCCATCTTATGCTTGGAAAGGTCTTCTACTTCAATAGGACGAAAAGTTCCCAATCCGGTATGCAATGTTACCTCAGCAAACTTCACCCCAATAATCTCTAATCGTTTAATCAATTCACGGCTGAAATGCAGTCCTGCTGTAGGAGCAGCCACAGCCCCTTCATATTTTGCATAAACCGTTTGATAACGATCTTTATCGTCTTCATCCGGTTTACGTTTTATGTATTTGGGAAGCGGCGTTTCACCCAATGTTTCTAACATCTGGCGGAAAGCATTGTCATCTCCATCAAAAAGGAAACGTATGGTTCTGCCACGCGAAGTAGTGTTGTCAATAACCTCAGCTACCAATTCGTCATTTTCACCGAAATAAAGCTTGTTACCTACCCGAATTTTACGCGCAGGATCTACGATAACATCCCAAAGACGATTTGGTTTATTCAATTCACGAAGAAGAAATACTTCGATCTTAGCACCGGTTTTTTCTTTGCGACCATACAAGCGGGCAGGAAAAACCTTAGTATTATTAACGATCATTACGTCTTTGTCGTCAAAAAAACCAAGCACATCTTTGAAAACCTTGTGTTCTATTTTTCCTGTGTCGCGATACACTACCATCAAGCGGCTATCTTCTCTGGATTTTGCCGGATGTTGTGCTATAAGATTGAGTGGTAAATCGAATTTGAATTGCGACAACTTCATAAGTGGAGAACAATTTAAAAGTGGGCAAAGTTAGCAGAAATATTGACAAGTTGACCACCGTTGCTTTTTAGAGGTGCTTTGTAGCGAGGAAGCCTGCGCCATTGCTTCTAAAACCCTCCGATTGCAAGCCCTGAATTATATACATTTGAGCTTCAAAAAAAATCTACACATGCAAGTTTGGAACGACTATCTTTCTCAAAACAAACAACGCTTTCTCGATGAACTGCTCGACCTATTAAGAATACCTTCTGTAAGTGCTGATAGCAAGTATAAAACTGATGTTGCAAGATGTGCCGAATCTGTAAAAGAAAACTTGCTGAAAGCAGGGTGCGACATGGCAGAGATTTGCCCTACTAATGGACACCCAATTGTTTACGGTGAAAAAATAATTGACGCTTCCGCTCCCACCGTACTTGTATATGGACACTACGACGTGCAGCCTGCCGACCCGCTGGATCTGTGGCACAGCGGACCTTTTGACCCGGTAATAAAAGAAGGAAAAATATACGCTCGTGGCGCATGCGATGACAAGGGACAAATGTTTATGCATGTAAAGGCTTTGGAAGTGATGAACAACACCGGAACGCTTGCTTGCAACCTAAAGTTTATGATAGAAGGAGAAGAGGAAGTTGGCTCTTCCAACCTGGGAAAATTTCTTGAAGGAAACAAAGACAAACTGAAAGCTGATATTGTATTGGTTTCAGACACTTCAATGATTAGCATGGAGCATCCTTCTATTGAAACCGGATTGCGTGGATTGGCTTATATGGAAGTGGAGGTAATAGGACCCAACCGCGACTTGCACAGTGGCGTATATGGTGGTGCAGTGCACAACCCCATAAATGCGCTTTGCAAAATGATCGCTTCCTGCCACGATGAAAAGAACCACATCACTATTCCTGAATTTTATGACAAGGTGCAACAGCAAACTGAAGAAGAAAGAAATGCATTGAATGCTGCTCCATTCGACCTTGAAGAATACAAGAAAGACCTTGATGTAAATGAAGTATGGGGAGAAGAAGGCTATACCACACTGGAACGCACAGGTACACGCCCCACGCTTGACGTGAACGGTATTTGGGGAGGATACACAGGGGAAGGCGCTAAAACTGTTTTGCCATCAAAAGCCTTTGCAAAAATCTCCATGCGCCTCGTGCCCCACCAAAATTCGGATGAGATTGCAGCTATTTTCCAGAAACATTTCGAGACTATTGCACCAAAATCTGTAAAAGTAAAAGTGACACCGCACCATGGCGGCGAGCCGGTAGTAACACCCACAGATAGTGTAGCATACAAAGCTGCATCTGAAGCAATAAAAACAGCGTTTGGTAAAGATCCGATACCTACACGCGGCGGTGGCTCCATTCCAATTATTGCTTTATTTGAAAAAGTGTTGGGGTTGAAAACGGTATTGATGGGGTTTGGTTTGGACAATGATAATATCCATTCGCCTAATGAAAAGTATGATGTTGCCAATTTCTACAAGGGCATAGAAACGCTACCCTACTTCCATAAATATTTTGCAGAAATGAGTAAGGGTTAAAAAGTTTTTCTCCTAAAAAAAAAGCATCCATAGCATGAAAACTATGGATGTTTTGTTTGAAAATATTGACACGTTCCCCTCCTTGAATTGACACTTTTTTTTAGAGAACAATGCCGCTGAGGTTTTTTCTAAAAAGAATAATGAAGCCTTCTGATAAGAAATTCAATTTTTTAATTTAGATATTCGCACATAATCAGTTTCTCTATTCAAAAACGAAAAAACTTCAACCTGAAAAATGAACTTATCATTGAAGGATCATGTAGAATTAACGCCGCAGCATTATGAGAATCTTGTAGCGACGGGGTATAAATACATGGAGTTCATCGAATACCTGGAGACACCGGAAGCTGTGGGTATGCTGCTGGTTTTATACAAGCCAATAAGGTTGAAAACTGATGGACAAGAGTTGATTGAGATTGACGACCCTATGATCTTAAACCTTGTTTATAGTAACTCTTCCATTGCAATTTTTATTCAGAAAGATTATTGAACTGCTCGAAAAATTAGACACAAAAAAAGCAGCTGACGTAATCTGCCAGCCACTTCCTTTGAATCCTATTCTATCTATTTTCCAAACATATAACCTAACGTAACGAAGAAGTTATAGTTCTTCTGTCTAAACCCGTCGTTCTCTGGTGTAACTTGTGGATTTGGTAACATACCACTGCTTCCTTTTGGTACCGTATTAGCAAAACCAACCTGACTACCTACTTTCACAAACGCACCCATTGGCAGTTGATAACCTACAAACGCCTGAGCACCGTAATCTAATGTGCGCACAATATCACCCTCATCATCTCCCACGCCAATTTCCTGCGCCCCGCGATCATTGTTACCGGTTGGTTGTCCGTTTTCTAACCATAAAGTTTTTGTTTGCCACTTGTTTTGCGCATTTGCGAGATAAGCAAGGTATGGTCCACCACCTATCATAAATCTACCAGAACCTTCAGTGCCTGTTTTGTAAATTAAATTCACAGGTAATTCGATGTAGTGAAAAGTAAGTTTATCCTCTTGTTCTACCACGGTAGTTCTGCCATCTACTGATGTGTTATATTCCCAGTCAAATTCTCCACCTTTCATGCTGTATCGCAACCCTGGTGCTATTGAAAAATGATTACTTAAACCAAATTCTCCGACTACACCTGCATGGAAACCATACTTAGTTGAGTTTTTATTTCTGTCGGTTCTGTAGTGATCCATCAAATTATTGATGTTCAAACCACCTTCTACTCCTAATTTCATTTTTTGAGCTGTTGCGGAACCTGCTAACATCATTCCCGCCGCTACTGCAACTACATACACTTTTTTCATTTTAAATCATCTTTTGGTTCACGGGGTGGAAAAAAAAGGTCATCCCATTCTACTCTATTTATAAAAAGAAACTCCATTTTCTTAACAACGTTTTAGCAACACTTCGAGCCATACCATTGATGGTCAATGGAAACAGTGAAAACGTTTTTGAAGAGAATTTTTCAAAGAGAATATTAGATGTGGTATTCTACCACAATAAAGTTTTTATGAATTGGCAATTGCCTTTGCAGCGAGATAGCCACTTGCCCATGCGTGCTGAAAATTGAAGCCGCCCGTGATGCCATCAACATCTAAAACCTCCCCCGCAAAGTATAATCCTGATACGATCTTACTCTCTAAAGTTTTTGGATTGATCTCAGAAAGCACTACACCTCCACAGGTTACGAATTCTTCTTTGAATGTGGTTTTGCCTGCTACATGAAATGTGTTTCGGATTAGATGCTCCACAAGTTTATTTTGTTGCAAAGAAGGCAGATCGCCCCATCGTATATCTCCTGCAATAGAACAGGTTTTGAGTAAAAATTCCCATAAGCGGCGGGGAAGTTCAAAAGGATTTTTTTGAGCAATAAACTGCTTTCCCTGCTCGCGTCTTAGTTGTACAATTATTTCCTTCAGTTCCTGCTCTTGCAAAGTTCCCAGCCAGTTGATTTGCACTTGAAAATCGTAGTTGCGTTCATGCAATTCACGAGCGCCCCATGCAGATGCCCGCAAAATAGCTGGCCCACTTAAGCCCCAATGCGTGATGAGTATGGGGCCTGGCTCTATAATTTTAGTTCCATTTATTTTCACTACGCCGTTAGGAACACTCACACCCATTAGTTCTGTAATCGGATGGTTGCGCAGATTAAAAGTAAAAAGGGAAGGAACGGGCAACTGTATGGAATGACCTAATTGTTGCAACCATTTATATTGTTCTTCCTTTGGAAACCCGCCGCAGGCTACAAGTACCTTATCTGCATTCTGCATAATTCCGTCTGCAAAATGAATCTCAAAAGCACCATCCACTTTTGCAAGCTTCACTACAGATTTATGATACTGCACCTGAACTTTTTGCTTCATCATTTCCTGCCAAATACAATCAATAATAGTCTCTGAATTGTCTGTATCAGGAAACATTCTTCCATCAGCTTCAGTCTTTAATTGTACTCTTCGCTTTTCAAACCAATCAATCGTTTGCTGCGGACCAAACTCATACAAAGTCTTTCTCAAAAATTGCTTGCCTCTGGGATATCGTTCTATCAATTCGGGAATATCGAAAAGATGGTGCGTAGTATTACACCTTCCCCCACCGGAAACTTTTACTTTCTGCAATGCCTTTCCGGTTTTCTCCAATACTACCACTTCCCGATTGGCAGTGTGAGGAATATTGGCTGCAGCAAAACAACCTGCTGCGCCTGCACCTATTATCGCTATCCTCTCCTTCTTCATTGTGTTAAAAAGATGCGAATATCGCCAAGTTCGTTTAGAGATAGCTTACTTTCTGTTGCTGCGAACTGTCTATATTCCAGTAACTTTATCCAGATTTTTTATCGAATGAAAAACAAGATCGCACTCCTGATTACATCAATCCTACTGTCGGTTTTTACCACATCAATTGCTACTGCGCAAGACAAAGCAAAGAAAGACGCATTAGTATGGCATACCGACATCAACAAAGCACAGGAAATTTCCAAGAAACAGAAAAAACCAATTTTCGCGTTTTTTACCGGCAGCGATTGGTGTGGATGGTGTCATAGACTTCAGAGCAATGTTTTTGCAAAGCCTGAATTTATTGTCTGGGCAAAAAAGAACGTGATACTTGTAGAACTTGATTTTCCGAGAAGGAAAGAACTTCCGCAGGAACTTAGAGAGCAAAATATAAGTTTGCAGCAGGCATTTCAGGTGCAAGGCTATCCCACTATTTGGATCTTTGACCTTGAAAAAGATGCTGACAAAAAATTTAAGATTATGCCGCTTGGCTCACTTGGTTATCCATCGGGCGCAGAACCCGGCAAAGAACAAGTGAAGTTTTTATCTACGGCAAATGAGATACTTGCAAAAAAGAAGGATAAAAGTTAGAAATATTATAGCCGCACCAAAGAAATACAAACCCACTATCGTCTCTTCACAGTATTAATCTGGTGATCCGCACAAACATTTTTATGGCAAAGAGCATATTTCATCCCTTCCAGTTTTTGTACAAAGCCGTGCAAGAGTTTTTCATAATTATCAAAGAGCAACTCTTCAAGTTGTTTTAATACTCTTCTGATTTCATGGTGCTTCCTCTACCATACTTTACAAACATGTAGAGATAAAGTACCCGCGAAATACGCATAAGCCACGGTTGCAACAAAAGCACAACCGCCACAGCTACTCCTAACGCAAAGAAGATACTGTTGTCTTTGTAAGACAGCCCCAAGATGAGCCAATAAGCAATAAAACAAACTCCGAGCAAGCCTACCGACAAAGCATAACTCACGTAACCTGTACCGTAATAAAAGCCAATTTCCAGTTCCATTTTTTGTCCGCATACTTCACAGCGTTCAGGCATATCGAGCAATCGCTTCATTGGAAATATAGCGGGAGTGCAAAACATATTTCCCTTCCGGCAATTTGGGCATTTCATTTTAAAGACGCTCGGTATCAGTGCAGGCTTACTGTCTGGCATGGCTGGAATTTTCGCAAAAGTAACCCAAAGCTTTTAGGTACTGAAAGCGAATACCTTATTCATGTATAATTAATAGCTGTCACACTGTTATTCTTCAGGATGAAAATAACTATACACGATCCATGCTTTTGATGCACCGATAGCTTTGGTAAGTTCTCGTTCGGTTAAGGTTTTGATATTGTTTACCGAACGAAATTCCTTTAATAAATCAGTAGCGGTTTTTTCTCCGATCCCGGGAATGGCTTCAAGTTCATTTTTAAACGTGCCCTTGCTTCTCGTTTGCCGATGAAATGTGATACCGAAACGATGTACTTCATCTCTTATCCTTCTTATCAGCAAATGCGCGGGGCTGTCGTAGGGAAGTTGTAGCGGTTCTGAGTCTCCGGGAAAAAAAATGGATTCTTCCTTTTTGGCAAGACCTATGAGAGTCATTTTTCCTTGCAACCCTAACTTATGAATGCTTTCCATGGCGGCGCTCAACTGCCCTTTTCCCCCATCAATTATTACAAGTTGCGGTAGTACTGCATTCTCTTCTTTCAGTCTTTTATACCGGCGAAAAACGATTTCGCTCATAGAGGCAAAATCATTTATGCCTTCCACTGTTTTTATATGAAAATGGCGGTAGTTCCTTTTGTCGGGCTGTGCATTTTTGAAGCATACCATTGCGGCTACAGGATATGCTCCTTGAAAATTAGAATTGTCGAAACACTCGATGTGTACGGGAAGCTCACTTAATTGTAAAGCTTGTTGCAACTCTTCCAAAATTTTCATTTGCATGTCTTCACTTTTCTTAGAAAGCAGCAAAGTGTTTTTTCTGCGCACCTCTTCCCGAAAAACTTCTGCATTTTTAAAACTCAGGTCAAGCAATTTTTTCTTATCCCCCAACTTTGGAATGGCAACTTTTATTTCCGCCTCTGTTACATCTACCGAAAAAGGAACAATCACTTCTGTTGCATTGCTGTTGAAATGATCGCGCAGGCGCGCAAGTGCAAGGGAAAGAATTTCTTCATCGGTTTCGTCGAGATGCTTTTCTATCTGCACTGTATTTGCATAAATAATGCTACCGCTGCTCACCATCATATAGTTTACAAAAGCAAAATTTTCTTCGCTCAATATGCTTGCAACATCAAGGTTGCCGAGGTGAGGATTTACGACGGTTGATTTGCTTTGATAGTGTTGCAGCGATTCTATTTTCTGCCGGAGCAATTCGGCTTTTTCAAACTTCATTTCGGCAGCGAGCGTCATCATTTCATTTTTCAGAAAACGAATTACTTCGCCGGTATTTCCCTTCAAAATATGGCGCACTTGCAAAAGATTGTTTGCATAGTCCTCTTCAGTTTGCAATCCCTCACAAGGTGCTTTGCAGTTGCCGAGATGATATTCGAGACATACTTTGTATTTCCCTTTGGCAATGTTTGCAGACGCAAGATTCAGATTGCAGGTGCGCAGCGGAATATTGTTTTTGATAAGCTGCAATAACTCCCGCACACGAGCTACGCCAGTGAAAGGCCCAAGATATTCTGAGCCATCCCTGATGAGCTTTCGGGTAATGAACACACGTGGAAAAGGTTCTCTTTTTATGACGATGTAAGGATAAGTTTTGTCGTCTTTAAGATCAATATTAAAGCGCGGCTGATAATGCTTTATAAGGGAATTTTCTAAAAGAAAAGCATCGTGCTCTGTTTCGGTAACGGTAAAATCAATATGCTTTATGAGCGAAACAAGTCTGCGCGTTTTATAATTGTCAACGGTTTTATTGAAGTAAGAACTTACCCTTTTTCTGATGTCTTTGGCTTTCCCAACATACAGTAAGACTTGTTGCCCGTCGTAATATTTATAACAGCCCGGTTGGTGCGGCAATGACTTTGCAATCTCGCTAAACTCTTCTCGTGTCATTAATACAAAAATCGGTATTCTACCCTAACGTTATTCTGTCCGCCGATCAATGATTTGTCAAATTCCTGTATCTGGATAAGCTTGAGCGGCGTGTAATAAAGTTTATGAACACGACCATCTTTTTGAGTTTCTATAAAAATGTTTTTCACTTTATCGGTGAAGGGGTCTGTAATAATTTGAAAACTGCGTGTGAAAAGTTCCGGAGTCTTCGCTTCATAATAATAAGTTTTGGAAACCGTGACATCATCGTTCAGCACAGAAAAATTATACTGATCCAAAAACTTAGGGTTGCTGATATCTGATTCAAAAAAAGGTTTTAATTCTTTTGCCCAGTCAACATCTTTTGCGGCTACGTAAGAAGAATCCACTTTCTCATTTTTTCTAACTGTTTTTACGAACGTAAAAGGCTGTCCCCAGTGCGTGTGAAACTGATCTTCAGCAAACTGAACAATGGAAAAATAAGTTGCGCCACTTAGTTGGGCTTCTGTTTTTTCCTCCTTTTTTACACAGCTAAAAAGTAAAAAACATAAAAGTGCCGGAGCTATTCCACAAGAAAATTTCATGTACCTGATATTCGCAATAAAAATAGTCCTTCAAACTATTTCCCCGAAACCTTCGTCTTCATTTAAAAGAAAATAAAGCAAGACTTGCTTTATCGTTTTTAAGTATTTAAATTTAGAGAGCAATAAAACACAGTTCATTGTCACAGTTCATTCAAAATTTTACTCACTATCTAAAACCAATTTTATGAAGAGAAGTTTACTGTTTGCCATTCTTTTTTTGTCCTTTATTTCTGCAAGAGCGCAGCTAACTTCCAACTACCCAACGTCGAATGCGTTAGTAGTCCAGGGCACTTATACCGACCTTGGAAGTAGTGGAACCGTCATAACAACAGCCAGCACGGATGATGCTGTGTCCGCTGCACAGTCTATCGGATTTTCTTTCAACTACAATGGCGCGAGCTATACCGACTTTATTTTTTGTACCAACGGATTCATCAAACTGGGAACAACAGCGCCTTCTACCTCTAATCTGTTTTATGCCAATCCTCAAACTGGCACACCGACAACCTCAGGAGGTTTATTTAATAGTACCAACGTAGCGGATGTAAATTTTATCTCACCATTATGTCTTGACCTGATAGGTGCAACCGGTGTAGAATACAGGGTGCATACAACGGGTTCTGTAGGATCAAGAGTTTGTACTATTCAGTGGAAAAATGTTGCTGATAAAAACACTCCCATTGCTACGCAATATGCAACTATGGAGTTTCAGATCAAGCTTTATGAAACATCCAACATCATTGAATTTATTTACGGTACTGCCACTGCTTCCACCAACAACAGTGCTTTCAAAGCAGCCATCGCAGGTTTAAAGGGTAGCTCCAATGCTGCAAATCAGCTAATATCTATAACTAAAGGTTCAACACAAGCATGGAATCTTGCTACTTTCCTTGCAGGAAATTATACAGGAAACTCTTTCAACTTTGGAAACAATGTTGTTACAAACCGTCCGTTACCCACCGCTGGTGTTACGTACCGTTTCATTCCTGTTTATCCAAATGATAATGCTGTGCTGGCTATATACACGTTGGGAAAATTGCCCAAACAATATGTTACACCGCAGTACATAAGAGCAAGGATTAAGAATTCCGGAACCAATACACAAAGCAATTTCAAAGTGTATTTGACTGTAAGAGGGGTGAATACTTTCGATGACTCGGTAACGATTACGTCGCTGGCACCTAATACAGAATCTACTATTTCATTTGTCGGATATACTTCGTTTAATAACGGGCTTGATACTGTCCGTGTTTTTGTAATTCCCGATGATAATAACTTCAACAATGACAAGATGAATACGCAGCTTGTGAATGATGATGTTTATTCCTATGCCGATCCAAACATTCCCGCCGCAGGGGGTATTGGCTTTACCGGTGCTACTGGTCAGTTTTGTGCTAAGTTTCCTTACTCTGGCATTCCAAACACCATCAATCAGGTTGGTGTAAACTTTTTTGCGGGCGGTGTACCATTGCAAATTGGTATCTGGGATAAAAATGCAACTACCGGCGGGCCGGGAACGCTCTTATGGTCATCCGCTCAATTTACAAGTGTAACGGGTTTAAATACAATTCCTGTAAATCCGGCAGTTTCCATTAGTGATACTTTTTTCGTAGGCGTTTTGCAGGGTACAACTAACAATGCAAGTTTTGCTTTTCAGGCGGAAGTTCCGGTTAGAAATCTGACTTTTTATTACGGAGCACTGAACTCTACGGTATGGTCAGACTTTTCTACTGCGGGCAGTAATTTCCGTTTTATGGTGGAGCCTCGTTTTCAATCTCCCAATGATGTTGGGGTTACAAGTATTGATTACCCCTGTCAGATTGTTCCATTGGGACAAGGTTCATTATACCCGTTCAGCACGGTTTTCAATTATGGTTTATTGCCGCAAACAAATTTGCTTGTTAGCAGCGCTATATACTTAAACAATATTCAGGTATATAGTTCAAGCACTACTGTTGCTTCCATTGCTTCAGGCGCTTCACAGCAAGTAAATTTCCCCACTTTGTTTTCACCCACCTCGGCAGGCACTTATGTGATTAAATCCTGGACGGCATTGCCAGGAGATGCTGCCGGTGGAAATGATACTGCTTCTTCTACATTGCAGATAGTTGATTACAGCGCTATTACCAATGGTGGCCTCAGACTGCAATTTGATGGTATTGACGATCACATAACTGTAGTAAACACACCGATATTAAATCCTGGTCTCGCCTTTACGATAGAAGGATGGTTCGGTCCTGGTTCACTGGGTGCTGTAAGAACTTTAGTATCTAAAGACTCAACAGCCACTACGCTATCTTACAATCTTTCATTGAATGCAACAGGCAATGTCACATTTACCGTTCAGACTACAGCGGGTACAGTAACAACTACCAGTTCAAATGCACTGTCTGTCGGCACATGGTATCATATAGCTGCAACGTATGATGGCGTGGATATGAAAATCTACGTGAATGGTGCATTGGTTGGAAGCTCCGCACAAACAGGTTTTGTAGTTAATAACAATTCCCAACTTTTCATCGGTCGCACAGGCGGCACTACACCACTCTACTTTAGCGGCGGAATGGAAGAAGTAAGAATCTGGACTTCTCCAAGAACTGCTACAGAAATAAGACAAGGAATGCACAAGAGCATTACTCCGTTTTCTGACCCCAACCTGGTGAGCTATCTGCGTTTTGATGAAGGAGTAGGAAGTTTTTACTCAGCAGACGCATCGGGCAATTGCAACCACGGAACTTTAGTAAATATGGATTTAGTCAACGCTTGGTCCACTTCACCTATTCCTTTGGGAACGCCCGTAGTTGCTACACAAACAGTATCTGGTTCGGGCCCGGTAACATTTACTAATGCGCACCTCAATATGAACTTCTCCGGCTACACCGGCAGCGAAGACTATTTCGTTCACATGTTCAATGCTGCACCTATTGGCACGCAACCATCAGCCAGCCCAGGAGGCATTACCGCAGTACATCCGCGCACATGGATAGTTTATCAATACGGATCGGCTACTTATACAAATGCAGATGCAACGTTTGAGTTAATCAATAATACGCTGCTTCCTACGGCTGTAAACTCAGATGTAAAACTGTTCAATCGCTCTAATGGTTCCGCTTTCGGATGGACATTAACACAGAACAGCGCAACAGCACTCAACATTACACCACCAACGGCTACCTACAGCTTTACAAGTGCCACACAATTAAATCAGCAATTTGTAATCGGAGGAAATAATAATCCGCTACCTATCAAACTGATTTCTTTTGATGCTACAGCTAATGGAAAAGATGCGCAGCTAAACTGGCAAACATCGAGCGAAGAAAACACAGAGAAGTTTGTAATTGAAAGATCTACCGATGGAATCGCATTCGAGAAAGTGGGCGAACTTAAAGGCAAAGGCAACCATTATGACTTGAATAATTACAGCTTCATTGACAGAAATGTAGGATTCTCGAACACTAAAGTTCAATATCGTCTAAGGATGATAGAATTCGATGGTCGTGTTAATTTCTCCAATGTGCGCACGGTTCGTTTCGGTGCTGAGAATATCATCATCTCGGTTCAGCCAAATCCTTTCCGCGAGAAATTGACTGTTACTTATAACGCCACTACAGAAGAAACGATAACAATAAACATCAGCGACCTACAGGGAAAAATTATTTCTCAGCAATCCATGAAAGTTTTGCCAGGCATAAATGAACTCACAGCTTTACCACCTGCAAATCTTACAAATGGAATGTATCTTCTTTCTGTAACCGGAGGACAACATTCACTTACCAGAAAAATTGTGAAGGAATAAAAAGGAGTTTAGTTGATTTTCAGAAAGAGAGATTGCAAAAATGCAGTCTCTCTTTTTTTAGTAATTCAGCAAAGTAGTAAACTGTGCTCTTTCCCTGCCTTTAGTGGCTACGCGCCAATTGCCCCCGTAGCTAATGCGGGAAGGAAGCAATTGTCCGTTGATTTCTTTTAAACGCACTTTCATACGCACGTCAAAATCATACACCCAGGTTTTATAAGAAAGCGAGTAGTCGCGCGCTACAATAGCATAATCGGATTTTCTAAACCACGTAGAAAGCTCGTTGTACACCACATCATTTCTGTATTCCTTTTTAGGAACGGCAGTAAACAAGTAGCAATCTTCGCCCCCGTATTCTGCCAGTATCAGTTTGAAGTCATACATTTTAGCAACATCCGGCTCAAAAATCGCAGCCTTGTTTCCCGCAAAAGGAACACCTGCAACTTTACTTCCGGGATTGAAAATGAGTTGCTTCAATTGCCATTTCCGCTTTTCCATTTCACCTTTTCCCTTCATATTTTCAGTTCCTGCCACTACGTTGCTTTCCCCGCAAACTGGTTTTTCTGTAAAAAATAAATAGGCATAGAGTTCAGCAGTGTAATAATTGTACTCTTTTTTTCTATTGTAAAAATCGCCTGAAACTTTTTCTTCCAGCACTTGCATGGAGCGGCAACCCTTACTTATGTTTTGCTTTGTTTTTGATTGAAGAGAGGCAATCACTTCGTTTTTCTTTCCAAGAATTCTGATATCATTGGAAGCAGTATGAGGTGTAATTCTGAGATTTTTAAAAGCCTTGTAGAAAGTGGTGTCATTTTTTATTCTTTGAATGAAACCTGCAATGTCCCACCCATCGCGCGATGCCTGTAGTGTGTATTCATCCAACTGAATTGGAAATGCAAAAATGCTCGTATCCTTTCCCTGTCCAAACGATCTTTCAGGAAAGAAAAAAACACAGCCACAAAAAAACGAAAACACCAATACACGCATCATATCACATCCTTAGCTTTAAGCAGCGCTTCTGCTATAAGCATATCTTCCGGTGTAGTGATTTTTATATTACTTCTCTCACCTGCTATAAGATACACCTGCTCACCAAAAGCTTCTACAACTGTTGCCTCGTCGGTGAACGCATCGCTAAAGTGCTGCCGCATAGCTGGGAGCAAAATTGATGCCCTGAAAGTTTGTGGTGTTTGAATGATACGGAGTTTCGAGCGATCTAACGGTTCTGTAGTTTCATTTTTAACAATGCGCATGCTGTCCGCAACTGCGATTGCAGGAATGGCGCTACCCTTTTCCAATGCTTGCTGGTAACATCTGTTAATCAATGCTGCACTTACCAACGGGCGCACACCATCGTGTACAAATACAATAGCATCTTCAGGAATTTCTTTCAATCCGTTTTGTACGCTCTGGTATCTTGTCTCACCACCACCCACAATTGTCAAGTCTATTCTTTCTGAAAAAGATTGTAGCACCATTTGCGCATAGCTAATTTGGTGAGGAGGTAAAACCAGAACGATTTGCACATCGGGCAATGCAGATGCAAACGCATTGATGGTATGAAATAACACAGGCTTTCCATTCAGCTCCAAAAACTGTTTCGGGATAGCAGTGCCCATCCGAGTGCCCTGACCACCAGCGACGATTACTGCGTAAACTGAGTTTTGAATTTTGAATTTTGAATTTTGAATTTCCATTACTTCACCTCGTGCATCAGTTTCTTCACCAATGGAGAAATTATGATCAAAATTACACCGGCAATAAGCGCGTAAATTGCCAATTGCTTATAACCATCGGTATAGGAAATTAATTTTTCAGCAGCAGTTGCATTTTCATTTGGACTTGTCATTCCTGCGCCCAATATTCCTGCCACATACTGCCCATAAGCACTGGCCAAAAACCACATACCCATCATTACTCCCTGTAGCTTTTTGGGTGAAAGCTTGGTCATGATAGACAAACCAATTGGCGATAAACACAGTTCTCCGAATGTAACTACCAAATAAGCAAGTGTAAACACATCAAGGGAAGTCATTCCTTGCAGATTTGCAAAAAACCTGGTGTAGTAAAAAATATAAAAAGCCAGTGCAAGAAAAAGAAAACCTAACCCAAACTTTACAACGGTGTTTGGTTCAATTTTCTTCTTTGCCAGTCCTATCCAAATCAAACCAAGTATGGGGGCGAAAATGATAACGAACAAGGAATTTGCTGAATTGTTCACACCATTCGGGTCAACTTCAATTGCACCGAGCAATTTATTATCAAGGTTATTAGCTGCAAACAAACTAAGAGAACCACCGCTTTGCTCGAAAAATGCCCAGAATAAAATGGAAAAAACAATAAACACGAGCGCAGCAACAAGTTTTTGCACTTCCACCTTCGAGTATTTGGTCATTTCATAAACCAAGTAAACAAGTGTAACAGGGCCTATAATATACATGAACCAATCGGTGTATTCGGTCTTGGCCACCATCGTCATTATTACGGGAACTACAGCCAGGGAACCGAGGTACGTTGCCCACATTGCCCACTTTTTACCTTTAGCTTTTTCGCCTGTTACGCCCGGTGTTGTTACTGGCTGTAAAGGAGAAAGACCTATCGGCCCTAAAGATTTTTTAGTGAAAACAAAAGTGATGAGACTGATGGTCATCACAACTGCAGCAAGACCAAAAGCTACATTCCATCTTAAATGCTCAGGAAGCGATCCGCCGAATAATTCTCCTTTGCCAATAGAAATACAAGCATATCCACCCAGCAATGCACCAATATTTATTCCTGAATAGAAAAGCGAAAAACCAGCATCTCTTCTTACGTCATCTTTTTTATACAGTTGCCCCACCATTGTAGAAATATTTGGTTTGAAAAAACCGGTTCCTATAACTGTGAAACTTATTCCCAAAAAGAAAAATTCCCGTGGGTCGAAAGCAAGAATCAAACTGCCGGTAATCATTAACAGTCCTCCCCAAAACAGTGACTTTCTAAAACCTAAAATTTTGTCAGCAAACAATCCACCAATAAAAGTAAAGGCATAAACGAACGCCTGCGTAGCGCCGTATTGCAGATTAGCTTCATCTTCTTTCATGAACAACTGATGCACCATGAAAAACGTGAGCATTCCACGCATTCCGTAAAAACAAAAACGCTCCCACATCTCAGAAAAAAAGAGGTACCAAAGCTGTCTGGGATATCTTCCCTCAAAAGTTTGAATGCTGTCCAGTTGCTGTTCGGCACTGCTTATCAGTTCAGTACCTTCATTATTGCCTACGGCAGTTTGTTTCATAAGAGCGTTTTGACGATACAAGATATTTATTTTTCAAAGCAAAAGAAGCCACTCAATACGGACGAAGCGAAAGTTGTTTAGTTTCCAATTCCTCTGGCCGCAAAATTGTAAAGATGAAAGCATGAAGAGCGTGCGAATTAAAGAAAATGCCTGGATCGCAAAGATTGCCGCCAAAAAGCTTGGTGTTGCGCAGTTGGCAATTGTTATCGGTCGAACTATCTTCCTTCATAACGTTTCCGAAATACAATTTCTTAGCAATAAAAGATGGTTGATGCACGAACTAAAACATGTGGCGCAATATGAAGAACATGGTATGATCGGCTTTCTCTGTAAATATATTTTTGAATCCATAAAAAGCGGCTACCGGCAAAATAAATATGAAGTAGCAGCACGAAAAGCAGAAACAGATGAAAGCCTTCTGACCCGTTACAAAGTTTTAATGAAATAGGTTTTGAACCATTTTATTTTATCCGTATCGGCTACTATCTTTGCGCAAATCAAAAAATTACGATGCCTCGTAAAATAGTTCCAACAGCAAGCCAAAAACGCACGTTCCTTATTCACTTTATAGTATTTGCAATCGCTACTGTAATAATGGTAATGATTCATCGCAAGCAAGGTGAGCATCATTGGGCTTATCCCTGGCACGCATGGATTATTGCGGCATGGGGTCTTTCACTTATTGGTCATTGGTGTGCGGTATATACAAGCTATGCCGACAAAGGAATTGATGAATACAAGCGTCAGGAAAATCATGGTTAATACAAACCTCACAAGTTTTTGAAACCTGTGAGGTTTTTCTATAGCCCCTTGCTTAACCGCGAGGGGTTTTTAATTTTATAAGCAACAAATAATCCTCTTACTGCAACCCTGAATCGTTAAGGAAAATTTACTTTTTCCCACCCAACTACCAACTATCAACTACCAACTATCAACCGTCACCCATTTACCACATCGCCACCATTTACATGCAGCATTTGCCCCGTCATGTACGAACTTTCTTCACTTGCCAGCCACACATAAGCAGGCCCCAGTTCATAAGGATAACCCGCGCGACCTAAAGGAGTGTCCTTACCAAATTTTTCAAGTTTTTCTTTGTCGAAAGAATAAACCACCAAAGGTGTCCATATTGGTCCGGGAGCAATACCGTTTACCCGAATTTTTTTCTCGGCAAGGTTTTGCGCCAGCGAGCGTGTAAATGTAACCGCCGCACCTTTGGTAGATGAATAATCGAGCAAATGCCCACTGCCGCGGTAGGCGGTAACGGATGCGGTATTGATGATAGTGTCGCCCGCTTGCATATACTGAAGCGCAGCCTGCGTAATGTAGAAAAACGAAAAAATATTTACGGAAAAAGTGCGGATTAGTTGCTCTTGTGTTATCTCCTGCACATCCGGCGCATCTTCATGTGTCCCTGCATTATTTACGAGGATATTGAGCTTGCCCAGTTGCTTGTGCGTTTGGGCTACAAACTCTTTGCAAAAAGCTGCATCACTTACATCTCCGCGAAACAGAATGCACCGCCTGTCTTCTGCCTCTACCAGTCGCTGGGTTTCCGCCGCATCATCGTCGCTTTTCAAATACACAATGGCCACATCGGCACCTTCGCGGGCAAAATGCACAGCGGCTGCCCGTCCAATGCCGCTATCGCCACCGGTAATAATGGCAACCTTGTCTTTCAGCTTTTCGCTTCCATTATAACCGTCGCGGATATAAGGCTGATCAAGGTGCTTTTGAAATTCTTTTTTATCGTTGTCAGAAATGTTTGTTTGCTTCGATTGATGGCTCATGATAATTGGCTTTAGATAAGCCGTGTAAAATTTTCGAGCCAGATAGCGGGATGTCAACCCATTTCGTTATATGGTTTTACCTCGCCACCTACCGCTTTTCAGGTAAAGAAGGGAGAAAATGAGCAGGGCAGTCCAATACACAAACTCAGAACCCCATGCCCAGTGCAGTGGCAAGCGCAATTGTTCGATAACCACAAAGCAATACACCAGGTAAATGAACACGGAAGTGACTTCCATAGAAAGATTGATAAGCGTATTGCCGGTTCCTACCACCCCATTAAAAGCTATGGTGGAAATAGCCATTACGATAGTTGCCAGCACTATAACTATCATACTGGGTCTGGCAAATGCCACCAATTGAGGGTCGTTTCGGTACAAAGAAAGAAAGCTATCTGTGAAGGCAAGTAATATCACCGACATCACCACGGCATAAATCACACTGATCTTTGTTACTTTCTTTATTACATAAAGCACTTCGCGCTGCTTTCCCTGTCCTATCACATTGCTGACCATGGTGTTGCAGGTAGCTGCCAAAGCCCATGTTCCTATGCCTACCACCCCAAATATGCTTCGCAATATTTGCGAAGCAGCAAGCTCTCGCGTACCAAGATGTTCTACAAAAATGAAAAATACCTGCCACCCGCCAATACTGAAAAGGTATTGCACTATGAGGGGCGAAGCAATACGAAATGATCGCTGTGAAAGCTTGATATCGAATCGCAAATATTGGTGAATAGGATATTCCTTATGAAACTTATTGAAGTAGTAAGTGCCAAACATTACAGCACAAAAAGCCACCTCACCCAGAATAGAAGCAATAGCTGCACCGGTTAGCCCCATGCGCGGAAAATCGTAGTGGCCGAAGATCAAAAGATAGTCGAAAACAATGTTGACAAGCGTACCCGCCCCGGCACCGTAAATAAGAAACCGCGAACGATGCGTGGCAATGAAAAAAGCATTTGCCATTTGGGTAAGCATAAGAAAAGGCAAACCCCATACGCGCACATACAAATAGTTGATGCTGAGGTAGGCATTGCTACTATCGGAAAGACTAAGCCCGAAAATAATGGGAGCAAGCCATAAAGAAAGCAACATCAAGCCCACTGAGCCTAAGACAGAAAGAAGTATTCCATTCATAAAACTCCTGGTCAAGCCCATCTTATCGTCCTCGCCTGCCCTTCTCGCCAACTGAATTTGCACACCACTGCTTAGTCCATATCCTATCATGGAAAGCGTGAGGTAGAAAATACCGGCAACACCATTTACGGCAAGTTCCTGCTCTCCATATCTTCCAAGAAAAACTGTATTGGCAAGAAAGCTGAGCTGCGGTATTGCTAACGCCAGAGATATGGGCAAGGCCAGCCTGATGATGGTTTTATTCGTCGCTAAAATTCTCACGGAAACATTTAAAGAAGTGGACTGTCTTTATCATCGGTTTTCTCTCGTCACATCATCAATAGAATCTCGCAAATTTATTCTATAATTGTGTGCTTTCTATGTCAGAGATTACTAACAGTGCGATTAATTATCATGCTTATAATGTGCATGAAGGTGATACATTGATGAGCCAGGTAGCAAAAGTGATTTGCGTGTTGCTGCCACGCGGACTTACCGTTGCTGGATTTAGCGAACATGGTGACCTGCTGATGATACGCTACGGTGATTACAGCCGTACCCTTCCCACGTGGATACTTGATTTTTATGAACACCGTTTTCTCGACGAACCTTTACTTTCCCGCCCGGAAAATGTAGTGGCCACTTTTGTAGCGAGTGATAAATACATGATTATTCCCGAGCCGGTGTACGATGAAAGCGAAGCAGTGAAATGGCTGAACAAACTGTTTTTTGTAGAAGGCAATGAAGTGTTGTCTGTTCATCGTTTACAAGAAGACAAAGCAAAGTACATGTATGCCTATCCCGGAACAATGAAAAGCCTGGTGGGCAGGTATTTTATGAACTCGAAATTGTTTCCGCTGGCTACTTATCAGTTCTACAAACCTTACAAAGCAGAAACTTCGTTGCAGTGCACCATCACTCAGGAGCATGTGTATGCAACGCTGTATAAAAACCGTTTGCTTCACTGGCATCAGGTATTTGAATACGAAACGGGCGAAGACATTGCCTACCATTTAAAGCTTCTGTGCAAGCAATTGCGCATCAATGCCGATGCTGTTGATATGCAATGCACTGTAGCCTACCGCGGACTGAATCCGATTCTCAACGATGTTTCTCAATACTTTCCCAATATCCGGGAAAATGACACGACTGCTACAGCCAACAACCGCCAGTGGGCAGGAACTATCAATCTGTTACAACAACTGTACGCATGCGCATTGTAGGCGGCGATTTCAGTGGAAGAAGATTTAATCCTCCCACAAGCATTCCGGCAAGGCCTACTACCGATGTAGCAAAAGAAGGCTTGTTTAATACGCTTGAGAACATGATGGATCTTGAGGACATTAAAACCTGCGATATTTTTGGTGGCACGGGAAGCATCAGCTACGAACTTGCATCGCGCGGCGCTACTGATCTTACACTCATAGAACGCGATGCCGTGAGCATTCAATTTATAAAAAAGACCGCAGAGGCGCTGGGCATTTTAGAAAAAATGCACATCATAAAAGGCGATGTTTTTAAATTCATGAGACAAAGCAGAGATCAGTACGATTTCATTTTTGCAGGCCCTCCCTATGCTTTGCAAAACATTGATGACTTGCCAATGCTGGTGTTTGAAAAAAACATGCTGAAACCGGAAGGAATTTTTGTGTTGGAACATACTCCGCGCAACGATTATCAAAATCATCCACGTTTTACCCGAATAAAAAATTACGGCACTACGGTTTTTAGTTTCTTTACCCAACCAACCGAATAAACTATGCAACGCATCTGCTTATTTCCCGGCACCTTCGATCCGATAACCAAAGGACATGTGGATGTGATAAGCCGTGCGGTTTCTTTATTCGACAAACTGATTATCGGTATCGGTACCAATTCTTCAAAGCAACCGATGTTTAGCGTAGAGCAACGTTGTGGCTGGATAAGAGAAATATTTAAAGGGGATGAACGCATCGAAGCCATTGGTTATGGTGGATTGACGGTAGATTATTGCAAGCAAATCGGTGCACAATACATTTTACGCGGCATTCGCTACATCAGCGACTTTGAATACGAGAAAGCTATTGCAGATATGAACCGCATGTTAGCGCCAGAAATCGAAACAATTTTCCTAACCTGCTCTCCTGAATACTCCACGATCTCCTCTACGCTTGTACGCGATGTGATACGCAATAACGGAAATGTTAGTTTGTTTGTGCCGGAGGAAGTGAAGTTTTGAATTTTGGTAAATTATCTCGCCATATAAAAAACTGCCTCCTTTCTGCATCTATGCCCTGCCGGTATACTCTCACCAGGATTGCTACCAACTTTCATAAAATCATTCACAAGGCGATACCTGTGCCATCAGTATTTTATAGTAATGTTTTTGACCGCACAATATGAATGGCGCAATTAACATTTTGGAACATAAAAAATGGTTGGCATAAATATAAACTGGAAGTTTAGACAGTCGGATATGTGCCACCTAAAATAGATGAACGAGCAATAGATTTATACCAAGATATGCTTAGAGAAGATAGGTATAGCGACTATATCTGCAAAGAAGATGGACAATGGCGAAAGAGTATGCTTTATAATCATTCGGGCAAACTCATTTTAGTATTGCCTGATTATTTTTTTCTTGGTTGGTATCATACCAAGGCACTTTTTAATAAAGATGTAGCGGTCATCCAAAGATTCTACAATGATGGATTGGGTAACAACTTATTCCATCTTCATAAAGGCTTAGTTTTTACAGAAGACTTTAAACAAGTGGATAGCCAGATCTTTAGCGACGCATTTGTTCAGGTAAAAAACCAGGAAGATAAATATGGGCTTATCGATCTTGTTGGGAATATCATTGTGCCTTGCGAATTTGAGAATGCAGAACCAACGGATATTGCAAACATTTGCCACTTCATGACTTTTTACAAGGAAGGGGAAACATACTATTACATACCGCACGATAGAATCTATCCTCATGATAAAGCTGTAGAAGCCGAGATAATTTATAACGAAACATATAGCTCAACTGTTGAAATAGTGATGATAGAAAAGGACGGAAACGGCATGTGGAGTTTTGTTTTTTCACGCTATAATTATATGACAAGAAAAATGGAGCTTTTTGAATTAGGATTCATTTCTTACAATAAACCAGAAATGTATTATGGCGACAGGGGAGTATGGTATAGGGATTCGGAAAAATTAAAACACTGGGATTTTAATATGCTATAGCTTATGGCAGGACTGCTCGTTCGCTAATCCCCATTATGTGGAAAGGTTATGATTGTATTTCAGATGCCTATTTGTGTTGCAAAGTATATTGAACGTACCTTTACCCTCTTAAATTTTTAAACAATTAAACAGTAGATAAAATGGCGGCCGTATTCACAGATGCAAATTTCGACAGTGAAGTTTTACAAGCAGATAAGTTATCGGTAATTGATTTTTGGGCTCCCTGGTGCGGACCATGTCTTGCGCTCGGACCTACCATTGAAACACTTGCAAAGGAATATGATGGCAAGGTAAAAATCGGCAAAGTAAATGTTGATGAAAACCCTCAGCTTTCTATCAATTATGGCATTACTTCAATTCCGGCTGTATTGTTTATTAAAAACGGACAAGTGGTAGATAAGCAAGTTGGCGCCGCGCCTAAGAGCGTTTTTGAAAAGAAAATCCAACAGCATCTCTAGTAAGTAACAACCTAAGTTTTAAAAGCCGTCTCAAAACATTGAGGCGGTTTTTTGATTTAAGAGAATTTGCCTACTGCATTAATAATCTATAGAAATCTCTTCAAAACCAAAACTGCCCCGGTCGTCCGGGGCAGCTTGATGTTTGGATCATTTGAAAATGGTCAGTTGCTATTCTTTCGTCACTTTGATGGTCTGACTGTGATCGCTGTCATTGTACTTGATC
>ENA-UOUJ01000465-UOUJ01000465.1-activated-sludge-metagenome-genome-assembly--contig:-NODE-465-length-27646-cov-5.191403_pt1 | contig 27646 bp, 19 predicted proteins | sample MGYA00249839_ERZ747224 | MGnify/ENA primary metagenome ERZ747224 (study PRJEB28782, sample SAMN03220277) | activated sludge metagenome | biome: wastewater; feature: sewage sludge; material... | reverse complement strand
ATGGTGTGTTTCCATCAGTAGCTTTGGGCTGGAATATTATGAACGAAAGTTTCTTTGCCAATGCGAAAGATAAAGTCAATGAATTTAAATTGCGTGCCAGCTGGGGTAAATTAGGTAACCAGGAAATTGGTAACTATCCTACTCAAAGCACAGCATCCACAGGTATCAACTATCTGGAAGGAATTGGCAGTAATGAAATATGGTGGCAAGGTGCAACTACCGGCGCCAGTTGGGTATCTCCGAAAAACCTTACATGGGAAGAAACTGTTACCAGCAACGTAGGTTTGGATTTAGGTTTTCTAAATAATAAGCTTACTGTAAGCGCCGATTATTATGTGAGAGAAACCCGTAATATCTTATTAAGCATCAACATGCCTCCATCGGCAGGGCTGGGTGGCACACCTACAATGAATGCAGGTACTATAGAAAACAAGGGTTTTGAGTTATTGGCAAACTATAGAAACTCTATAGGAGCGCTAAATTACAATGTAGGCGTTAACGTTTCAACCGTTAAAAACAAGGTTAAAGCTGTTACCGTGGGTAATGTACAAGAATTTGGCGGGTACAATCCACAAGGAGAAGGTACTATTACATGGGCAAAAGTTGGTTATCCTATCGGTGGTTTTTGGGTAATTAAAAATGCCGGCATTTTCCAATCAGATGCTGAGGTACAAAATTACAAGAGCTCGAATGGACAGGTAATTCAGCCCACAGCCAAAGCCGGCGATATCAAATTTGTGGACTTTAACAATGATGGAAAAATTGCAGATGATGACAGGCAATATGTAGGTAGTCCGTTTCCTAAAATGGCCTATGGTATCAGAGCCGGATTTGAATATAAAGGAATTGATTTCGGAATTTTCTTTGATGGGATGTATGGCAATAAAATATTTAACTATACCAGAGCAAGAATTGAATCTACCAATGAGGTAATCAACTTTTCAACTAGTCTGTTGAACTCTTGGACTACGTCTAATACAGGTGCAACATTGCCACGTTTTACGCAACAGGATCCTAACAAAAACTATCGTCGTGTAAGTGAACGCTGGATGGAAAATGGTTCTTTTTTCCGTTTGAAAACATTAGAACTGGGTTATACTTTTCCACAGCAAATTACTAATCTTGCTCATTTGAAAACAACAAGATTCTTTTTGGCCGGCGATAATTTAGTTACATCTACCCAGTACAAAGGATACACTCCTGATCTTGGACAAAATGATGAACAAAACGGAGGCGGTTCTGGTACATTAACCAGAGGTACAGACCATGGTCGTTTCCCTATTGCAAAAAGTATAATTGTGGGTGTACAAGTTAATTTCTAAAATAGTTAATGAATACACTCTTTAAATTTTATTGATCTAAAAAAACGATATTTAAATGAAAACGTATATAAAAAAATTATCAGTACTTGCCGCCATAGCGCTCCTTGTCAGCGGTTGTAATGAAAAAGATTTTTTAAATAAAGTAAATCCGAACTCACCGGTTGAGCAAACATTTTGGACTACAGAGGCTAATGCAGTTTCTGCTATGCCTACAATTTATTCTTCCATCCGTGGTCAGATGTATGGTTACTACGGTGCATATACAGGATGGCATACAATGAACAGAGCAGATGATGTTTGGTTTATTCTGGGTGAAGAAGTATTGAACTGGGAGCCAGCCACATTTACCAATACACCAAGCACTTCCGAAAGTGATTTTGGAAGATTATACATGGGTGTAAACCGTGCTAATGTGTTCTTGAAGAATATTGTAAATGTAAAAATGGATGAAAGTAAAAAGAATGAACTAATAGGAGAAGCCAGTTTCCTAAGAGGTATGTACTATTTCCTGTTAGCAGCTAATTTTGGTGATGTTCCACTTAGAACAGTGCCGGCAGGTGATGAACCCGATGGAGCTATGAAAGGTTCTTCTCCTGAAGCAGATGTTTGGAAACAAGTGATTGCAGATTTTACAACTGCAAAAAACTACCTACCGGTAACACGCACCGCAGCCGAGGCGGGTAGAGCTACAAAAGGTGCCGCTATAGCATTCTTAGGAAAATCTTTAGTATATACCAAAGATTACCAAAATGCAGAAAAAGAATTAGCAGCTCTTTTAACCGCTCCTTACACTTATGACTTGATGCCAAGCTTTGAAGATAATTTTAAAGAAACAACAGAGCTGAACAAAGAGTCGGTTTTTGAAATAATGTATAATGGTAAATACTCCAACGGAGGTACCTGGGGTAACGACGGAAGCACTACACAAGGCTTTGTAATACCGAATTTCGCAGGGTCAGCCGGTACCGGTGGTTGGTTTAAATGGATGCCTTCTGCTTCCATTGTTCGGGATTTCATTGCTGAAGAACGTCCCGCGGGTTCTGATACCCGCTTCGATAAAAGAATGTACACCAGTTTCTTTTGGAAATATTCTGATTTTGAAACCGGCCTTACAGACGGTGCATGGTTTGGTAACCAATCTTTTGATTTAATGTGGGATAATGCCTCCGGTAAACGTCAACGCGGAGAACCGGTATATCCTGTAATTAATGGTAAAAAGGGAAGGTTCTTAATTAAGAAATATACCAACTTCTATAAAAATGTTCCGGATGCCAACAGTATGTACGATCAGTCAAATCAGAACAATAACTTGCGTATGTTCCGTTTCTCAGAAGTACTGTTGTTACATGCTGAAGCTGCTATCAAAAATGGAAATTTGGGCGCTGCTGCCGCTGATTTAAAGCGCATCAGAGATCGTGCCGGCCTTGCCAACAAAACCTGGAACAATGCAGATGATATGATGAAGGAAGTAATAAAACAAAATGAATTGGAATTTTTCTTTGAAGGTCATCGTTTCTTCGATTTGAAGCGTACCTATCCTTATGCGCAAATGAAGCAAATTTTTGTGGACAACGCAAAACAAGGTGCAGAAAACTTCCAGGCCAAACACTTCTACCTGCCAATTCCGCAGGGCGAAATAAATGCCAATACGAAAATACAACAACATCCTTTGTGGAGATAATTTCTTTTTATGAAAGGGTTGTTTTCTAAACACATAAAACTATCAGGCATCATATTATGCCTGATAGTTTTAATTACTGCCTGCTCAAAAAAGGAAGCACTGCCATTGGAAATCAAATCTAAGCAGCCTTTGCAGCAGATAATTGATAATGGAACGCTTCTTAACAGCGTGGACAAACAAGGCGATATCTATGTATTCAGATTTGAAACAGAAAGCCTGAATGTGCCTGCAGGTGAAATTAAAGAGGTTCTGCCTAATAGGGAACAGTGGAAGACGCTAATTGTTTTTAATGACAATTCTCAAATCACTATTCCGTCAAAAGGTGACAATCTGAGTTTTATTGTAGAGAATATTGAGTTAAATCCTTCGGGATATAATCCATTGGCTGCAAAAGTTCAGGTGAACCTGCCAACCTACGGAAGGGTGAAAGTTACAGTTCAGGGAAAGAATGGCGTAGCCGGAAATATTGTGCATTTATGCCAGGCGCAAACTCCGCGACAGGTTGTACCAATATTGGGTTTATATCCTGATTATAACAACAAGGTAATACTCACTTTTACCGATAAAGAGGGTAATGAGCGTGGATCTACTGAAATAAATATTAAAACAGGTGAGTTGCCGGTGCTGGACTTTCCAAAAATAAAAGTAGTCAAATCTGACTTTGAGAAAATGGAGCCCGGGGTAAATCTCGTTAGCTACCCCGGAATGAGCGAATTGGATACCTCCATCCCTTATATGGTTGATGCCGAAGGTAATGTTCGTTGGATTTTATTATTGAAATCTTCACCCGATTTGAAAACTTTTTCCGGTCAGATTGGACTGCAAAGAACAAAAAAAGGAACCTTTATCTCAGGCGATCAATCGGTGCATAGAATTGTAGAGATCGATATGTTTGGAAATCTGCTAAAACAATGGGATTTGTTTAAAATGGGATATACCTTCCATCATGAGGTGAAAGAAGCAAAGAATGGTAACTTTCTCGTTACGGTATCCAAATCTTCAGCGCGGTTGAGCGATGGTAAACCAAGAGTGAACGATATAATTATTGAATTGGATCCTGTAAATAGCGCTGTAGTCAAAGAATGGGATCTTTCCAATATGCTGGATACAGCCCGTTATTTAAGACCGGATGCAAATACACCGCAGGAGCCATTTACCCAAAGCCCTACAAACTGGGCGCATAATAATTCAATCAATGAGCTGGGCAATAATTATCTGGCTACTGTACGTTTTCAGGGTGTAATGAGTTTTACAGGCAATGGAACACTTCGTTGGATTATTTCTCCACATAAAAACTGGGGAGCCAAATATCAACCCTATCTGTTAAGGCCAATTGATGAAATGGGTACACCGGTTACAAATCCTTCCGTTATTAATGGCGACACACCTGATCCAAATTTTGACTGGCCTTGGGGCCCTCATACGCCGATAGTATTACCCAATAACCATATTCTCGTTTTCGACAACGGATATAACCGTAACTGGTCATATAGCATAGTCAATAACAATAATTATAGCAGGGTGGTGGAGTATAAAGTTGATGAAAATAACAAAACCGTTCAGCAGGTATGGAGTTATGGAAAAGAACGGGGAGCAGAAGCATTTGCACCTGCTTTATCTGGTGTTCAATATCTTTCACATACTAAGAATATCATGTTTTGCCCTGGATTAGGAGTAAAAAATTCAACCGGTTTGGGAGGAAAAATAATTGAAATTAATCCTGTAAATAAAGAAGTAGTTTTTGAAATGGAAATCTCAGTTCCCAGTATTTCTGCATTTCACAGAGCTACCCGTTTAAATCTCTATCCTGAAAACTTATAGAAGAAATTTTCTTTTTTAAATAATAACGAATTCATAATGCTGATAAATAATATTCAGGGGTATAAAGAATTACTTTTTGAAGAGCAAGAGCGATTAATAACAAAACCAAACGAATCGGTTAATGAGTATAATGGGATTGTACACAGGTATAAAAATCCTATTTTGACCAAGGACCATGTTCCTGTTGTTTGGAGGTATGATCTGAATCCTGATACCAATCCACTTCAGATGGAACGTATCGGTGTCAACGCTACGATGAACTCAGGAGCTATTAAATGGAACGATAAATATCTGGTGATAGTGAGGGTTGAAGGCGTTGATCGAAAATCTTATTTTGCAATTGCCGAAAGCCCTAATGGAATTGATAATTTTCGCTTTTGGCCCAAGCCGGTTTCATTGCCTGATTTATATAAGGAGGAAACAAATGTTTACGACATGCGGCTTACTGCCCATGAGGATGGTTGGGTATATGGAATCTTTTGCAGTGAAAAACATCATCCTGATGCGGCTCCCGGTGATTTGTCTTCGGCAATGGCCGGTGCAGGATTGGTTCGCAGCAAAGACCTCATCAACTGGGAAAGACTTCCCAATATTGAATCGCGCAGCCATCAGCGAAATGTAGTGATGCACCCCGAATTTGTAGATGGGAAATATGCACTCTATACCCGCCCACAGGACGATTTTATTCTTGCAGGAAATGGCGGGGGTATTGGCTGGGCGTTGATTGATGATATTACCAGGCCTGTAATTAAAGATGAGAAAATCATCAACCGGCGCTATTATCACACTATAAAGGAATTGAAAAATGGCGAAGGCCCGGCGCCAATCAAAACAGAAAAAGGCTGGTTGCATCTGGCGCATGGCGTAAGGAATTGTGCAGCAGGTTTACGATATGTATTGTACCTGTATCTTACATCACTTGACGATCCTTCGGAACTGATTGCTGAACCCGGCGGATACCTTATGGCTCCCGAAGGCGAAGAAAGAGTAGGCGATGTATCAAATGTTTTGTTTTCAAACGGATGGATTTGTGATGATGACGGCACCGTATTTATTTACTATGCCTCGAGCGATACCCGTATGCACGTGGCAACCTCAACGGTGGAACGATTATTGGATTATTGCCTAAATACGCCTGCTGATGGCTTGCGATCTGCTTCTTCAGTAGATGAAATTCTTAAACTGATTGATAAAAATGAGGCTTATTTGAAAAGTAATGTGTAATCAAAAATTATTTTTCCTCATATTGCTTTGTTTCATCTCGGGCAATATCCATTTAAATGCACAGTCTCCTGACCATTTGAATATTATTTCATACAATATTTTTAATGGCTTTGAACATGGAAATGCACGGCAAAGGGAGAAGTTTTTAATCTGGATAAAGAATCAAAAGGCGGATGTTGTTGCGTTGCAGGAATTGGTTGACTTTAATGCTGCTGATCTTGAAAAGTTAGCTGCTGCTTATGGCCATCCTTATACTGCCATCGTTAAAGAAAACGGGTATCCGGTAGGTGTTACTTCCAGATTCCCGGTTGAAGTGATTAGCAAACAAACTGATGGTTTCTGGCATGGCATGCTTCATGTGCGCACGGCCGGTTTGAACATTATTGTTACGCATTTCAGCCCTTTTGAGTGGAAGTATAGAAAGAATGAAGCTGAAAAAGTAATTCATTATGTGAAAGAAAATAATCTGGACAGTTGCATCATATTGGGCGACCTGAATGCTCATTCGCCTTTTGATGCCGATGAATTGGAAACACATGAAAAATTGAAAACTCAAATGAGGAACTGGGATATTAAAAATCCCCAATATGGAAATCTATATAATGGACAGTTTGAGTATTCGGTGATTTCCACTTTTCTTTCAGCAGGTTTTGAAGATGTAATTGGGCGCAAGGTGCATCCTGCAAAAGCCCGTATGAGTTTCCCTGCTGCATTTCTTTACAAGTGGAAATGGAATGATAGACGTCGTGAGGCCCTGATGGAGCGGCTCGATTATATTTTGGTCAGTAGAGATTTATATCCTTTTTGCAATGCCGCAAAGGTGCATAACGGACCAGAGGCCGAAGGTATTTCTGATCATTATCCTGTGAGTATTTCTTTTAAATTCAAAAAGCAATAAAATAATAGATTATTTTGGGCTACATTACGATTGCAAACTAAAAAAAGATCAATGACAAATAGTATTTCACTAAAGGAAAAGATAGGATATGGTTTGGGCGGTGCCTCTTCCTCTATGTTTTGGGAGATTTTTGGCATGTATGCCCTGTTTTTTTATACAGATGTAATGGGAATTACCGCTGCTGCCGCAGGAACCATGTTTCTGATTGCACGTGTATGGGATTCCTTTTTCGATCTGTTCGTAGGTGTGATGGCAGACCGAACCAAAACAAAATGGGGCCGGTACAGACCCTACTTACTATGGTTTGCCATCCCCTTTGCCGCTATGGGTGCAATTACCTTTTTTGTTCCTGAATTTGGAAGTACAGGTAAATTGGTCTACGCCTATATTTCCTATTCCTTGATGATGATTGTTTATTCGCTCATCAATGTGCCTTATGCTTCTTTGCTGGGTGTAATGTCCGCAGACTCGCAAGAGCGTAATATATGGTCCTCCTATAGAATGTCTTTTGCTTTCATTGGCAGTTTTGTCACCTTTATGTTATTGCAGCCCTTGGTTGATGGTTATGCAAAACTGTTTGATAAAGGAATCACTCCGGTTAATGCCGACGCAAGTATCAGTACTGCCCCCATAGGGTGGACACTCGCTGTGGCCTCCATTGGTTTGTTGTGCAGTATTCTGTTCTTTTTTTGCTTTAAATGGACAAAAGAAAGAGTAGAATCGGCAAGTAAGGAAGAAAATGCTTCAGTGAAAGAAGACCTCAAAAGCTTGTTCCAAAATGCGCCCTGGTGGATATTGGTAGCCACCGGTTTGGCTGCATTACTCTTTAATGCTGTAAGAGATGGAGTGGCAATATATTATTTTAGAGATTATGTGCAGGAGCATTATAAAATGCCGGGCACCGGCTGGGATTTTACTACCATATACTTTTTGGTAGGACAGGCTGCCAATTTGGTGGGTGTGGTGATGGCGCCGGTATTATCGCAAAAATATGGCAAAAAAAGAACCTATATGGTAGCAATGCTGCTGGCGGCTGTTTTTAGTACGCTGTTCTTTTTTGTTCCTAATAACATAGGATGGATTTTGTTTATGCAAACGATTATATCTGTTTGTGCAGGATATGTGCTGCCATTGCTTTGGAGTATGTTTTCAGATATTGTAGATTATCACGAACTGAAAACCAATCGCAGGTCATCGGGTTTGATCTTTTCTTCGTCATCTATGTCTCAAAAACTTGGCTGGGCTTTAGGTTCGGCAATTACAGGCTGGATTTTATTTCTGTTCCACTATAATCCCGAACTGCCCAAACAGGCAATGGAAACCATTTTTGGTGAAAGATTGATGATTAGTTTGTTGCCTGCAGTTTGTTGTGTAATTGCATTCATTGGCATGTCTTTCTATCCTCTGAATGAAAAAAAAGTAAAAGAAATTGCTACTGAATTACAACGCAGACGTATTCAGTAAAATATTTTTTCTTTTCATACAATCAGAATAGCTGATACTGTTATACCTGAGAAATTGAAAACTGAGGCTGTCCAATAAACAGGCAGCTTCTCTTTTTATTTTGATGACTGCTTGCTTGAACTAATTACAATCAGAGGGTTGAATAATGAGAATCTGTTACTCAAAAAATGTCATAGAAAAGTCAGAGAAGAAAATTTATAGCGATTGCTAAAAAAATATTTAAAAATTATTTTTTAGTTTTAAGGTAAATATTATGGGCTATGAAATATTTACTACTGGTTTTATGCTCCATTTTTGTTGTTGGCTGCAGCAAGAAACATTCAAAAGGCAACAATAATAATAATCCGCCGAAAGCAGCAGAAATATATCGGGATTCGATAGCTGAAAGTTTTTTTAAGCGTGAGTCAGGAGTAACAGGTGCCGATGGCGGCGCCAGCGTTCTTCTCAATAACGGAACCGTATTATGGACTTTCGGAGATTCATATATAGACCATTATGACGCTGCTACTAATACGATACCTTGTTTGTTTCAGGTACGGAATGCGGCTGTTATACAACAAAAGGATGACTGGAACTGGAGAAATGCGCCCACCCTTCTGGGAAATGTAGGCACAATAAAAAGCTATTTCAGAAATACTACTGATAACAATTTCTGGTTTTGGCCTACAGATGGTTTTCAAGTTGGTGATACAGTTTATGTGTATCAGGATAATATGACAATTGTTCCCGGAGGTACCGGATTGGGCGGGTTCAAATATGCCGGCCCGCCGGTAATGGCTAAAATAAACGTAAATACTAAAGAAGTTGTTGCCTATCAAAACATGCAAGATGTAGATACCATAAGTTTTGGAAGTGGTTTTGTAAAGGATGAGCCTTCAGGTCATTTTTTGATTTATGGCTCGAAATTAAAAAGTTATCCTTATGGAAATGTCAGTATTGTTGTACCGGATATTTATTTGGCCAGAGTGCCCATCAATAATCCCAGTCGGTATTGGGAGTTTTGGACAGGTTCTTCCTGGACAAAAGATATCAGGCAAATAAAAAAGATTGGCGAAGCAACTGCCTTTACCGGTACTGTAAATATCCGTAAAGTAAAAGACAAATATTTGCTGTTGAGCACTGCTTTAAGTTTTGGTTGTGATGGAGGAAAAGAAATTTTTGCTTCAGTGAGCGATAATCCAACCGGTCCTTTTTCTGAAGGTAAATCCATTTATACAATAAAGGATACCGTTCAGGGCCACTATCCTTTTTTTTATAATGCTATTCCGCATCCTGAATATATAAATTCGAAAAATGAATTGCTAATTACTTATTGCATAAATGGTTATGGAAATTGTATTCCCGGATGTGTAAATGGAAGATTGATCCGTGATTTTTACAGAATAAGATGTATTCGATTGTCTTTGGAACTTGTTTTTTCAAAGTAAGTGTAACGGTGGTTTTGAATTTTGATTTTCCTTTTTTTGATTTTTATTTTATTTCAACATTAGAAAATCAAGGTGCAAAGATATTATATCTCCTAACCTCAATATTCTATTCCCAACAAGCAGATGAGAAAATTGAAAAAACTGCTATTTTATTTCACTTGCATATTATTCATCAATAACCGGGAACTTTCGAGGCAACATCAATAAGAAAATCATAGATACAATACCAAGGCCGGCCATTAAAAAATACACATGATGGGTGGCGCTATAAAACAAATGGCGTAAATAATCTTCGACCGAATCGGAGGCCTTTCCTGATTGTAGTACGGTGATTACATCGTTTACATTCTCGGGCAATAATTTTTTAATATCAATCGGTGTGGTTTTTAGCTGATTACTGATGGCTGCATTAAAAACACCCCCAAGTACTGCTGCGCCAATACTTTGCCCAAGATAACGGAAGAACATATTTGATCCCGTAACCACGCCTCGCTGCCCCCATGTAACTATTGATTGTACGCCAACTAATGTGGGTGTCGAAAGCAAACCAAAACCACCACCTAACAATATCTGATTCATGACCAATAGCCAGGGAGAAGTGTTAAATGGAATAAACAAAAAAAGAAGCGATGAAATCGTAATTAAAATGGAGCCTAAAATAGCGGTATTTCTGAAATCCATTTTTTTATATAATTTGCCTGAGTACCAGGATGCAATCGGCCATCCGATGCTCGAACTTGCCAGAATAAGGCCGGCAGCAATGGCTCCCAGACCTAAAACCGACTGCGAAAACAGCGGCAAATACATACCGGGCCCCAACAGAATGGCCCCCATACAAATCATAGATAAATTGGCTCCGGTCAATATTTTATTTCGCCAGACCCAATTGGGCAAAATAGGTTCGGGGCTTTTTGTTTCAATCAGGATGGTGATCAAAATTAATACTATAGAAAGCGTAATCATGCCCAAACCCTTCAATGAGAACCAGGGCCAGGATTGTCCACCTTCCATCAGAGTAAAGATGAGAGCAGTTCCCGCAGCAAGCATCATAATAGCGCCTACATAATCAATCTTATGCGACTGTTTTTTGATATGCTCTTTGAAGAAAATAACGATAAGTAAAATAGACACAATACCGATTGGCAGGTTGATCAAAAATATCCACCGCCAGGAAGCGTATTCTGCCAGAGCACCGCCCAATGTAGGGCCGATGATTGCTGCCATTCCCCAAACACTGGACAACCAGCCCTGCACTTTAGCACGTTCGCTGATGGAATAAATGTCTCCGGCAATTGTGTTTACCGTAGCCATAATCGAACCTGCCCCGAGTCCCTGTAATCCTCTGAACAAAATGAGTGAGGTCATGTTCCAGGATGCCCCTGATGTAGCAGAGCCAATTAAAAAAATGATGGTACCAATAAGCAATACCGGTTTTCTGCCATATAAATCTGCAAGTTTCCCATAAATGGGGATAGTAACGGTTTGCGCAAGCAGATAAACCGAAAATACCCAGCTGAACATGGAGAACCCGCCCAAATCGCCCACGATTTGCGGTATCGCTGTAGCTACAATAGTGGTGTCCATTGCAGCCAGCATCATGGTACACATCAAAGCCAGTAATATCCAGCCTCTTTGTTGGGATTCTTGTCTCGGAGCGATTCTTACTGTCATAAATATTAGGGGAGCGCTACAACCAAATACTGAGACCCCCCTTTTTTTTAATAAAATTGATTAAAGATAAACTTTCAAAAAATTATCCGTTTAAAAACCCGCCTGAGCCATTTCATCATTACTGGGGCCATACATTCCTGGTATTTTTACATCTAATAAACGAAGATAAACACTCAATTGCCCTCGATGATGGTATATGTGATTCATTCCCACATTTCTAATAGCTACCGCTTTCGGTAATTCGAAAATGACATGGCCTTTATTTTTTAATGCCCAGTTTTGTTTCAAATCCTCATCGGTTACTGACTGTAATGCTTCAATAGAGGTCTGAATTCCGGTTTGAAGTTCGTGAATCAGATCGCTGGTATTATTTATTTCTGGTTTAATCAATCCTCCCTCGGCAAAATCAAGATAAGGAGTGCTGGCTATTATACCTGCAAATCTTGAAAGATTGGCAATATGCGTAGCCAGACTTTTCAAACTCATTGATTTTTCGTGTGGCTTCCAGTCAAACTTATCGGAAGGAACCCTTTCTAATAGTTTTCTGGTACTTTCAGCTTCGTGTTTCAGTTCGGCAATAATTGATTCTTTTAAAGACATAGTTTTAATATTTATTTATTAGATATGATTTGAATTTTCAGTTTCGACGTTAAATTTTTGAAATACCAATTTCAATTCCCGATTGGTTATCAGCCCCACCTGTCGCCAAATTTCTTTCCCGTTTTTAAATAATACAAAGGTGGGTACATTTTTAATTTGATAAATACCGGCTATCTGAGGGTTTTTATCAATGTCAATTTTGATGACTTCCAGCTTGTCCTGCATATTGCTTTCAAATTTATCAATAATCGGAAACATTGTTTGGCATGAACTGCACCATTCTGCAAAAAATTCAAGCAATATAAAATTGTATGTATCTTTCAAATTCGATAAATCCATTTTAAAATTCAAGGTTGTTGAAATTTATATCCCTACAACGAATTATTAACCGTTTTGTTGAAAATTAAACAATTAAAGACTGAGGATTTACTCCCAGATTAATCAGGTCTTTTGTAATATCTTCGGTAAATTTTTGGGGGCCGCAAACATAAAACCGGGTATCAAAATTCCGGATCGTTTCAATCAGATATTTCCGGTCAATCCTTCTTTCCCAGAAACCAATGACACCTTCTCGTGTGAATATATTGATATAAGCAGGCCCCAGCATCTTAAATAATTCCTGTCCCAAAATAATGTCTTCCTTAGTTCTGTTGGAGTAAATCAAACCAATTTTTCTTAAGTTGTCGCTAATATATAATGCCCTGAAAATTGCAATGAAGGGCGTAATGCCTGTTCCGCCTGCAATAAAAATACCGGGGCCTTTGTATTCGATAGAGCCAAAAACATCATGCAACAGCAGTTCTGAACCTAATTTCAGTTTGCCTAACTCGTTAGTAACTCCGTTATGGTCGTCATGTATTTTGATAATGAATTCGAGATAAGGCCAGTCGTTTAATGAAGTGAAAGTGAAAGGGCGGATTTTATCTTCCCATCCCGGCAGATTGATTGAAATATGAGCAGATTGCCCGGGCCGATATACAAATCCTTTAGGCTTTTCCAATATGAATCTTTTTACATCATGGGTGATAAAGCCAGAATTTAAAATCTTTAGGGTTTGCATATTTCGTATTAATTTCTTTTTTAAGCTTTCATTCTATTCAACCTGAAAAGTACTAAAATAATTTTTCAAATCGGATATTGTCTGAAAATATCTGCTGAGGTTTTCATATTTTATTTCTAAATTTATTCAAGTTTTTTAAAAGGTTATTGAAATAATATCGTCAAATTATTCTGAAACAAAAATAATTTATAATGAACAAGAGAATAAATGTATCGCAGGTTTCACCTGAAGCTTATGAGGCAATGATTGGATTGGAAAAGTATCTGGCAGCAAGCGGCTTAGACAAAAAATTATATGAGTTGATTAAAACACGCGCCTCTCAGATCAACGGATGTGCTTACTGCATCAATATGCATACCAGAGATGCAATGAAGATGGGAGAGACTGCACAAAGATTGTTTTTATTAGATGCCTGGCGCGAAACTGATTTATACACCGATAAGGAAAGAGCAGCCCTGGCGCTTACAGAAGCAATGACTTTAATTGCAGGCAAACACGTATCTGATGAGGTGTATAATGAAGCGGCTGCCCATCTGACCGAAAAAGAACTGGCAGCAGTAATTATGGCTGTAGTCGCCATTAACGGATGGAACAGGATTGCCATCACTACACATTCGCCATTGGACTAATTGAAAAAACAGTGAGTGTCTTATTTTAAAGCAATTGATTAGTTGTTAATATCGTTTTATGCAAAATGATGAGATAGTTGAAAAACTGAATGAGCTTAACAAAACCAGCAGCCTGCTTGATATACCGGAGACTGAAAGAAAAGGGATGATACAAAAAGTATCGGATTTTGCAAATAGGTTTATCTCCGGGTTGAGCACAGTAAGAGGTTTTTTTGATAAAGATGCAGGGCCGGTGGGTATAGATAACCAGCCGCATCAGTTGTCGGAAATTATTGATTTATACCAGAGGGAGGTTGCTGGTACAGGTATAAATGCGGCTGCCGGCACACACTTAGGCTATATCCCGGGAGGCGGTGTTTTCACTGCAGCATTGGCTGATTTTATGGCGGCCGTAACCAATCCTTATGCAGGTGTGTATTACGCATCGCCCGGCGCTGTAGCGATCGAGAATGAAGCGATCAACTGGCTGAAATCGGTTTTTTCTTATCCGAAAAGTTCTGTTGGAAATCTTACCTCAGGAGGTTCGGTTTCCACACTTATTGCTTTTACGGCAGCCAGAGACAAGCATCAGGTTAAAAATGAGAGGATACCGAAGCATGTGGTTTATCTGAGCGATCAGGTGCATCATTCCACACAAAAAGCATTGCGGATAATCGGACTGGAGGATGTTGTCATTCGCCATGTGGCTCTCGATGATTATTTCAGAATGAAACCCGATTCACTTGAATCCATTATCCAAAAAGACATTGCAGAGGGGTTGATACCGTTTCTTGTGGTGGCAACAGCCGGAACAACTGATACCGGAGCAGTGGATCCATTAAATGAAATTGCAGATGTTGCCGAAAAATATAAAATGTGGTTTCATGTGGATGCGGCTTATGGTGGATTTTTTATACTTACCTCAAAGAAGGATTTGTTTGCAGGAATTGAACGGACGGACTCTATTATAGTTGATCCTCATAAATCAATGTTTCTGCCTTATGGTCTCGGCGCTGTGTTGATAAAAGATAAAAAAGCAGCGCTCCATTCCAATCACTATGAAGCAAATTACATGCAGGATGCAGCAGGAGATGATTTGGTGAAAAGCCCTTCAAATCTGTCGCCGGAGCTGACCCGACATTTCAGAGGGTTGCGTCTGTGGTTGCCATTGCAGATTCACGGCATAGAACCTTTCATAACCTGTCTGGAAGAAAAATTGCTATTAGTAAAATATTTCAGAAACCGTTTGGCAGACCTCGGTTTCTGCCTGGGTCCCGAGCCTGATTTGTCTGTGAGTTATTTCTGGTATCCTTTTGAAACAGATGCAGATGAAAAGAACAAAAAACTCATGGATGAAATTCATGCAGATGGCGATGTGTTTTTAAGCTCTTCGATTATTAATAACAGGTTTGTAATCAGAATCGCTATCCTTTCTTTCAGGACAAAAAAAGAAATAGTGGACAGGGCAGTTGCCATGATTGAAAGGTGTTTGGCGAAAGTGAAATAACAGGAAGTCAGAGAAAACTTAATCTATTAGTTGACTCTGACTTCCCATTCATATTTGCTATTCCGCAATTTCCAAGCCCCAGGTTCTGCCCTTGTCAACAGCAGGCACTCCATGCAAAATCCAGTTTGCAGGTTTAGCACCTTTCAAATAATAATCGAAAAACTGCGATAGTCTTATTGACAAGTCCTTGCGATTTCTTCTTTCCACCAGGTTGTGATCTTCATTATTGTATTGAAGCATCCATACTTTTTTGCCCAACCTCCTCATTGCCGAATAAAGTTCTATTCCCTGATACCAGGGTACGGCTCCATCAGCATCATTGTGCATGATGAGAAGGGGAGTAGTTATTTTATTGGCAGAAAAAACAGGTGAATTTTTGATGTATAATTCTGGTTTTTCCCAGAGTGTGGCTCCAATTCGGCTTTGCTGCTTTTCGTATTGAAACTCACGTAACATACCGGTGCCCCAACGAATACCGCCGTAAGCGCTGGTCATATTGCCTACCGGTGCTCCTGCACCTGCTGCTCGGAATATATTAGTACGCGTAACTAAGTAAGCTACCTGATAGCCGCCCCAACTCTGACCCTGAATGCCCATTCGGGTACTGTCCACATAAGGTCTTTTGCTCAACATTTTTGCAGCGCTTACCACACTGTTGTATGCACTTTCTCCGGGATAACCGGTTTTGTAATAGATATCAGGGTCAAAAACTAAATAACCATTGCTTACAAAATAGGGAATATTAATAGTAGAAGCGCTTGGCGCCGGAGCTTTGTAAGAATACAGACCGTTAGAATTCTTTTCATAAAAATAAAATAATACCGGATACTTCTTATTAGGGTCAAAATCTTCCGGTTTGTACAGGATGCCCTGGCTCATTTTGCTGTCAAACATTTTCCAGCTTACTAATTCTGCAGTCAGCCAGTTGTATTCTTTTTGCTGATCGGCAATATTCGTCAATTGTGTTAGTTGATTAAAATTTCCGCCTGCATAAAGTTCGGAAGAACCTATATCTGATTTCTGAAGAAAATATATAGGTCTGTCTTTAGCTTTGATGATTCCTGAAAAACTTTTCTTTTCATTGGAAATGAGTGTAGGCGCTTTATCCGAATTAAGCCTGAGTGAATACAGGCTCCAGGTTTTATCGTTTCTGTTTAATGCTGTTAGCAATAATGTATCATCGGCATTAAAAAATCTTTTTTCCGAATCAAGGTTTACCAATGAGAAATTCAGATTTTTTGCAGATGTCATTTTAGTAAGATTGACCGGCATTTTGATGCCTTCAGGATCAGTACGCCAGATATCATAAAAACTGTTTATTAGTAAATCTTTATCATCTTTTGTCCAGCCGATTGTCCCCATCTGGCGTGGTAAGTCGGGTACATCGGTTTCTATATCATATAATGGCTGGGATATATTTTTTGAAATATTATTTATTTTTCCGGAAGCTACATTGTATGCAAAATAATTTTTCAATTCAGGCTGGTACCATATCACATATTTACCTCCTGGAGATGCCTGATAGAAAGTGTATAAATCTTTCTGAACTGTTTTTCTGCTTCCTGTTTTAGTGTCAATGATATAGGCTGTTGCTTTTGTTCTGCCTTCCCAGTTGGATGCAATTCGGTTTCCTTTGTTGGATTGCGCCAATACCCAGTCGGCATTACCTTCATTTACAAGAGATACATTTTCTGCATCCTCGCTGCCCAATTGCACAATATGATTTTGCCCGGGAATGATAACTGCCAGATAGCTTCTTTTGCTTTCGGAAGGTAATTGTTTGAGTTGTTGTGGCTGAATGTAATCATCATTGTAATGCCATACATCCAATCTGGCAGTTTCAAAATCTACAAAGGTTGTATCCTTTGGCGGTTGAATTGGCGCTACGCCAAAAAACAGTTTTTTACCGTCCTTGCTAAAATTAATACTACCGTTTTCACTGACGGTGAAACCTTTTTTCACACCCTGTGTATTACTGTTTACAATATTTCGGGCAGAATCTGATCCATTTGCATAATACCACAATTTATAAAATTTTTGAAGCGCTTTTTCCACACTGTCTCTTTCTGCGACAAAAGCCCACTGTCTGCCTTCTTCATCCGATGCGAAATTTTTGCCATCATTCAAACCACTCATGATGGTGTCTGTTTTGTTTTCTTTCAATTGATGAAGAAGAATATAGGCTTTGCTCAGAGTATCTTTTGGATTCTTTGCAGTTTCCATTAATAGTGTATTTCCACTTTTGTCAAAGTAATATTCCGAGATGAGTGTAAAAGTCTTTTTATTGCCCGTAGATAGGTTTGCTAATATCAAATCGGTGCCGCCGCCTTTTTTTGCACCTGGCTTTCCATCGTCTTCTGCATCGGTTATCGGCTGGTCTTTGCCGCCATTTTTTATTATTTCTTTTGCAGTTTTATTGGCCGCTTCTATTACCTTTTCTTTCGATATCTTTCCTTTAATTCCCTTTAATGATTTTTTTATGATGGAGTCGCTCAATTGTGCCAATGTTTGCACAGTATCTTTTTTTACCGGTTTTTCATTCTTGAGCGTATTAGTATCTAACAGGTAAGCCAGCCATTCGCCCGATTTTTCGGGCATTTTAACTGATTTTAATAAAGGTGTTTTTTGAATAGCAAAATCATTCAGCGCGATGATGGCAAGCGAGTCTTTGGGCATTTCATCCGGTTTTTTCTTTTTGATTCGGGCTTGCCTTGTGTCAGCATAAAACGGTTTTATTTTGGCAATGGCAAAATCGTTGTTAAATGTAAAATCGGCGCCATAGCCCCTTTCTATCATCAGTTTTTTAGTAGTATCTGCAAGCGATTGAATGTACAATACGCCATCTCCCTGCTGCGGATTAATGGCATAAAGTACAAACCTGCCGTCATTACTGATTTTTTTCTCACCTGCAGATTTCCATCCGTCATACACATCATGTGTGAGCGGTTTTTTGTTCTGAGCAGAAATAATCGTGGAAATCAGAATTAGGAGAGGAAGCATCAATTTTCGCATACAGCAATATTTTATTGAACCAATAAAGAAATAAGTCAGATTAATAAGTTTCAAAATTCAGACTTTTAATTGAAATCATGAAATCAATCTGATAAAGGTAGTAATGTAGGCTTTATGCATTAAGCTGTAGGCCTTTGGCTATAAGCTCTATGCTATCTTCAGGCCTTGAACTTTAAACCCTAAAAAGCTACGGCTTCGGCAATCTGCTGCGGCGATAAAGGCTATAGCCTTTAGGCTGTTTGGCAGTATATAAAATAATCAGTAATTTGTAATCTGCAATTTGCCAATCTATAATCTCAAATCTCAAATCTCAAATCTCAATTCTCAATTCTTAAATCTGTAATCTTAAATCTTAAATCTTAAATCTTAAATCTGCAATTTGTAATCTGCAATCTACCAATCCAATTACGGTACATTAATAAACTTATGAATCTGCAGGCTGAGTTCCCATTTTGGATGTGATTTGATATAATCAACAATCATCGGCATCATTTTATCTGCCTTGCTCCATTCGGGTTGGAGATATGGTTTACAGTCTTCTGAGACCAGAGCCGCATGTTTTTCGGCCCAGTGGAAGTCGCTTTTGTTGAAAACCACTACTTTCAATTCGTGAGCTGCTTTCAAAACTTCATCCAATGGTGACTTAAATTTTTTGGGTGAAATACAAATCCAGTCCCAGTGCCCGCTTAACGGCGATGATCCTGAAGTTTCAAGGTGGGTAGCTATTTTTTCATTTTTGAGGGCAGAGGTTAATTCCTCCAGATGATGAAGCAGTGGTTCGCCACCGGTGATAACTGCTACATCGGTATTCGTCTTTTTTACTTCTTTTACAATCTGCTCTACCGACAACATTGGATGGCCTTCAAAAGCCCAACTTTCCTTTACATCGCACCAGGGGCAACCCACATCGCATCCTCCCAATCTGATAAAATAAGCTGCCCTTCCCTGATGGAAGCCTTCTCCCTGAATGGTATAAAAGTGCTCCATTACCGGTAGCAACGCTGTACTTTTCAAAGAGGATTTCTTTGATGAAAAATTAATGTCAGTTTGTTTTTTTGTCATTTTAATAAAAAAATATAATATCTGCAATCAACCTTAAACTATAAGAAGCTACGGCTTTCGGCTACGGCTACGGCTTGTAGGCTATAGGCTTTATGCCTTAGGCTGTAAGCTATAAGCTTTAAGCTATAGGCTATAGGCTGTAAGCTTAAAGCAAAATCATAAATCTAAAATCATAAATCTAAAATCATAAATCTAAAATCATAAATCTAAAATCTGTAATCTGTAATCTGCCAATCTGCAATCACAAATCTAAAATCTGAAACCTCAAACCTTAAAACTTGAACCCCAAACTTTGAACCTCAAACCCTAAAAAGCTACGGCTTCGGCAGGTAGCATTAGGCTGTAGGCTGTTAGCTTTAGGCTTTAGGCTGTAAGCAATTTGCAAATTTCACAAATCATAAATCGCAAATCTGCTATTTGTAATCTGCAATCTGCAATTTGCAATCTGCCAATCTGTAATCATAAATCACAAATCACAAATCTAAAATCTGAAACCTCAAACCTTGAACCTCAAACCCTAAAAAGCTACGGCTTCGGCAGGTAGCATTAGGCTGTAGGCTGTTAGCTTTAGGCTTTAGGCTGTAAGCAATTTGCAAATTTCACAAATCATAAATCGCAAATCTGCTATTTGTAATCTGCAATCTGCAATTTGCAATCTGCCAATCTGTAATCATAAATCACAAATCACAAATCACAAATCTAAAATCTCAATTCTAATTCCTCTCCACGCATGCTTTAAAGGTATTTTTCATCAAAGCTGCAATGGTCATCGGCCCCACGCCGCCCGGCACCGGTGTAATGTAGGAACATTTAGGCGCTACTTCGTCAAAATCCACATCACCTACAATTCTGTATCCTTTCTTCTTTCCCGCATCCGGAACTCTGGTGATGCCCACGTCTATAACCACTGCACCTTCTTTCACCATATCTACTTTCAGAAATTTTGGAACGCCCAATGCGGCCACAATAATATCCGCCTGAAGGCAAATTTCTTTCAGATTAATGGTTTTGGAGTGGCAAACGGTAACGGTGCAATTACCCGGTTTGGAATTATTGCTCAATAAAATACTGAGTGGCCTTCCTACAATATGACTTCTCCCAATGATTACGGCATGTTTTCCTTTTGTAGGTATTTTGTTGTGCTCCAGCAAAAGCATAATACCATGCGGCGTAGCGGAAATAAAGGCTTCTTCTTCTCCCAATACCATTCTCCCAATATTTTCAGGGTGAAAGCCATCTACATCTTTCAAAGGCGATATAGATTCAATGACTTTTTTTTCAGAAATATGGGCAGGCAGTGGCAATTGCACCAAGATGCCATCTACCGACATATCTTCATTTAGTTCTTCTATTTTTTCAAGGAGTCTTTGTTCCGCTACTTTGTCGTCAAAGTGAATGAGGGTTGAAATAAAACCAATTTGATTACAGGCTTTCACCTTCGAGGCTACATAAGTTTCGCTGGCTCCATCATTCCCTACCAAAATGGCTGCCAGGTGTGGTACTTTTTTACCGGTGGCTGCTCTTTGTGCCACATCTATTTCCAGAGTATCCAGTATTTCCTTAGCAGTCTTTTTCCCGTTTAAAATTTGCATGCTGCAAACCTACATAAACTTTACTGCAATCCTAAAATTCAAGAAAAAAAGTATAATGTTGAAACTGATTTTTTTGAAAATTTATAAGTGGGCGGATGCTGTTTTGTTAACTTTTTGTTCAATTTGTAACTAACGATTGTTCAGTATTGGCTAATATTTTCAATAAATTTTCTCCAAGTTGGATATGAATTATGATTTTTATCATACAAATTGCTTGATTTAAATCAATTTATTTTAGAAATAATAAAAAAATAATACTTGTAAGTTGCTGATATAAAGGGGTATATTGGGTTATGAAAAAAAAAGTTAAAAAAGTAGAAATAAAAACTAACAGTTTGTTAAAAAAAATATTTTACTTTGAGCTATCTTATTGTATTGCTTAAACAATGAGATGAATAAATCTAATTTTTTAACAAACAAAAAAATTACATGAGAAAATTTTTATTGATGGCTTTGCTGTTGTCTTTTTCTTTGCTTGGATTTGCACAATCAGGTAAAGTAGCAGGTAAAGTAACTGATGAAACAGGAGCACCTGTACCATTTGCATCAGTTTCCCAAAAAGGGACAAATTATGGCGTTTCTGCGGATGCTGAAGGAAATTTTTCAATTAATGCCAGGCCGGGTATTGTATTGGTTGTTTCGGCAACCGGTTACGGTACCCAGGAAGTAACTGTTCCTTCGGGTACAACAAATCTAAATGTTGTACTTACAAGAGGCGAAGGAAAGGTTATTGACGAGGTAGTAGTAACAGCCTCTGGCTTGAGGATTAACAAAAAGGAGCAGGGTTATGCTTCCACAACTATTACTGCTGAGTAACTGTCTCAGGCTTCTCCAACAAACGTTACGACTGCATTGTCAGGTAAAGTACCCGGTTTGCAAATTAATGGCGTAAGCAGCGGCGTAAATCCAAGTTATAGTATAGTATTAAGAGGTTATCGTTCAATCACAGGTAACAATCAGGCTTTGATCGTACTTGATAACGTGATTGTTCCGAATTCAGTATTAGGCAATCTTAACCCTGCTGATATTGCTGATATTACTACACTTAATGGGTCTTCTGCTGCGGCTTTGTATGGTTCTCGTGCTGCCAATGGAGCCTTAATTGTTACTACAAAAAGAGGATCGGCTCAAAAACCAGAAATTACTTTATCTCAAACAATTTCTGCTCAGTCAGTTGGATTTTATCCGGGTATTCAGAAATCATACGGATCTGGTACAGACGCTTATGTACAAACGTACACTCAATATGAAAACCAACAATACGGGCCAAAATTTGATGGTTCTATCAAGGAATTAGGTGAGTTTCCTTTGCCAGGAGGTGAAATACAAAAAGTACCCTATGCCTGGAATGCAAAAGAAGGAAAGTTAAATTTTTGGAAACCTGCACTGACTTCTCAAACAGATTTTTCAATATCGGCGCCAACAGGAGGAAACAGGGGAAAGATTTATATGTCTGCGCAATATGTTGATGCAAACGGTACTTTAGAAGGTGACAGGTATAAGAGAACTGCCGTAAGTGTTGGTGGTAATCAGGATATTATAGAAAAGATAAATTTAGATTATTCTGCCAGATATACCCAAAATGTATATAATCAGGCTTCTAATCTGGCGAGTATTTATGATTTAATTTTGAACTCTCCCGGTCAGGTTCCACTCACAAGATATAAAAACTGGCAGGTTGATTCATTTGCAATGCCTAATTATTATTATAATGCGTATTATAATAATCCTTATTTCCTGAAGGATAATGAAAGAACAAATACAACCAATGACTACTTAGTTAGCAATCTGGGATTAAAATATTCTCCGGCGAGTTGGCTGAGTTTTATAGGTCGTTTGGGTATGACTTCAAGATTTTATGAAGTACAAAATTGGCAAGAAGTATTTCTATATAACCAATATGCTAAAGATCATACAAATGGTTCTTATAAAAAATCTGATATAAAAGGAGGTTATTCTAAATCATCCGGACGGGAAAGCACCCTTATTGGAGATTTCATTGCTCAATTTAAAAAGAGTAATATAGAAAATTTTGATTTCAGGGCCAACTTAGGTGTTCAGATTATTCAGGACAGAAGTAGCGGACTGGCTGGTGGTATAAGTGGACTTGCAGTGCCAGGTCTGTTTAATCTTTCTAACAATACCTCTCCGGCTTCTGCCAGTGACAACATAGCCTTATCAAGAACAATGGGTCTTTGGGGCGAACTTTATGCAACCTATAAAAAATACCTGACTTTGCACCTTACCGGTAGAAGAGATCAGGTATCAGTGCTTGATCCGGAATTTAATAAATTCAACTATTCAAGCGCTGACCTTTCATTTATTGCAAGTGATGCTTTCTCTTCAATTAAGGATAATACGCCTATTAATCTTTTGAAATTCATGGTTAGTACCGCAAAAACGGGTAATGTGAATATTGGTCCTTATAGCACATTGCCCATATTTGGTCAGGCTTCAGGATATCCTTATTCAGGAAATGTTGGTTATAGTATTGACAACAGAATTGTAACACAGGGGTTGAAGCCTGAATTTACTTACTCAAATGAATTCGGTTTTGAACTTGAAATGTGGCGCAGTAGATTAAGATCAGCTTTCACATACTATACAAGTAAAACAAAAAATCAAACCTTGCCGGTTTCAATTGCCCCATCTACAGGTTATACCTCATTGTTGACAAACACCGGTATTACGTCTGCACGCGGAGTTGAGGCCACTTTGGGTGTTATCCCTTACAGAACGCATGACGCCGAAATTGGAATATCAGTTAACTACACCTATAATGATAATAGAGTAGATGAATTAGGTATTACTGATTTAGATAAATTCAGATTATTTAGCTATGGAAATGGAACAGGTGTTTACGCTGCTCCGGGTAAATCGTATCCAGCATTATATGCAACTGCTCATTTGAGAGATTCTGCAACCGGCAAAATAATTGTAGATAAAACTACAGGTTACCCAATATTAGATCCAACAATCAAATATATGGGAAGAACACAACCTTTGCACAGAGTGGGTGTTAATCTGGACGCTTCTTATAAAGCTATATCCTTAAGAGCTGTGGCAGAATACAGAGGTAGTTATGTTATTTATAACGCAATGGGTACCACAACCGATTTCTCAGGTGCCGGTATAAATACGGTAATGTTTGACCGTAACCGTTTCGTATTCCCCAATTCAGTGTATTGGGATGCTGCTCAAAACAAATACGTAGATAACACAAATATTACTGTTGCTGAAGGAGGACCCAACTACTGGTCTTTGAGCAGTACCAGAACAGGGATGAATGAAAACTATGTTACTTCAGGCGCCTTCTGGAAATTGAGAGAGTTAGCACTTAGCTATGAACTCCCTGCCAAATTGTGGAATTTTAAAGTAGTAAAGGGTGCAACTATTAGTCTTGTAGGCCGCAATTTAATTATGTTGGTACCTAAAACAAATGTTTATACTGATCCGGAATATAGTGATGCAGGTACAGGAAACTATGTTGGGTTGAATAGTATGTCACAGAATCCTCCTAACAGGTATTATGGCGGTACAATTACATTAAAATTTTAATAAATAGTTATAGAAATGAAAAAGTTAATAATATATTTATTTTTGGGGGTAATGCTTTTTGCAGCTCCTTCATGTAAAAAGTTTTTTGATATTAATAAAAACCCCAATAGACCAACAGCGGGGATTTCCGAAGACCTCATTTTGCCTAAAACAATCGTGGAATGGGCCAATTTTATGCCTTCTGCCAGCGCCTATGGTGAGGAGGTAGTAGGATATACTACCAATGCCGGAGGTGTTTCGGGATGGGGAAGCTTTGTAAGTTATGCTTTTACACCTGGAAACTGGAATGGTAACTGGACTGTTCCCTTTGATAACCTTACTGATATTAAGGTAGTTATTGATAAAGCGAAAGAAGATCAAAGTTTCGCACTATTGGGAGCAGCTGCTAAAATAATGAAAGCTATTCATTATCAGTTTTTAGTAGATACGTATAATAACGTTCCCTATACACAGGCTAATTTGGGTCTTAAGGAGTTGACGCCTTCTTATGATAACGGACCTGATATTTATAAATCTTTGGCGAATCTATTGGATTCTGCAATTGCAGATATTAATGGAGCCAGTTCAGGCGCAAAAGTATTAAACTCTGCAATGGATCCATTATTTAAGGGTGATATGACCAAATGGAAAAAATTAGCTAATACAATCAAATTAAGATTAATTATCAGAGGAGGTGATAAGGTAAGTTTTGATAATAAGAGTTTTTCATCTGATGGATTTTTAACCGAAGATGCAATGGTGCAGCCTGGCTATACTAATGTAGATGGCAAACTAAACCCAACCTGGGGAAGGGTTTATTCGGTTTCCGGCTCTGCAGTAGGAGGCGTTTGGCAGCAACGGGTTCCATCTTTCTTTACTTTAGGTTTTTATGATGGTAATAAAGTAAGTGATAAATTCAGAGGAAATTTAGTTTATAGAAGCTATCCGACACCTGGCGTAAATATGCTGGGCCGCGACCCTGGTGATGATGCCGGTGCGAAAGTGAAAGCTCCGAACGACTGGTTTATAGCATTTGGTACGCCAAGCGCAACAAATTACGCAGCCATCGGTATTGTAAAAGGCCCGTCTGCAGCCCAACCAATCATGCTCGCGTCTGAAAGTTACTTCTTGCAGGCAGAAGCTGCTCTTAAGGGTATTATTAATGGAGATGTAAAAAATTTATTTAACACGGGGATTTTGGAGTCGTTCAAATATTTAAACAAAAATGAATCAGGCGCTAATTCTACCTTATTTGTGAATTCAACTAATGGTAAATTATCGGCAACCGGAGGCACCGGTATCATTGCCATCAATCAGCAAACAGAGTTTGACGCGTATCTGGCAGAAGGTCAAAACTCAATAAACTATCTTGTTAATTTTGATTTGGCTACAACTAATGAACAAAAATTAGAGGCTATCATCACTCAAAAATATATTGCTTTGAATAATATTTTTGGACATGAAGCCTGGAACGAATACCGGAGAACAAAATACCCTGTTTCCGTATCGCCTCCTACATACCCGGCCACAAGATATACCAGTATCGTATCTTTGCAGTCTCAATCTACAGCGCCTGACAGGCTTCCTACCAGAATTCAATATCCTCAAAATGAGTTTATTTATAATGGTGAAAATGTAAAACAACAGAAAGGACAAGCTGCAGATGGAGGCATTAGTGTGTATCTTGACAAAATTTTCTGGGCGAAATAAATTTTAACTATAAATTTTAAATATTATGAAACATATAAATAAGATACTGCTACTTCTTTTAACCTTGTCGGCTTTTAGTTCATGCCTTAAGGATGATACGGCAATTTTAAAACCCGAAAAGAGCCCGTCTGTTGTTGAATTTAAAGATATAGTACCGCCAACATCAGCAGCTTTAGCTCCTTATAGACTTTTTGTTCCTTCTACATTGGATCCGGAAAAATCTGAAGTTATTGTTAATGCTATTGTTAATTATGCGGGACCAAAGACCGCTCCAACAGATATTACTGTTAATATTGGTACCGATCCTTCTGCTGTAACAACATACAATACTTCTGAAAAAACTACCTATTCGCATTTGCCGTCTTCGGCGTACGAGTTCCCGAATACGGTTACAATTAAAGCCGGAACTAGGGAAGCGGTAGTTCCTATTAAACTGAAAATCCCACAATTTGACCAATCTAAAGAAAATGTATTGGCAATGAAGATAGAATCTGCCGGTTCATCTGCGGTTAGTGGCAATTTTGGTACTGTAATTTATAGTCTTCCGGTGAAAAGTATCTGGGAGGGAGAATATACTTATACAATCTGGAATGATTATGGAGCTATTGATGGAAATATTGGAGGCACTTTTTCTGAGGATGTTACTCTTACTACTGTAGGACCTAACAGGCTATATTTACAATATTTATGGAGAACCTATAGTGGTTGGACACAATATCAGTTCAGTGGTGATAATAGTACTATTACTAAGATTATTGCATTTAGTGGTTCGGAGCGTGCTACAGTTATTGACAAGGTAGTAGTAGTAGATCCTGTAAATCAAATATTTGAAATTAATTGGACCTGCCTTAATCGTGGTATTCGGGAGAGATTTGTCAAGAAAAAATAATGAAAGTAATATTTTTTACAAGGCTGCTTCGGCAGCCTTTTTTCATCTTTATTTTTCTACAAATTAGCTTATTACTTATTATTAGCAGTTTTCTTATTCTATCGTAAAAATTAATTAACTCCGCTCAATGATTTATCTTTACAAAAAATTTTGCTTGTGATACAAATATTTAAATGCCGAATTGTTTTATTCTCTTTAGGTGTTCTACTTTCTCTCCACCTTCCGGCTCAGGATACTACCCAATACCGGGTAAAGGGAAGAACGAATCTTCCATCTCAATATCAGAAACCATATATGATTCTGGTTTCGGCTGATGGCTTCCGGTACGATTTTGCTGAAAAGTATAATGCTGCTTTTCTACAACAGATGAGCGCCGGAGGAGTAAAGGCTACATCTATGAAACCTTCTTATCCTTCACTCACATTTCCCAATCATTATTCGATAGCTACCGGCCTGTATCCTGCACATCACGGATTGGTGGACAATAATATGTACGACAGAAAAATGAATCAGTTTTATTCTATCAGAAACCGAAAAGCGGTAACCGACCCTGCCTGGTAT
>ENA-UOUJ01000464-UOUJ01000464.1-activated-sludge-metagenome-genome-assembly--contig:-NODE-464-length-27672-cov-4.758844_pt1 | contig 27672 bp, 23 predicted proteins | sample MGYA00249839_ERZ747224 | MGnify/ENA primary metagenome ERZ747224 (study PRJEB28782, sample SAMN03220277) | activated sludge metagenome | biome: wastewater; feature: sewage sludge; material... | reverse complement strand
GGGGCCTTCCTCGCCACCCTGTCGGAGTACAAGGAGCGGGCCGTGACCGATGGGTTCTGGGCCTATGGCCGTGCACTGACCAGCGGCATGAACGCCATCGCTCGTGAAGAAGGGATCTCCGCGCACTTCGAGGTGACCGGCTTTGGCTGCTCGCCCGTGTACGTGACGCGTGATGCCCAAGGCAACCCGGACCTGGGTTTCCGCACTCTGTTCAGCCAATGCATGGTCGAGGGGGGTGTGCTGATGCCCTTCATCGCCCTGAGCGCGGCACATGGTCCGGCCCAGCTGGACCGAACGCTCACCGCGGCCCGATCCGCGTTGAGGACCTATGCCCAGGCCTTGTCCGATGGCCTTGACCAATACCTTCGAGGGGCTGTCATCAAACCGGTTTTCAGGAAATACAATTGATATGAGCAAGGACAAGGACTATCTGCAGATGCTCCAGACCGACAAGGAGCAAACCCGCCAGTACCACACCAAAAGCGTGGTGAGGACGGAACAACAAAAGGCCTTGGAAGCACTGCTTGACCTTGCCCAGATCCAACCTCGGAACGTGGCGGACCTTGCCTGTGGCGGTGGTGCGTTGAGCCACCATCTCAAGGTGATGTTCCCCGAAGCACGGTTCACGCTGTGCGACATGGACCCTTTCGCCCTGGAATTGGCCCGGGAGCTCAATGGGAACAAGGACTTCACGTACCTGCAGGCTGACCTCTACAACCTGGCAGGGCTTGCGGACAACAGCTTCGACCTGGTCTGCTGCTGGCAAACCCTGCTGTGCATCAACGATCCCGGACTTGCCTTGCAGGAGATGATCCGCATCACACGCCCTGGTGGTCGCATCTATTGCAGTGCGCTCTTCAACCTGGACCACGACCTCGACATCCGTGCCCAGATGCTCGACCACACACGCCCCAGCGGCGTTGCCGGGCAATGGCTACCCTACAACACGTATAGCCGACGTACGGTGGACTCCTGGCTGAAGGGCCGTGTGCAGGAACATCACCTGCATGCGTTCAAACCACAGGTGGACCTCACTACGGAGAGCAAGGGGCTGGGCACCTACACCATCAACAGCGAGCGTGGACGCCTGCAGATCAGTGGGGGCTTCCTGATGAACTGGGCCATCCTGGAGATCATCCGATGAGCGGACAACTGACCGGCAAGGTGGTGGTGGTCACCGGGGCCTGCGGCCTTCTGGGCCAGCGCTTCTGCAGGGCCGTACTGGCCGAAGGCGGATCGGTGGTGGCCACCGACCTGATGCCCGATGCGCCTCGCCAGCCCTGGGCCGACGTGCTCCAAGGGCTTCCGCAAGAAAGATTGACCCGCCTGCGTGCGGACATCACCGACAGTGCAAGCCTGGATGCCTGCATCGAACAGGTGCACGCACTTCACGGCCGGGTGGATGCACTGGTCAACAACGCCTATCCGCGCAACAAGCACTATGGCCGGCGCTTCGAGGAGGTGACCTATCCCGACCTGATGGAGAACGTGGGGATGCATACCGGCGGCTACTTCCTTGCGGCCCAACGCTTCCTCCGATTGTTCAAGGAACAGGGCCATGGCAACATCGTGAACCTGGCCAGCATCTACGGGGTCTCTGCCCCGCGTTTTGAGCTGTACACGGACATGTCCTTCACCATGCCGGTGGAGTATGCCATCATCAAATCGGGCATCATCCATCTGACGCGATACATCGCCAGCTACCACCGGGGGATGGGCATACGGTGCAACAGCATCAGTCCGGGCGGCATCCGCGACGCGCAGCCAGCTGCATTCCAGGAACGCTACCGGAGCATGGCCGTGAACAAGGGCATGCTGGACCCTGATGACGTGTGCGGTGCACTGGTGTTCCTCCTCTCCGATGCTTCCGCCTATGTGAACGGGCAGAACCTCATCGTGGACGACGGCTGGTCGCTGTAGCACGGCGGGCCTTCCCGCGCGATCGGCTTGGTTATCTTAGAGGCCGATAACATGGGCGACCTTACGTTCATCACGGGTGCCGGTGGTTTCATTGGAAGCCACCTGGCCGAGGCCTTGGTCCGGAGCGGAAGACGCGTCCGCGCCTTGGTGCGCTACAACAGCATGGGCAGCTGGGGCTGGCTGGATACGCTCCCTCCCGATGTGAAGGATTCCCTGGAAGTGGTGGCGGGCGATGTGCGCGACCCCAACGGCATGCGGGTGGCCATGGCCGGATGCAACGAGGTGTTCCATCTGGCCGCCCTGATCGGCATCCCTTACAGCTACCACGCCCCCGACAGTTACGTGGACACCAATGTAAAGGGTACGCTCAACGTGTTGCAGGCCGCGCGGGATGCCGGTGTTCAACGCGTGTTGGTCACCAGCACCAGCGAGGTCTATGGAACCGCCCGGCAGGTGCCCATCACGGAAGAGCATCCCCGCCAGGGTCAGTCCCCCTACAGCGCAACGAAGATCGGCGCGGACCATCTGGCCCTTTCCTTCCACCTGAGCTTCGGCACACCCGTCACCGTGGTGCGCCCGTTCAACACCTACGGCCCGCGCCAAAGCGCCCGGGCGGTGATCCCCACGATCATCACGCAACTTCTTGCCGGTGCATCGGAGCTGCGCTTGGGATCGGTGCACCCCACCCGCGACCTGGTCTTCGTGGAGGACACGGCACGCGCCTTCATCGCGCTGGCCGAGAGTGCTTCTTCCGTGGGTGAAGAAGTGAACATCGCCACTCAGCAGGAGGTCAGCGTGGCCGACCTCGCCGAGCAGCTCATGCAGATCACCGGCCGCCGGGCTCGCATCGTTACGGCCGATGACCGGGTACGCCCGGACAAGAGGGAGGTGGAACGGTTGCTGGGCAGCGCGGCCAAGCTGCAACGGCTGACCGGCTGGAAACCTTCCGTGACCCTGAACGAAGGCCTGCAACGAACGGTGGAGTGGTTCCGCGATCCGGCGAACCGGTCCGGCTACAAGTGGCAGCTGTACAATGTTTGACAAGGTCATCAACGGCGTAAGGGCGCTGTTCGATGAGCCCGTCGGCCTCATCCCCCTGCATGCCCCTTGGTTCGACGAGGAGGACGAACGGGCCGTGGCCGACGTGGTGCGCACCACCTTCGTATCGTCCGTAGGTCCCGACATCACGGCCTTCGAGGAGGACATGGTGCTCCGCACCGGAGCGGCCGGGTGCGTGGCGGTGGTGAACGGCACCTCCGCGCTCCACATGTCGTTGTTGCTGAGCGGCTGCCGGAGCGGCGACCTGGTCATCACGCAGGCGTTCACCTTCATCGCCACGGCCAATGCCATTGCCTACACTGGCGCTGAACCGGTGTTCATCGACATCGACCGGGCCACGCTCGGCCTCTCACCATCCGCCATGCGGAACTGGCTCGAGCGCGAATGCCGCAGAACGGAAGGCGGCTGCCGCCACATCGCCAGCGGAAGGACCGTACGCGCCTGCGTGCCGATGCACACCTTCGGCCTCGTGCTGGACATCAAGGGTATCGTGGAGGTCTGCCATCACTGGGGCATCGCGGTGATCGAGGATGCCGCCGAAGCGTTGGGATCGACCACGGAGGGTCGCCATGCCGGCACGTTCGGCCACATCGGCATCCTCAGCTTCAATGGCAACAAGATCATCACCTGCGGGGGTGGAGGAGCGATGCTCTTCAATGACCCCGAGCTGGCCAAGCGCGCCAAGCACCTCACCACACAGGCCAAGGTGCCCCATCCCTGGGCGTTCGCGCACGATGCGCTGGGATACAATTACCGGCTGCCCAACCTGAACGCCGCCCTGCTGAGGTCCCAGCTCCGCAAGCTCGACCATAACATCGCGACGAAGCGCGACCTGCACGGACGTTATGGACAGCTCTTTGCGGGAACGCCCTGGCAACTGGTGGAAGAGGCGCCGGGCACGCACAGCAACTACTGGCTCAATGCGGTGATCATGGGCGACCGCGCGGAACGCGATGCCTTCCTGCAGGCCTGTGCGGATGGGGGTATCCAAGCCCGACCGGCCTGGGAGCTTGGCCATGAGCAGCCCATGTATGCCCATGCCATGCACGACGGCCTGGAGGTGAGCCGTCACATCCAGGACAGGCTGGTGAACCTGCCCAGCAGTGCCAAACCCGCCCGCCGATGACCGAAAGCCGGCTCATACTCATTGGCGGGGGCGGTCATTGCCGATCGGCCTTGGATGTGATCACCATGGAAGGCCGGTGGCGCATTGCCGGCATCCTGGACCGAAAGGACCAGATCGGCTCGGAGGTGCTGGGGCATCGGATCATCGGGGATGATGACCTCATACCCCGACTTGCCGCTGAAGGGCACCGCTTTCTGATCACGGCGGGCCAGGTGCGGGATGCCTCGTTGCGCATGCGCCTGGCCGACCTCGTCCGGGCCGCCGGTGGTGAGCTCGCAACGGTCGTGTCGCCCACGGCGCGGATCGCCATCGGCGCAACGCTCGGCCCCGGCTGCTTCATCGGGCACAATGCCGTGGTGAACACCAACGCCGGGATCGGTGGCCATGGCATCATCAATACCGCCGCACTTGTTGAGCACGACTCCATCATCGGGGACCTTTGCCACATCGCCACCGGCGCCATCGTCAATGGTGGCTGCCGAGTGGGTGAAGGAAGCCTTGTCGGCAGCGGAGCCATCGTGCTCCAAGGGGTGAGCATCGGGCAGCGCTGCATCGTGGGCGCGGGTGCCCTGGTACTGAGGGATGTGCCTGATGGTGCCATCGCGATCGGTCAACCAGCACGGACCAATTGATGCGACCCTCCAGGACCTTGATCATCGCAGAGGCCGGTGTCAACCACAACGGCAGTCTGGACGCCGCATGCGGCCTGGTCGAAGCAGCAGCCCAAGCGGGGGCCGATGTGGTGAAGTTCCAGACCTTCCGGGCCGACCGGCTGGTGGCACCTGGCGCCCCGAAGGCCGACTACCAGCAACGCACCACCGGTGCCGATGAAAGCCAGTTGGACATGGTACGCCGACTGGAGCTGACGCCCGACGACCACCGTGCGCTGCTGGCCCACTGTGCGCAGAACGGGATCGCCTTCCTTTCCACTCCGTTCGACCTGGAGAGCATCGACCTGCTCCGGGGGCTCGGCATCGGAACGGGGAAAGTGCCGAGCGGCGAGATCACCAACAAGCCCTATCTCCAAGCAATGGCCCGGGTCTTCGAACGGCTCATCATCAGCACCGGCATGTGCACCCTGCAGGACGTGCGCGATGCCTTGGATGTGGTGTTGCAGGCCGGTGCCAGCCGCGAACGGATCACCCTGCTGCACTGCAATACCGAGTACCCCACCCCCATGGCCGACGTGAACCTGCGTGCCATGCGGACCCTTGCCGATGAGTTCGGAACGGAGGTGGGATACAGCGACCACACCGAGGGGATCGAGGTGCCCATCGCCGCAGTGGCCCTCGGCGCACGGGTGATCGAAAAGCACATCACTCTGGACCGCACCATGCCTGGTCCCGACCATCGCGCCTCGATCGAACCCGATGAGCTCAAGGCCATGGTGCGCGCCATCCGCAACATTGAACTGGCCCTGGGCTCTGCCAGGAAGGAGCCATCGCCCAGCGAACAGCGGAACATGGACATCGCACGCCGGAGCATCCACCTGGCCCGTGCCGTGCCATCCGGTCGTCAGCTCACAGCCGATGACCTGGTGATGCTGCGTCCCGGCTCGGGCATCTCCCCCATGCGCTTGGATGACGTGCTGGGGAGGACCGTTCGGCACGATCTTCCCGCAGGTCATTTGTTGCGCCCAACCGACATGGCATGAAGGTGACCGTGCTCACGAGCAGTCGCGCCGACCTGGGCATCCAGCTGCCCTTGCTGGCGGCCCTGCGCGACGATCCGGAGGTGGAGCTGTCGCTGGTGGCCTTCGGCTCCCATGCCGACCATCGCCTGGGCTACACCCTGAACGAGGTGATCGCCTCGGGCCATCCACCTTCCCACGTGATGCAACCCGTGCTGGGAACGGATGATGCGGAGGGCATTGCCATGGCCATCGGCCTCACCATGCAGCAGTTCGCCCCATACTGGCACGCCCATCGCCCGGACATGGTGGTGGCCCTGGGCGACCGCTATGAGATGTTCGCCGCCGTAGCGGCGGCCCTGCCCTTCGGGATCCCGATCACGCATCTGCACGGGGGCGAGACCACGATGGGTGCGATCGACAACGCCCTGCGCCACTCGATCACCCACATGTCGACGGTGCACTGTTGCTCGGCGCCCCCCTATGCCCAACGGGTCGAACAGCTCATCGGTTCCGATCGGAACGTCCACGTCACCGGTGCGCTCAGCATCGACAACCTGCGCGCCATGCAGTTCCTCTCCACCGGAGAGCTACGGGAACGCTTTGGCGTGGACCTTGACCGCCCCACCGTGCTGATCACGTTCCACCCCGAAACGGCCGGGGACCATGATGAGCTGGACCAGTGGAACGAACTGGAGGCCGCGTTGAAGCAGCTCGCGGAGCGCTATCAACTGCTCATCACCATGCCCAATGCCGACACGCATGGGCTCCAGTTGCGCCAGCGCTGGCAGCGTTTCGTGGCGGCCGGGAACAATGCCGTGGGCCTGGATTCAATGGGCGCCCGGGGCTACCTCAGCGCCATGAAGCATTGTGCGTTCATGTTGGGGAACTCCAGCAGCGGCTACGTGGAGGCATCCTTTTTCCCGAAGCCCGTCATAGACCTGGGTGAGCGGCAGACCGGCCGCATCATCACCCCCAACATCCACCGATGCCAACTGGACCGATCGGCCATCCTCGAAGCGGTCGGCCGGATCGAACACGAGGCGATACCCACCTTCAGTCCACCCTACGGCGATGGCCATGCGGCACAACGCATCCTGGCCGCCATCAAGGACCACTTCGGACATCATGACCGGAACCGATAAGCACCTGCTCACCACCGGCGCCACCATCCTGGAGGCCCTGGAAAGGCTGAACGCCCCGGGCCCGAAGCTCACGCTCTTCGTCGTTGATGCGGATGGACGGCCCATTGGCAGTGTGACCGATGGCGATGTGCGACGGGGATTGATCGGCGGCCACACCCTGTCGGACCCCATCCTGGACATCATGAACCGCAGGCCGTACAGCCTGGTGGATGGTGTCGAGGCCATCGACCAACTGCAGACCCTTCGCGACCTGGGCATCCATCTGCTGCCCATCGTTGACGGGTCGGGGCGGCTGGTGCGCATCGTCGACATCGACGAGGTGCGCAGCATCATACCGGTGGAGGCGTTGATCATGGCCGGTGGGCGGGGTGAACGTCTCCGGCCCTTCACCGACGAGGTACCCAAGCCGCTCATCGAGGTCGGTGGCCGACCGATCATTGAGCATACGCTGGAGCTGGTCAAGCGACATGGCATCCGGAACGTGTCCATCTCGGTGAACTACCTCAAGGAGCAGATCATCGACCACCTCGGCGATGGCAGTCGCTTCGGAACGAACATCCGGTACGTGCATGAGGACATGCCACTGGGCACGGCAGGCGCATTGGCCCTGCTTGGTGAGCCCATGCACGACACGCTGCTGCTGATGAACAGCGACCTGCTCACCGATGCCCCGTTGGACCGCATGTACCAGCGGTTCAAGGAAAGTGGTGCACGAATGGCCGTGGCGACCAAGGAGCATCAGGTGGGCCTGCCCTATGCGGTCATGGACCTCGAGGGCGACCGCATCCGGTCCTTCCGGGAGAAGCCCACGTTGACCTATCCCTGCAACGCCGGGATCTACATGATGCAACGAGCGGTGACGCAGCTTGTGCCGAAGGGCCTTGCCTACAATGCCACTGACCTGGTGCAGGACCTGCTGGACAAGGGGGACAAGCTGGTGGCCTTCCCGTTGGCGGGTTACTGGCTGGACATCGGGAAGCACGACGACCTTCAGCGTGCGCGAAGGGACCACGGATAGGATGGCCTGCGGTTGGCACGCACCGGCGTGGCACGCCTGTAAAATATCCTATGTTCGCTCCATGAGCCCATTCCTACGCCACCTGCCAGGCGCATCCGATCCCGGCCGAACCGGTGTGCGAACGCTGGGTTCCGGGGGATAACGACCATGACGAGAAGCGAGCTGGTCGCCTTCCTGAACAAGCTGGAAGATGAGCACCCGGTGAACGACTGGTGGCTCGATGGTGCACGCATCTGGCCATTGATCAGGCAGAAGATCGGGGAGGAGGTCCTGCGTGAGGAACTTCCCAAAGCAGAGGCCGTTGATGCGGCCCTGTTCCCCTTGTCGGAACGATTGGGATGGCTCCTTCACGGCATGCTCGACCTCGTTCTCCAGAAAAGACCGTGGAGTGGTGACACCCTCCTCTACTTCTCGGAGAACGACCATTTGATCGAACTATCCGGCGCCATCCATGACAAGTTCGCCGACCCTTGGATCAGGGCCATGAGCGGTTCAGGGAAGCGAAGTCTGGTCATCGAGCATTTGCGTGGCAAGCATGTCGCATTGCCCAGAGCGGTCCAGGTGGAGCGCATCGATATCTCCAGGCCTCAGGCGTTCCATGCCTCGCTGTTCTGGCGCCTCCCCAAGCCCACCTACGATTTCGAGCTGGAGCTCGGCGAGATGCTCGACAAGCTCCCTCCCGGCCGGTCCCGTCCAAGCATCCAGGTCATCCGCGCCCAAGTTCGCACCTGGCAGCAACGGGTGCGCTTCTATTCGCGTTTGTTCCGCCGGCGAAAGCCACGGGCCGTGTTCCTGGTGTGCTGGTATTCGGTGGAGTACATGGCCTTGTGCCACGTTTGCTCGACCATGGGGATACCCTGCATCGACCTGCAGCATGGCATTCAGGGGCACGCCCACCTCGCTTATGGCACGTGGTCGAAGGTGCCATCCGTCGGATACAGCCTGATGCCGTCGGTCTTCTGGTGCTGGGATGCGTCCAGCGCCACGCACATCAACAACTGGGCACAGGGCTCACCCCATGTGGCCCTGCACCTGGGCAGCCCTTGGATGGAATGGCTGCGTGAGGGCGCTGGTCCTGCAGCCCGGCCACACAACAGGAAGGACCAAGGCCGCAAGCGTGTGCTCTACACGGCCGAGCCGTTGCCCGACCTGCTGCCAACGGTGATCATCGAGGCCATGAAGGCCACCAAGGATGTGTACCAGTGGCTGGTCAGGCCCCACCCCACCCGTCCATCGGACAAGGACAACGCCCTGGCAACACTGGCCGAACATGGCCTTCTCGGCCATGTGAACGTGAGCGCTCCGGCCGAAATGCCCCTGTTCCATGCCCTGGACTGCGATGTGCATGTGACGCAGTACTCATCGGTCATCGTGGATGCCGCCATGCATGGCGTGCCGAGCATCTCCATCGACCCGCATGCGAGGGACATCTTCAAGCCGCATCTGGGAACAGGCACGTTGAAAGTGGTCGATACGGTGCAGGACCTGCTGCATGAGCTGGAGGCGGCCGAGCGCAGGGATGGCCATACGCACCAGTTCCCTCCGCTTCTTGAGCGGATCCAGTCCGCCATTTCCCAAGGCAAGGGGCCTTCAGGGACCCGGTAGGCACCAGCTGACGGCAGCCCGCTTGAACACCGTTAGCAGGGCGCTCGGTCTGTGATGGAGCAACAGCTATTCCGCTGCTTCATCGATCCCGATCATGCTCTTCGAATTGGCGTAATGGGCGTTCACCCGGCCCCAACGCACGCATGGCCTATTGCCGCACCTGTGCGCATCAACCCGCACCGCCAGCAGGACGTGGCGGCACCGCAACTCCTGCACCGGGAGGGCGATGTGTCCTAACGGGTCTGCGGCCCACCGGCTGGGCCGGCGGTGGCATCGGTCCGCGTGGCTCGCCGTTCTCATAGGCCTCGAACCTGAACGGGCGCCCTTGGCGCAAGGCTTGCGCGCGGCGGTCCAGGATGAACTGCGTGATGAACAAGGCGGCCACGAACAACGGCAGCAAGGGTATCTTGAACCGCACCATCGCACCGAAGTTGGGCGTGGTGATGGCGATCATGAACGCGTAACTGATGGAGAAGAGGTAGAACATCTGCAGCATGGGGTTCTGCAGGATCAGGGTGAACAGGAACACGATCCGGGCGCGGAAGAGGATATACAGGGTCATCAGTAACAGGAAGGTGTTCTCCAAGGCCGTCAGCAGCATCACCACGTTGTTCACCTCCAGCAGTGTCGGCCGGTAAAGACCGGCGAACACCGCCTGCGGGAATTTCGAGAAGACGCTCCCCCAGGTGGCCTCGATCTCTCCCAGGTCGAAGAAGTTCCGGCCATACTGCTCACTGCGCTTCATGTCGGCCTGGGCCAGGATGATCGTATCCAGCGACTGGTTCAGCGAGAACTTGCCCAGACTGCCCTCGAGCTTGGTGAGGATGAAGAACGACCCTCCCCCCATGGCCATCAACGCCATGGGCAGGAAGAACAATCGCACGAACGCGTTCCGGAACCGTTTCACCCGGTAGTAAAGGACCCAGAGCAGGCCGGATGGCACGATCATCATGAACACGTAGGGCTTCATGGCCACCATCACGGCCGAGGAGACCACCAGATGGAACCACGAGGAGGAGATGTCACGCTTCCTGAAAAAGATGTTGTCCAGGGAATAGATGAACCAGCAAAGCCCGGTGAAGGTGAAGGTGTCCTTCATGATACCCGACCCCCAGAACACCACCGAAGGGAAGAACAGGACAGCGAGAGCCAACTGCCACTTGAGGCTTGGGAAATACCGGACCAGCGTGCGGTACAGATGCCACACGCCACCGAAGGCCACCGTGCTCACCACGGCCACCGACAGCAGGATGCTGTTGAAGGACAACAGGGACAACAGGCTCACGAACCGGACCAGGATGTAGGTCCTGTCATCGAAATAGACGTACTCGAGGGGATACCCCGTGCGGTGATTGAAGAAGCGCCAGTAGTTCTCGGGCGTGTTCGCGGAGAAGAACGCTTCCAGGTAGGTCAGCGGATCGCTCTTGGCCAGGTTGCAGAGCACCACGCTGGCGTTGAAATAGCTCAGGGTGTCGCCATTCCCGTAGTAATAGATGTAGACCAGCGTGAAGATGACCCCTCCGAAGATCTTGGCATACAACCCCCACAGGTAGTAGCGGTACTCATCGTGCTTCCTGATCTCCAGGTTCTTCCGCCGGGCATAGACGATGCTGATGATCCCTATGTAGATGACAAGGACGAGGTACTCCCAGGGGTCGATATTGACGACACGCGAAAAGGGCTGCATGGAGGCCGGTGCCGTTCAAAAGTAACCGCCACCTGCCTATGCGGCCCCGTACCCGTTGCCGTGGAGAGCGCCATCCGGTGCGAGCGCAGGGTTCAGCTAGCTTTACCACGGCCTGGCGCAGGGCTTCTCATAAGGGCCATACGGCACCCCAGTGCCGGACTGAACACCGGAATGGACCGACCGCTCATCAGTGTCATCATGCCCGCGTTCAACGCGGAGGCGTTCATTGAGGAGGCGGTCCGTTCCGTGCTTGACCAGACCTGGGACCGGTGGGAACTGATCGTGATCGATGACGGAAGCACGGACGGTACACGGAATGTGCTCGCTTCCTTCACAGACCCCCGGATCCAGGCCTTCCATCAACCCAACGCCGGTGTGAGCGCCAGTCGCAATCGCGCCCTGGACCTGGCCCGTGGCGAGTATGTGGCCTTCCTCGATGCGGATGACGTGCTGCCGCCCCGAAGCCTGGAGGCCCGGGCAGAGATCCTCCGCACCAGACCGGAGTGCTCCTTCGCCGATGGTGTGGTGCTGGCCATGGATAGCACAACGCGGGAGTTGCGCACCATCCACCAGCCCACGTACCACGGCCCCGCCTTCCCGAAGTTGATGGCCATGAGCCCGGATGTCTTTTGTGGGCAGACGTGGATGTTGCGCAGGTCCGTGATCGGCGCCCATCGCTTTCCCCGGCACATGAAGCACGCGGAGGACCTCGCCTTCTACCTGCAACTGGCGAGGACCGGTTCGTACTGCTCAACCTCCGAGGCTGTGCTTCACTACCGAACGGGCCACCGATCGGCCATGTCGGACCTGGACGGGCTGGACAAGGGCTACCTGCAGCTCTACGCGTTCGCCGCGCATCTGCAACCAGCTCCTGCACCCGCCGAACTGGACCGGATGTGGAAGCGCATCCGCCGGGTGATGACCCGCGGTTATGCGAAGGCCGGAAGACCTTGGAGCGCCTTGCGGACCTGGCTGCGCCGCCGACCCCAATAGACGACCGATACCGTTACGGCACTACCCCCGCTGCGTCCCGGCCAGCAGGGTGCTGAACATATCATCATAGATCCGTTGGGCAATGTGCAACCCGCGGTATTCCCGGGCCACCCGCATGCAGGCATCGCGCGTACCGCTCCGGGCCATCAGGTCCTGCAAATGCTTGTACCCGGCCTCCACACTTGACGCGCTGCGGGGATCGAACACCGCACCACATTCCGGGTGCTCCTTCACGATGAGGTGATCATCGGCCACCCCATCACAGATCAGCACGGGCAGGCCTGCGGCCCAATACTCGCCGTTCTTCACCGGGGACATGTACGGACTGCTGGGCGAAGGCCTGACGAGGGAGTACCCGAAGTCCGCGGCGGACAGCCAACGCGGAACACGGTGATGCTCCTCGAAGCGCACCAGGGCGTTGCCGGGATCCAGCCCCACTTCACGCAGGCCCGCATCGATGACCTCCCGCGGCTCCTTGGTCAGCAGCACCAACCTGAAGCGATCCCCGAACACCTGATGGGCGATCTTGAAGATCTGATACGACTCCTTGTCGAAATACAGCCCACCGAACTTCCCGACATATACCCCCACCACCGCATCGGCCCAACCAAGCTCCGCCCGCAGTTCCTGTCGGGCCTTCGGGTCGAAGCGGAACTGGTCCAGGTCCGTGATGGAGGGGATCACCCGGACCCGCTGCTCGGAATAGCCGGCCTGAAGCAGGTCCCGGGCGAAGTTGTTCGTGACCGTGACCAGGAAGCTCGCATGGGCGAGCTGCTTGCGCTCCAGCCAGTCCGACAACTTGTAGTACAAGCCTTTCCGGGACCATGTCCCCGTGTCGGCCATGTAATCCGAATGGGGCTCGAAGGACTCCACGATGAAGGGCACCCCCGTGAACCGATGCACCAGGTAGGCCATGCCACCGGCCAGCGCGGCCTTCGAATCGATCACCTGGACGTTGTGCTTGCGCACCAGACGCACCATCACCAGAAAGAGCCGGATGAACAGGTCGATCTTGGACAGGACACCCCTGCCCTTCCAGCGCATGTTCACCGTAACGTGATGGACCCCCTCCATCGAACGGATGCCAGGCAGGGAAGGGTCGCCACCGCGTTCCACGGTGACGAGCCAGACCTGATCGATCAACCGGCCCTCGGACATGAGCTTCAGGTAGGGCAGGATCGTGCTCCGCACGAGTGGCTCCTCGGCGCTCCAATAGCTCAAGAACAACAGACGAAGACCTTTGGCCATGAGGGTTGCGTGCAGGGCCGGTAAATGTATCCCTTGCCAACGAACAGGTCCTGAACGTGTGCGATATGGACGGGACGCTACCTTCGCCAGGATGTCCACCGCGCGCCCCTGTCCGTGCTGCTCCGCCACGCACTTCCGTGAACTGCCGGACCATGTCCGGCATCATCTGGCGCGGTGCCGCACCTGCGGCATGGTCTTCGCCCATCGACCGCCCACCGCACAGGAGCTCGAAGCCACCTACGGGAGCTACCCGGTCATTCCGGCACTGAGCCCGATCACGAAGCAACGCTACCTGGAACTCCTCGATGTGTTCGAGGGATACCGGCGCACGGGACGCATCCTGGACGCGGGCTCGGGCAGCGGCTATTTCCTGGACACGGCCATGGAACGCAGCTGGGAGGCCCACGGCACCGAGTACGACCCTGCGGTGGTGGAGGCCTGTCGTGCCCGGGGCATCCACATGCAACAAGGCGTCTTGGACCCCACCCATTACGAGGAGGGCTCGTTCGATGTGATCACCAGCTTCGAGGTGCTGGAGCATCTGGTGGACCCGGCGACCGAACTGGCGCACATCTCCAGGCTGCTCCGCCCCGGTGGCATCCTCTACCTCACCACCCCCAACTTCAATTCACTGGCCCGGCACATCGCCCGCGGCCGTTGGAACATCATCAACTATCCCGAGCACTTGAACTATTACACCCCTCGGACCCTGGGCCGTTCCCTGCGAAAGGCGGGGCTGGACGTGGACCGCATCAGGACCACGGGCATCAGCGTGATGCGCCTGCGCAACAGCGTGGTGGCGCCCACCAAGGCCCAAGCGAACGCCGACCCGGGCAACGCGGACCAGGTGCTCCGCAGCAGGATCGAGGGCAACCCCGTGTTGCGCTTCATGAAGGCAACCGTCAACGGCCTGCTGACCCTGACCGGGATGGGCGACACCCTCAAGGTGTTCGCCACCAAACCTCAGTGATGATAGGGGCTGCCCTGCAGGATCGCGGCCGCCCGGTACAGCTGTTCAGCGAAGAGCACCCGCACCAGCTGGTGGGGAAAGGTCATCGGGGAAAGTGAAAGGATCAGGTCAGCCCGCTGGCGTACGGCCTCATCGAGCCCATAGGCCCCGCCCACCACGAAGGCCACCTGCCTGACCCCTTGGTCGCGCCAGCCTCCGAGCGCGCGCGCAAAGCCCCTGCTGTCCAACAGCTTACCCCGCTCGTCCAGCACCACCACCTTCTCGCCGGGGCGCAAGGCGGCCAGGATCCGCTCGGCCTCCACCCGTTGCTGGTGGGCCGGATCACCCCGGCCAGCCTCGGGCAGCACCACCTCCTCCACGGGCCAGGTGCGCTTCACGCGGTCCAGGTAGTGGTCCACGCCATCGTGTACAAAGCCCCGCTCGGTGCGGCCCACCCAGATCGTGCGTACCTTCATGATCCCACGGTTGTTGGTAACTGGGACGGACCGTTTGACCGATCGTGGCCCGGTATTTGCCAAATTTCGGCACAAATGCGCGTTGCGATGAACCGAACCCTCCTGCTCTTCGCCGCCCTGCTCATCGGTCTGGGCCTCAGGGCCCAGGATGCCGTGAAGGACCAGGTGGTGCAGGCCATGAAGACCGGCAACACCAAGGAGCTGGCCGCCCAGTTCATCCCCAACATCGACCTCACCGTCAAGGACGCCTCGGACATTTACAGCCGCACCCAGGCGGAGCAGATCCTCCGGAAGTTCTTCAACGAGCACCCCCCGGTGGACATGGTGATCGAGCACAAAGGGGAGAGCAAATTCGGCGACAAGTACTACATCGGCATCCTGCGCACCCGAACAGGCTACTTCCGGGTGACCTTCTTCCTGAAGCGCACCGAGGAGACCTTCCAGGTGAAGCAGTTGCGGATCGAGAACAGCAAGAACGACCTTTGACCGTGCTGCCACCGGGAACGGACGAGCTCATTGACCGGGCCCTTCGGGAGGACATCGGCGACGGCGACCATACCACGCTGTCCACCATCCCCGCCGATGCGCGGGGCGCGGCGCGTTTGCTGGTGAAGGACCAGGGTGTGCTGGCGGGGGTGGAACTGGCCCAGGCCATCGGTCACCGCTTCGATCCGGACCTGCACTTCCGCGTGTTCCTGGAGGATGGCGCCCAGGTGGTGCCGGGGGACGTGGCCTTCACCGTGATGGGCTCCTCGCGCAGCATCCTCATCGTGGAGCGCCTCATGCTGAACTTCATGCAGCGCATGAGCGGCATCGCCACGCTCACCGCCCGTTTCGTGAAGGCGGTGGAAGGCACCGGCTGCCGCGTACTGGACACCCGCAAGACCACCCCGGGCCTGCGTGCCATCGAGAAGTGGGCCGTGCGCATCGGCGGGGGGCACAACCACCGCCATGGGCTGTACGACATGGTGATGATCAAGGACAACCACGCCGACATGGCCGGGGGCATCCCACGCGCCATCGCGTCGGCGCGGGCCTACCTCACCGCCCACCAGCTGGACCTGCCCATCGAGGTGGAGACCCGCTCGCTGGCGGAAGTGGAGCAGGTGCTGGCCACGGGCGGCATCCAGCGCATCATGCTGGACAACTTCACCCCCGAGCTGATGGCCGAAGCCGTGCAACGCATCGCCGGCCGCTACGAGACCGAAGCCTCCGGAGGCATCAACCTGGACACGGTACGCTCCTACGCCGAGAGCGGTGTGGACTTCGTTTCCGTGGGAGCGCTTACCCACAGCGTGCCCAGCCTTGACCTCAGCCTGAAAGCCATGTGACCATGGTCGGCCGGCTGAAACGCAAGGTCCTCTTCTCCCGCTTCTTCCGCCGGACCATCGGCTGGTCGCAACGCATCATCCTGCCGGGCTTCGAGGGCTTCAGCCTGTACGAGATCTCGCGCTTCTTCTTCAATGCCCTGTTCACCGGCCGGCTTATCGACCGCGCCTCGGCCATCGCCTTCAAGACCTTCATGGCCTTCTTCCCGGCGGTGATCGTGCTGCTGACCCTCATCCCGTACGTGCCGGTGCCGGACTTCCAGGAGCGGCTCCTGTCCACCTTCCAGGAGATGCTGCCTCACGAAGTGTACACCTTCATCGAGAGCACCCTGCACGACCTGGTGGTGAGGAAGCACGGCACCCTGCTTTCCGTGAGCTTCATCGTGGGCATCTACCTGGCCAGCAACAGCATCGATGCGATCCTGGACGGCTTCAGCGGGAGCACCAACCTGGTGCGCTGGCATTCGGCCCTGAAGCAGCGCCTGTTGAGCCTGGCCCTGCTGGTGATGATCAGCCTGCTCACCGTGCTGGCCATCCCCGTGCTCGCCTTCAGCGACCTGGTGATCGGTGAGCTGCACCACATCCGCTTCTTCGCCAATGAGCTGGAGCTCTGGGCGGCGCTGGGCGTGAAGTGGCTGGTGTCCATCCTGCTGGTGATGGTGGCCGTTTCGCTGCTCTACACCGCCGGCGACCCCACCGCCCGCCGCTTCCGCACCTTCACGCCCGGGTCCATCCTCGCGGTCTTCCTCATCCTGCTCATCTCACAGGGCCTGGCCTTCGTGTTCAACAACATCACGGATTACAACGCGCTCTATGGCTCCATCGGTGCCATCCTCGCGGTGCAGCTCTGGATCTACTTCAACATGATCGCCCTGCTGATCGGCTATGAGCTGAACGCGAGCATCTCGTGGGCCAAGCACCACCACACCCGGCACCTGCATGTGCCCGAGGCCGCATCAACGGCCAACGGATAACTTGGGGGCACCATGCGGCCCCTCCTCCTGAGCCTTGCGCTGCTGTTCGTGTGCACTGCATCCGCGCAGCGTTTCGATCCCCTGCGCCCGCCCAACACCTACCGCAACGCCGACAATCCGCACTACTGGAAGAACCGGCCTCCCTATCCCGGCTATTGGCAGCAGGATGTGCACTACCTGATCAAGGCCCGGCTGGACGACCGCACGGATGCCGTGCAGGGCGAGCTCACCCTCTACTACCACAACAATTCACCGGACACGCTGCGGCACGTGTTCTTCCACCTCTACCAGGAGGCCTATGAGCCCGGCTCCTACGCCGATCAGCTCGCGAACGGCACGCGTGGACGGGGCCAACGCGACAGCCTGGAGGCGGGCACCACGCTGCAGCAACTGCTGGTGAACGGCGCCACGGCACGCACCGAACAGGACAACACCGTGCTGAAGGTGTGGTTGAACGAGCCGCTGCCGCCCGGCGAACGGGCCACCTTCCGCATCGGTTTCACCACGCAATGGTCGGCACAGGTGCAGCGGCGCATGAAGTTGTTCCAGAGCTGGGGATGGAAGCACTACGATGGCGTGCACTGGTACCCGCGCATCGCGGTGTATGACCGGCGCTTCGGCTGGGACACCCAGCAGCACCTGGGCAACGAGCTTTATGGCGACTTCGGCACCTTCGATGTGGAACTGGACCTGCCCCACCACTACATCGTGGAAGCCACTGGTTGGCTGCTGAACGAGGCCCAGGTGCTTCCGGCGGACCTGCGCAGGAAGCTGGACCTGGCCAACTTCAAGGACAAACCGTGGAACGAAGCGCCCTCCGTGATCATCACGCCGGACAGCACCACGCGCAAGGTGTGGCGCTACCATGCCGAGAACGTGCATGACTTCGCCTTCACGGCCGACCCCACCTACCGCATCGGCGAAGCCACCTGGAACGGCATCCGGTGCATTGCCGTGGTGCAGGAGCCCCACGCCAGCGGCTGGCAGAACGCCGCCGACTACTGCGCCCGCGCGATCGAGACGCTCAGCATGAGCTTCGGCATGTACGCCTATCCGAAAATGGTGGTGGCCGATGCGCGCGATGGCATGGAGTACCCCATGCTCACGCTGGACAGTGGCCGTGATCCGGACTACCGCGGCCTGTTCGTGCATGAGATCGGGCACAACTGGTTCTACGGGATGGTGGGCAGCAACGAGACCTATCGCGCCTTCATGGATGAAGGCTTCACCCAATTCCTGACCAGCTGGGGCCTGGAGATGATCGATGGGGACACGCTGGTGGAGGAAGCGCCGACCAACTTCTACGAGGCCCGGTTCAGGGCCCCACAGTTGGTGCGGGAATCCGAGGTCTACGCCGGCTTTCAACGCGACGCTGTACGCGACCAGTTGCCGCCGCTGAACACCCAAAGCGATGAGTTCGGGTACTGGGAACGGCGCGGCTACGGCGGTTACGGGCATGCGTACACGAAGACCGCCACCATGCTGTACAACCTGCAGTACACCCTGGGCGACTCCCTCTTCCTATCGGCCATGCGGCACTACTTCGACCAATGGCGCATGTGCCACCCCTACCCCGAGGACATGCGCCAGAGCTTCATCGACCACACGCGCATGGACCTCAACTGGTTCTTCGACCAATGGTTGGACACCGGCAAGCGGATCGATTATGCCGTGGCCGGTGTGAAGCACCGCTACCGCAACAGCGGCCAGGAGATACGGCTGGTGCGCAAGGGCGAACTGCACATGCCCATCGACCTGCAGGTGATCGCCCGTGACGGGACCGTGCACGACCTCCACATCCCCAACACCTGGGATGTGAAACGGACCACGGCCACCGTTTTGCCGCGGTGGATCGGATTTGATGACCTGCAACGGGAGTACCGCGCACAAGTGAACATCCCCAGCGGCATCGAACAGGTGATCATCGACCCCACGGACCGGCTGGCCGATGCCTACAAGGTGAACGACCGGCTGGTGCCCCCCGTGAGCGTGAGCTTCGATCACCACCTGTGGCAACGACCGGACCGGCGCACCTACGAGGCCTTTGTGCGGCCGGACCTGTGGTGGAACGGCTATGACGGCGCGAAGCTGGGCATGCACCTGAACAGCAGCTACATGAAGTACAAGCATCGGGTGCACTTCACCGCCTGGCTGAACACCGGCCTTGGCCAACACCTGCCCCCGTACAATGCCGCTGCCGATCTGGACAGCATCCCGGGTAACACGGACACCGGGTTCGATGCATTGTCGGTGAACTTCCGCTACGAGAACGGCACCGAGAAGCTGCTGCGGGGCTCCTCGGTCTTCGTGCATGCGCGCGTGCTCGACGGCCTGCAGCGCTACGGGGCCGGATGGCGCTGGGAATTGCCGAACGGAGCCACCGTGGCGCAGGCCGAGCTGCTCTACTTCATCCGCCGCGACAGCACCGACCTCACCTACCTCCTCATGCCCGACCAATGGGACCTGGACCAGCTGAACGGCGTAGTGGACCTGAGCCTGCGCCATCGCTACCAGTACGACCGCGGTACGGGGAACATCAAGCTGGAACTGCGCAGCAGCGCGGTGGGAAGCGACGCGGCCTATGGGCAGCTGCGGCTCACCGCGATCAACATCAACGACCTCGGTCCCATCCAGGTGCGGACGCGTGGTTTCGGGCAGTACGGTACTGGCACCACGCCCCGCGAAAGCGCGCTCTACCTCGCCGGCGCCTCACCGGAGGACATGATGGAGAACAAGTATGTCCGCAGCATCGGCTTTGTGCCGTACGACTGGCTCGGCTACGGCAATGCCCCGAACCACTTCCACCACGGTGGGGGCCTGGGCCTGCGCGGCTACGCCGGCTACCTGGCACCGGAGACCGGCCCGGATGGCGAACTGGTGTTGACGCACTACGGCAACACGGGCATCTCGGCGAGCGCGGAGGTGGACCTGGATGGTCTGGTGAACTGGAGACCGGGGAAGGTGGCGCGTTACCTGCACCTGGACGTGTACTTGTTCGGTGATGCGGGCACCATGGGCTACCGCACCGCGAACGGCGACCTGAACCTGGCCGCCATCCGCGCCGATGCCGGTGCCGGTGCGGCGTTCACCATCAAACGGTTCGGTCCCTTGGTGGACATCAAGCCGCTCACCATCCGGTTCGACGTGCCCTTCCTGCTTTCCGCACTGCCCGCCTCCGAGGCCGATCACCTGGCCTTCCGCTATGTAGTGGGCATCGGACGTACCTTTTGATACATCATGCGCATCCTGTTCATCACCTTCCTGTTGCTGACCGGCCTGCCTCTCCATGCCCAGCCACCTGCCAACGCCGGTGTCACCGGACGTTGGACCACCATTGACGACAACACGGGCAAGCCTCGGAGCGTGGTGGAGATCACGGTCGTGAACGGCGTGCTCACCGGCCGCATCGTGGACCTGCACGACAAGACCAACTTGGAGAAGGTGTGCGACAAGTGCCCGGGCGACCGGAAGAACAAGCGCATCGTCGGTCTGGAGATCATCCGCGGCATGAAGGCCGATGGTTCGGAATGGACCGATGGCACCATTCTGGACCCTGAGACAGGCAAGGTCTACGACTGCAAGCTTTGGCTCGAGAACGGCCAGTTGATGGTGCGCGGCTACGTGGCCTTCTTCTTCCGGACGCAGACGTGGGTGCGCTCTTAACCCAAAGCGACCAAGCTTACCTCAGGAGCGTAACATGACCGTATCTGACATTCCCCCCCTCTTTGGTCAGGCATGTGTTCCAATGCTCTAGCACGTAGATATAAGTGCCTGCGGGAACTGCTTCTCCACCCACCTTCCCATTCCAACTCTGTTCCGGGTCAGTTGAGGTCCAGATCTCCTGTCCCCAGCGATTATAAACGCTCAGCCTGTATGGACCCGCGTCCGCACCATAGGCTCTGAACCCATCATTTACATCATCCTCGTTCGGGGTGAACACATTGGGTACAAACACATTTCCATCCGAGTTGGGATCATCCACTACCCTGATGAAGCCGGAACGGTTACAACCCGTCTGATCGACAGCCGACCAAGTGTAAACCCCCATGGGCACACGTATGGTCGGTTCAACACTGCCATTGGACCATAGCACGCTGCCATAACCAACCGGCAGTTGTAGAACTGTCTCATCTGAACAGGTCGATGCCAACGTATCGACAGCCTGTGGCAAGGAAACCGTTACCATAATGCTATCCGAAGCGACACCGCATGCATTGATCGCAGAAGCAACATAGAGCCCTGACCCACTAATGATCAGCACTGAGCCGGCAGCTCCAGTTGACCATGCAATTTCATCGCCCACTAGCTCGAGAACCTCTACCTCAACAAGGTCCATTGCTTCACATAGCAATGTATCCGGAGGTAGAACAATGTGAGGCAATGGCATCCAAGTCACCTGAACGGTATCGCGCCCAACACAACCATTCATATCGACCTCCACCCAATAGACCCCTGCTTCACTAACCGTGAGCTGTTCCGCAGAGATCGTATCATTCCAGGTGGATAATGCAGCCGGATAACCAGAGCTCAACACTGCAGCTGTATCCCCACAGAGCAACCTGTCGGGTCCAAGATCGACCAATGGTTCGGCAACCATTTGAACCGAGATGGTGTCGCTCGCCATACCGCAATCATTGGAAACGAGCACCCAATAGCTCCCGCTGCCGTCAACTTGAATGGTGGGATCATCAGCACCGGTAGACCAGACCCAATCATCAGCGTCAGAGGTGATCACCGGGACCAACTCCCACGGACCATCCCCGCAGATGATGGTATCTGTCGGAAGCACCACATCCGGCGCCATACCATGTGCAACAATCACAGAATCCGAGACTGCACAACCCTGCACCGTAACAACGACCCAGACCAGCGCTTCATCAGCTATTGTTATCTGTGGTACACTGGCCCCCGTGAACCATAGTATACTATCTCCACTGAATGGTCCAAATGAGACCACTTCCTGATCACAGAGGAGCATGTCCGGACCGAGATCCACTTCTGGCAACTGAGGAGTGATGATCTGCACCGTATCGGTGGCGGTACACCCCTGAGGGCCTACGATCACCCAAACTGCGCCTGTTTCCGCTACTTCCACAGATTGCCCCTGTGTCCCGTCACTCCACAGATGATCCCAACCGGTGAGACCTGTACTCAAGGTGAGGGTCTCCCCTGGACATATCAATTGATCCGCACCAAGATCCACTTCCGGCAGTTCTACAACCTCCACCCAAAGGGTATCCGTAGACGTACATGAATCCCAGACACCTGTAACCGTGTAGATCCCAGGCTGCGTGATCTGTATAGAGCTGCCTGAGCTCCCATCCGACCAAACGACCGCAGCCCATCCAGAGTCCACTTCTGCAATGAACAACTGATCGTTACACAGGAGGGTATCCCCGATTGCCAATAGCTCTGGCATGAGTGGAACACTTAGCGATACCGTATCGGACAACGTACAGCCACCCTGTTGAAAAACAACCCAATAATCCCCCTCGCTGGCTACTTCGATCGTGCTGGTTGTTGATCCATCCGACCAAAGAACACCTGCACCACCCGGATCACCAGCAGACAACACTTGCGCTGCACCCGGGCATATGACCAGATCCGGGCCAAGTGCTGGCTGCACGACCACGCTCGCATTGACCGTAAAGGCCACTGTATCCGAACAACCACTCGAAGCGTCTGTGACCGTGAGGTTACCCTGATATGTGCCTTCAGCTGAATACACATATGAAACAGAGTCCGCATCTGTAAGAACAGTGCCGTCACCCATATCCCATGTCCATACCGCACCGCTGGACCAAGCAGTGTTGTCCAACACTTCGATCTCGACCGGTAGACCCAGACATACGCCTAAGGCCGGAGTAGTTAGAGCTACTTCACACGTGTCACAAGGAACAGACTCACTCAAAGATGACCACACCCCCGTAATATCCACGACCGTTGGCACTACGACACTCACATTCGAGCTCGTTGCAGATACAGGAAGTTGCGGGGTCAACTGCGGTATCACTGGTGCCGTAACGATCCAAGTTTCCTCGATCGAACCACAGGAGGTTTCCGCACAAGCATCCAGCTTGACAATACTCAATCCCGCAAGCCCAAAAAGTCCCTCAGAACCGGCAAGGAAATACCCTCCGTTAGCAGCCCTCTCGATCACTTGTGCCCATGACGCGGTCTGATGTATCGACACATCGACCAGGTCAATGACGCTATCCAGGTCACCATTGGGCATCACACGCAACACATGGGCTGTCCGGTTTAAACCTTGGAATGCTGCTATACGCCAGCCTCCATTCGGATCGACAACTGCACTTAGTCCCTCCTCCGCGGCAGCAGTTCCATACGTTCGCGACCATATCCTGTTGCCGACCGAATCAGTAAGAACGGCGAGCACATCCCTTCCACCTGCACCATACGACTCGGTAAAGCCGACGTACAAATACGTACCGTCACCATTGGACACCCCATGATTGTAATTATCCGAAACACCGCCGTTATGTAACACACAGCCAAGTGGAACCCCATTGCTCCCTATGTGGGCGACCATGGCCTTGCGAACTCCGCCCGTTTGGCCCATGGATTGCGAGCAGGCGGTGAAGCTACCATCGCCGAGAAGCTCTACATGCGTAAAATGATCCTGCCCTGCCCATCCATAACTTCTAAGCCAGACAAGGTCCCCATTTGCAGTTAATCGTGCCGCCCAGGCATCAGCATTCCCTGCACCGATCGAATTCGCTGAGCCCACCACGATAACTTCACCGTCCGGGCGCTCTACAATTGCCCTGACCTGACAATAGAACGCCATGGGCAAAACCCGTCTCGCCCAAAGCACATTGCCGTTCTCATCAAGCTTGACAAGGCTACCATCCTCCTGGTTCGTGACTATTCCGTCCAATGTTGCCCCCAGATACAAGGCACCGCTGGGCCCCACCGCCAGGTACATACTTTGACCGCCATCATCACCCTCCACATCGATCCTTTTCACCCAAACGATCGAACCGGCCTCGGTGAACCGAGCCAGAATGAGATCGTGATCCATGCTGAAGCTATTACCATATCCCGCGGCATAGTAATCACCATTTGGATGCAACAGTACACGATGAACCACATCAAGGCCACTCCCATTGAGCTGCAGCTTGAACGTAGGTTGTTCGCACTGCGCTTGTACCCCCCCGTACAACAACACCTGACAAAGACCGAGCACAATGCAATAGAGTCCAAATCGCTCTTTACCCATGCCACCAAATTACTCAAACGAGGTAATTTCGCAATTGACCATAGCGACCCTGAGGCACCAGCCTCACCCTTGACCTCCATCCTGCCATCCGACGCATGCCATGCATGACCATCGATCATATCAAGGCCCCCGGCCAGAGCTTGTAAAGCTCCTCAGTAGCCCGCAACGGATCCTTGATGTTGGCTGCAATAACGGTGCAGTTGCACGAGCGGTCAAAGCCAAGCATCCCAATGTGCTTATCTGGGGAATTGAGATCAACGCGAAGGCACTAGAACAAGCCCGTCCTGCCTTAGAGGACGGATGGGCCTTGGACTTGGATGCTGCCGACATCAAAAAAACCCTGGTCGGATTAACCTTCGACCACATCCTTGCGGGGGACGTGCTCGAACATACCGTGAATTATCAACGCATTACAGGAGATCTCTATGCTCACTTGAGGCCTGGAGGACGGATGATCGTCTCCGTGCCCAATTATGGGCACTGGCATCTACTGCTGACCTTCCTTAAAAGGAAGTGGGAAAGGAATGAACGCGGCATTTTTGACAAAACACACCGCACCATTATCATGTGGCGGAATCTTCCTGAGTTCATCAGCGAATGCCCTGGAGCCAGCCTCAAGCTGGTCAAGAGAAACTTCCGACTTTTTGAAACCAACAAATATTGGAAATTGAACATGCTAATTACATATACACTATTCCCATTACTAATAATTCCATATATAAATGACTTCATCACTATGAGCTATGTCTTCACCATCAGCAAGCCGCTTGACCAAGATGAGAACTAGCGTTATTATTGCTTTGCACAATGGCAGCGATCATATAACTGAACAGCTAGCAAGCATAACAGGCAACTCAAGAAAACCGGACGAAATTGTCATTGTAGATGACGCTTCATCAGACGACTCAACGCAAATTGCACAAGACCATCTATCCAACTATCCGGATATAAATTTGGTGATAATAAGAAATAAACACAATCTAGGCGCTTCAATAAGCTTTTCATCCGGGATATTATCCAGTACAGGCGACATCCTTTTTCTATCCGACCAGGATGATGCATGGTCAACCAATAAAATAGACGTCATATATCAATACTTTAAATCTGACAAAGATCTGACAATGATTTATTCCGATGGATCCATCACCAACAAAAACCTTGCGCCAACAGGACGAACCATATTTAGCACACGCAAACATTTCAAGAATAGCTCGGGGTTGCCGCGTACACCAATTGAAATTGTCTCTAATCCGGATATAAAGGGTTGCACCATGGCTCTAAATGGAAATTTTGCGAGACGTGTATTCCGATCAACCAACTCGAACGTCTTCCACTATTGGGGACATGATCATTGGGTAGCACTATTTGCCTACTTCACAGGCCATGTGTCCGAGATCAAAGAACCACTATTGCTCCACCGATTTCATGACAGAAATACCTCAAGAGCAGAACGGTTCTCTCCATTTTCTTCAACTATCATGAAGAGGTATCTCAGTGTGGTTGGCAATCAACCGAAAGACTTCCTCAGCCAACGGTACTCTGTTGTGCTTCAGCACATTGCCATAATGGGCGTGAAGCCCAAACAAGAATTTCTTGATGCCCTGACCAAACTGAAGTATATCGCCAACGAACGGGAGACACTTCGCGAACGTCCGTTCATACAACGCATCCGCGAGGCGCTACGATTACGGCGTCAAGGAGCTTACGCTCCATTCAACGGTTGGTTCACCCTCCTGAGGGACGTCCTTCTTCGGTAGACTTATTGTCCACTCTGGTCGCTCGTACCCACTTGATCATGTCCATGGCCTCCGGCACCAATCCCAGCCAATGCACCGCAGGCCACAACAAGGCCGTGATAATGGCCGAACGCAGCAGGATGTCCCATACCGGATGACCCGTGAGGGCGATCCACGGCACGATGAACGCGATGGCGAAGAGGACCACCAGGGCGAGCAACGTGCGGCGGTCAAAGGGCCACAGCCCGTACCGGTGATGCAGGAACCAGGTCCGGAAGATGCCCACCGAGACCAGGGACAGCAAGGTGGCCCACGCGGCTCCGACAATGCCCATGGACCGGATCAGGAAGTAGTTCGCGACGGCGTTGATGATCAGCATGGACCAGCTGCTCCACGCGTCGAGCAGGTAGGAACGGGACATGCTGATGATGCCCGTACTGAGCCCGATCGCGCTGGTGAGCAGGTAGGCCAGTCCAATGATCGTGGCGACCGGAGCGGCAGCGGCATACTCCGCGGGCAGCAGTTCGAAGAGGTCGGATGTGCAGGACCACATCAGCAGGAAGAGGTAGCCGCTCACCAGCAACTGGACCAGGGACGACCGCCTGTACAGGCTATCGATGGTGGGCATGTCCCGGCGCTTCCACGCATCGGCGAGCAGTGGCACGGCGGCCTGCTGCAGGGCACGTCCCGGCGCCGCGATCACCGAACCGAAGTAGAAGGCCACGGCGTAGTGGGCCACATACCGGAGGCCATCGCCCAGCAGCGCGCCGATCATCAGCTGGTCCATGTTGCCCAGTACGATGCCGGCCAGGCTTGCCGAGAAGGTGAAGCCGCTGTAGCGCACGATGCTGCGACGCAGCCGGCCCGGTAGCCAGCGTTCCTTCCAGCCGATCTGGAAATGACCAGCGCGATGGAGGTCGGCCACCAGGAGCAGGGTGCACACCAGGAAAGCCCCGGCGTACAGGCTCATGAACAGCCCGAAGGGCATGGGATGCAGCGCCTGCACCGCGATGAGCACGGTCTGCATCACCCGCAGCATGAACTCGCGCAGGAAGGTGGGCTGCACGGTACGCCGCAAGGAGCGGCTGTAGCTCCGCAGCAGGATGAAGAACACCTCGGCGAGCACCAGGGGAAGCAGGATCAGACCGTAGGAACTGTAGAGCGCATTGCGGTCCGCGAACACCTCGGACAGCAGGCCATGGAAGGCGCCCAGTACGGTCACCGCGAAGAGACCGGTAACCGTGCCGAAGAGGAGCAACATGGACAGCAGCCCCCGATGCTTCCGCTCGGCATCGCGGAAGTAGGGGAAGTAGCGGATCACCGTGTTCTCGGCCCCGAGCTGGGCGAGCTGTGCGGCGATCGTGGCGATGGAGACCACCAACCGCGTGAGGCCGAACTCATCGGCGCGCAGCACCTGGGGATAGAGCAGCACCACGTTCACGAAGCCCAGGCCGATGCCCGCGTAGGCGAGCAGCGTGTTGATGGTGGCCTGTCTGGCGATGATGCCCATGCGGTGTCCCCATGCACGGGGCGTTGCG
>ENA-UOUJ01000463-UOUJ01000463.1-activated-sludge-metagenome-genome-assembly--contig:-NODE-463-length-27734-cov-5.172297_pt1 | contig 27734 bp, 24 predicted proteins | sample MGYA00249839_ERZ747224 | MGnify/ENA primary metagenome ERZ747224 (study PRJEB28782, sample SAMN03220277) | activated sludge metagenome | biome: wastewater; feature: sewage sludge; material... | reverse complement strand
AAGTGTGTGCAACAAAACAGAACAGGTTAACGCAGGCTTTGCAAGCGGTTAACGAGTGATTAAGAAAAGGAAAAAATGAGATTATTTCTTTCGGATGTTGATCTGCCTTTTCTTCTGTTTGATCTCGAAGTAAAGCGTCTTGATATTGTTATTCACAAGATCGGCAGGCTGTGAAAATTGAACTGGTTTAAACTGATCGCCAAATGCGGCATCGCTAAGAGAAACCACATAATTTCCCGAAGGAACATTGAAGTAGAATTCTCCATTTTCATCGGTGAGTGTTGCATAAACTTCACCATTTTGGCCGGTGGCGCTTACTTTAATATTATGCGGATTGAAACCTGCGTTAGACAAAGAATCTTTTTCTACTAAGAGTTTCCCGGAAAGCACACGACTGACTTTGTAGGGAATGAGAATCGTCTTATTGCCGGTAAGTTCGTAATACTGAATAGTACCATCGCTGGGCATCCAACCTTTAAGTTTACTGCTGTATCCAAAATCGGCTTTGTAGGCTCCTTTTTCTGTGTTTTTATAAATCACAAGTCCTGTTGCATCGCTTACAAACAGGTCGCCATTCAATGAAAGCGTTTGACCCGAAACAGGTTCTTCCCCATTGTCTTTTACACCATTGCTATTCAAATCTTTGAAGAGAACCATCGTAAGATTATAATACTTACGAACAGCTATGAATGGCGCTTTTATGCGCATTCTAAAAGCAGCATTTATATAAGTCTGATTGTTAGCGTTGGCTCCTATCGGCAGTATGCCGTTTATGTTGAAGTCATAATTTTTTGCAGCATAATTTATGTTGGTTAGTACGCTGGTGTTCGATACGTTAGCTGGTTGGGTTTGTGCATAGTTTGCCTGCGTTCTTACGTGTAGTGCTTTGTTTAGTAAATGAAATTCCGCAAACGGACTAAAAATTATTCGTTGATAATCTTCAGGCTTTTGAATGTAGGAAACAAACTCTTGATAATAGTACGGACCATTGTCGTAGCGAAAGGATGCACCAAATTTTTTGTACTGCACATTTCCCTGAGTGGTGGAGATAAATGCTGAATGTTTTGTCCCGCCAATAGTTGACATATTGCCGCCAAAAGAGTTTAGGTTAATAAACAAACTCTTAAATAGAACCGTTGCAATATTCAGGTTTAGGTAGTTGTAATTGGTTTGATAAGTTCCTTCGCCCTGCTGTATTTGCTGTTGATTTCCCACAGCAAGCACGAAGCTGGTTCCTTTTAAGTTTACGCCTCCCTTTATTCCGTAATTGGTTGTTTTCCCATTGAAGACATTTTCCAAGAAAAGAGAATCTTGCCAGTAGCTTTGTTTTCGAAAATTGTATTCAAAATAGCTTCCAAGAAAATGCTTACCTAACAACCATTTAAGATCGTGTTGTTGCACACGCTGACCTTTAAAAGTGCCGGGATAATTATCGCTGTTGTAAAGCACATTGGACATTACACCAATACGCTTTGATGTGTACTGCAAATTGTATCCGAAAGAGCTTCCCATCAAACTCGATTTTCCACCCTCTGCCAGCTGTGCATTATTTTTTTCAACCCCTAACCCTGTGATCAATGCAAATCTTCCCTTCTCAAATTTATACTCGGTGATCTGGCTTAAAATGCCACTGTTCATTAGCCGAACATTATCCTGGCTCAGCGACAATGCGTCGTAAATGCGAAGATTTTCCTTCAATCCTAATTGCAATGCAACTCCGCCAACTTTTGTATCACCCGACCTGCTTTTTACAGTCGCAAACACTTCCGCTTTATTGTTTCCTTCCCATTCATAACCTACTCTTGCGCCATATCCATCCACCATAAATTCCCCTGCGCCCTGCACGTTTCCAAGACTTGCCGAAAAGTTTTTCCCCGTATAATCCAAACGAACAATGCTATTGTTGTTTGTTTGTCCCTGCGCTATTGTGTTGCTGCGAAGAGACATGGAAACTCTGTCGCGCTCGCTAAGGTCTAACGAACCAAACAGAGCGCCATAATACTGAATAGGAGATTGACTTCCCTGATACATTGTTCCAACTTCCAGTTGCAATGGCATTTCGAGCCATGCAGATGCGTGGTCTTTTAAAATGTAACCCACTTTAGAAAAAGATTGGATCAAGTTTATTACTTCTTTTTTCTCATTAGCAACCGAAATTCGAATGTCTTCTTTCTTCAACATCGCAAATTGGCTCTCCGACAAAGTAAGTGGTAGAAAGAAGGTGGTGTCTTTTCCAGGTGGTAGTTGTATTTCGGTGCTATAATTAAGTTTCAACAGTTGGTTCACGGCGGCAATCAAGTATTTGCCCGTTGTATTGCCTGAGTTTTTCACGAACACCGGAATTGTATTATTTTTTTGGTAGCCGGTGAGCACCTGATTTGAGTTAGGCAACGAAGCTTTAAAACTTGAATACTCTTGCACTTTTATTCGAAAAAAATTCTTTCGGGTGTCTATTACATTATTGATGCGATACTCTATTCGTACTTCCTGCCAGGTTGCTGTATTATTCCCTGAGGGTGAAAAGCGCATAGGAATTACAGAACTGGCGAAGGGTTCGAGTATAATGTTTGCAATGTTGGAAGTAATCATTTGCCAGCCTTTAGGTCCGGTAATGATAATTTGCAATTCTATTTTGGAAGCCGTGTTGTTGTAAACAGTAACTGTATTGTAAACAAATTCTTTGTTGCTGTGCGCCACCACAGAGTCGTGCATTAGTTTGGTGGTGAAAATGGCTTTGATTTGATCATTCATATTTGCTTTCACTTCCGCATTGAAATAGCTGCTTCCCGTATTCTCTAAAAGTTTTCCGTTTTCGGCAACAGATTTTTTTTGCGTAGCCGTGTCCGATAATTTTTTTCCTGCAAATGGAAAAAGCAAATGGTTCTCACTTCTTAGTTCTAATTCTAATGCTTTAATTTCTTCCTCTGTGGGTATGAAGCTAAGTCGCGGTTCCGAAATTTTTTGTAGTCGCACTCCGGGAACTCCGGTATCTTTTTGAAACCCCCTTGGTGTTTGAAATATGGGAACGGTGGCAAGAGTAGTTTGATTTATTTTAGGGAGACGGGTGGTGTCTTCTTCTCTTTTCTTGTCCGGGTTACTTTTAGAAATACTTTTTGGGGACTGCTTTGTTGGTTGAGTTTTTAAAACTTCTTTCTCTTTTGAAGGAAACACTGCAACTGAACTTTTCTTCAGTTTCGGAGGAAGGTATGCAGTTTTACAGGCTTTATTTCCTATTCCTGCTATTATCAGCAGCAACAACACAACGAGGCTTGTGCCTTTAGCCTTATATGTTTGTTGTTCACTCATTTAGGTTAGCTGACCGGAAAACTGACGAAGTCTGTAAGCGGGAATTAAATTTCTCCTTTCCCCAATTAATAGTTTACAAATCGTAGGTTCATAAAACTACTCCGATCAAATACACATCGAAGGTAATGCAAGCCCTGCAATATTTCACTTGCATAAATGAATAGTTGCACTTAAGTCAAACAGTTTTAAGAGGCTGGAAAATTGTTTTTTCCCGCCGAGGTTATGTACTGAAAACTAAAATGGCTATTTTGCTACACCATTCTTAAAAAGTATGAAATCATTTTTACTGGCTGCATCTGCTGTTTTGTTATCTGGCACAGTTTACGCGCAGTCTTACGAAGTTGGAATTAATGCTGGCGTTAGCACTACTACAAAGCCGCATAAAAGTCTTTATCAGGGCAACAATAATGTTTACAACTACGCAGCCGAGGTCAACTTTAAATACAACCTTACTGAGCGTTGGCAAATGGGTGTAGCGGTCGGCTTAACAAAATGGCAAAGAAAGGATGAGTGGGCTTTGTCTAACGCAAACAATATGTCGCTTGGAGATCAGGAAGTAAGGCTGGTGCTTGCAAAGAATGCTGTTAGTTTTGCTTTGCAGCTCAATCATGTAATTCCATTTTACGAGCAATACGAAGATTTTGTTCGCTCAGCACTTTACTTTGGCGTTTCCGCCGGTGCAGTGGTAGTGGGCAACGATGGTAAAGTAAATTATAGCCGCGTGAATCCTAACACACCTGCTGAATACACTTACGCTTCTCAATACAACTTTGAAGGAGGATACGGAGCACTTTTAGGTTTCCAGGTTGGTTACACCTATTACCTAAGCGAGCGGATTGGATTGAATTTTGACATAGCTCCTAAAGTAGCGTGGGTTGGAACAAATGATACGCGACAAGCACGAGGTAACAGCGATTATAACTTGTGGTATATCCCTACAACCGTAGGGTTGCATATCCGGTTCGGATCTTCGCGCTATTAAAAACTGAAAATATAAAATCACTCTTTTAATTACCTTGGCATCAAAGTCCGAGGTTTTTATTTTTAAGGCAAATACGTTTCCAATGAAAAACTTTATTCCACTTGCACTGGCAGTAACAGTCACATTATTTTCATGTGGCGGAAAAGACACTACCCAACAAGACGCTCAGAAATTTCTGGATGACTACACCGAACAGTTTGTAAAGCTTTATAGCAATTCAAGCGAAGCGCAGTGGAAGGCGAATATTGAAATAAAAGAAGGAGACAGCACGAATATGCTGAATGCGCAAAAGGCGGATGAAGCAATGGCTGCGTTTACCGGAAGCAAAGAGAATATTGAGCAGGCAAAAAAGTTTCTTGAGAAAAAAGATAAGCTCACAGAAATACAGCAAAAGCAAATTGAAGTAATTCTTTACGCTGCTGCCAACAATCCGCAAACCATAGCTGATGTAGTGAAGCAACGCATAAAAGCAGAAACAGAGCAAACACAAAAACTTTATGGCTATCAATACACAGTTGGCGAAAAGAAAGTAAGCACTAACGATATAGACGAAATTTTAAAGAAAGAAACTGATACAACCAAACGCCTTATTGCCTGGAATGCAAGTAAGGAAGTAGGCAAAATATTGAAACCCGGATTGGTAAATCTTCGTGAGTTGAGAAATAAAACAGTGAAGGAACTTGGCTACAATGATTACTTCTCTTATCAGGTGTCGGACTATAACCTAAAGACTGATGAGATGATGCAAACAATGGATCGGTTGATGCGCGAATTATATCCGCTTTACAGGGAATTGCATACATGGATGCGTTATGAAATGGCGAAGAAGTATCGGTCAAAGGAAGTACCGGATTATCTGCCTGCACATTGGTTACCTAATCGCTGGGGACAAGACTGGAGTAATGCAGTTTCTGTGGAAGGAATTGATCTGGATGCGGTGTTGAATAAAAAATCGAAAGAATGGATTGTGCAGGAAGGTGAAAAATTGTACACAAGCATTGGATTTCCTTCGCTTCCTAAAGTTTTCTGGGAAAAATCGAGCTTGTATCCTTACCGTTCTGACAGCAGTGTGAAAAAGAATAATCACGCATCTGCCTGGCACATGGATCTGAAAAACGACGTGCGCAGCCTGATGAGCGTAGAACCAAACTCTGAATGGTGGGAAACTGCCAACCATGAACTTGGACACATTTATTACTACATCGCATACACAAACGAAGAAGTTCCACCGCTTTTAAGAGGAGGCGCTAACAGAGCATATCATGAAGCCATCGGTACTATGATGGGACTTGCCGCCATGCAAAAACCATATCTCATAGATCGGGGATTGATAGACGCGAATGCAAAAACCGACAGCATACAATCACTGATGAAGGAAGCATTGAATTCAGTAGTGTTCATGTTTTTCTCCTGCGGCACTATGAGTAATTTTGAGAAAGCACTTTATGTGGACAATCTTTCGCCAGATCAGTTTAATGCTAAGTGGTGGGAATTGGCGAGGAAATATCAGGGGATTGTTCCTCCATCTACACGAGGTGAAGAATATTGCGACGCGGCTACAAAGACGCATATAAATGACGACCCCGCGCAATACTATGATTATGCTCTCTCCTATGTGATCTTGTACCAACTGCACAATCACATTGCGAAGAATATTCTAAAGCAAGATCCGCGTGCTACAAACTATTTCGGTCAAAAAAGCATCGGAGATTTCTTAAAGAAAATCATGTATCCTGGCGCATCAAAAGACTGGCGACAAGTATTGAAAGAATCTACCGGTGATGAATTGAATGCGAAGGCAATGCTTGAGTATTTCCAGCCGTTGGTAGAATGGTTGAAAACGCAGAATACAGGGAGAAAATATTCGCTGCCTGAGGCAATGTGATACTTAAGACTTTGAAGAACGACTCAGCGATTTAACCTGAAGATAAATCTCTTCGAAGGCTTCTTTTTTTAAGGTATTTAACTGGGTTCCTACCTCGGAGGCGTTTAATTTTTTCTGTTTTATTTCTTCTTTATTGATTAGGCTAAAAAAAGATTTTACCTGTTCGTCTATTTGATTTCCCTCTATTATCCACCCTGCATTATTTAATATCTCCCAATTATCTGAAGTTTTTACCCCATGGTATAAAAAGGATGAACCCGCACAAACCGAACTCACCGTTTTAGACGGCACCGAAACATTCACCCAGTTTTCAGATAGCGAAGCCAAATGGATGTCAATATATTTAAGCTCTTTCCTTTTTACATTGTCTATGATTACTACGCCCTCTTTCCCCTTTGCATATTTAAGCATTTGCGAAGCGTGGCTGCCGTACAATGCCAGAACAACTGTGAATAAATTGGGGTCAATGTTATCTATCACCGATGCCAAAAATTCTGTGGAATGGGCCTCGCCGAGGTTTCCGCAATATCCGATAATGATTTTATCATCTTTCTTCCACGATGGAAGTTCAGTCGCTATGTTTTCATTATCATTTTTATCGTAAATGCCGCAAGGAAGAATAGTAATACCTATGGAAGAACCATATTTTTTATGCAACATCGCAGCCTGGTATTTTCCTAATGCAATGATGTGAGATGGCGGATTTTTTTTGATTTCCTTATCTACTAAACGGTAAAAAAAATTGTTTGCATTGATGAGTTTACCGGCAATAAATGCCTCTGGATAAATGTCCATAGACCAGAGCATCCATTTTGTGTTTTTGGGAAGCAACAAAGCTGCCCAGAAATTGAGCAGCGGAGGATCTGTCATGCAAATGATCACATCAGCCCGTAACTTTTTTCCCTTTTGAATTAACTTATAACCCTCATACAATGACGAGAAGAGCCTAATGAGTTTTCCTTTCCCGTTGTAAAAAGTTCGAACCTTATGAACGCTGCCATAAGAGGTTGCATTAGCATGCCCTCCATTATATTCGGCTTCAACGTGTACTATATTTACTTTGATGTCTTTCGACAAAAAAAACTTAGCAAGTTCAGCGGCCGATTCACCAGTAATACCTTTTCCAGGCGGATAAATTCGGTTTATAATTGCTACACTCAGTGTTTCTTGCTCTGCCATGCCTCGTAAATCTCAGTAAAAGTGTCGCTCAGGTTTCTGGTAATCTGCCAATTGGGATAGTGTTCTTTCATTTTCCTAAGATCGCTGTAGTAACATATATGGTCGCCAATTCTTGGGCTTTCGTCGTATTTCCATTTCATAGGAATGTTTGATATGCTGCTAATTAAGTCGAAAGCCTCAAGGATAGAACAAGTGTTTTCTTTGCCGCCACCAATGTTATAAACTTCTCCTACTCTGGGAGCCGCGATAAATTCCTCAATAAATCTGGCAACGTCATAAGAATGGATATTGTCTCGCACTTGCTTTGCTTTGTATCCAAAAACAGTGTATTCCTTTCTCTCCAAATTGCATTTTATCAGGTAGCTCAAAAATCCGTGAAGCTCTACTCCAGAGTGATTAGGGCCTGTGAGGCAACCGCCCCGGAGACACACAGTGGGCATATTAAAATAGCGTCCATACTCTTGCACACATATATCAGCGGCCACTTTAGAAGCTCCAAACAAAGAGTGTTTCGTCTGGTCTATCCGCAGGGTTTCAGGTATTCCAAGTTCAAATTGTTTGTCAGCATAATCCCATCTTTTTTCCAATTCTACAAGAGGAATTTCGTTGGGAGCATCACCATATACTTTGTTGGTAGAAAGATGTATGAAGGGAATATCAGTAGAATATCGTCGGGTAGCCTCCAGCATATTAAATGTCCCTACGGCATTAGTATCAAAGTCTTCAAATGGGATTGAGGCGGCCATGTCGTGGCTTGGTTGCGCTGCAGTATGTATAATAACATCCGGCTTTACCTCTTGTACAATTTTGATAATTCCATCTCTATCGCGCACATCATATTCATGGTGCACAAAGTGCTTTATAGTTTTTTGAAGCCGGTTTTGATTCCACCGAGTATCTCCATGCGGTCCAAAAAAAACTGCTCGTTGATTGTTATCTATTCCATGTATTTCACACCCAAGCCTCGCAAAGTGAATACATACTTCAGAACCTATTAACCCTGACGATCCAGTAACTAAGAGTTTTTTCATAATAGCATTTACCTACTTTCTCTATAGAGGAAGTTCTTTTTTACAGAGAAATAAGTTTTTGGGTAGATTATCTTACTATATCAGATATACTTGTAGGGGTTAAATTTATAAATCTCAAGCAATATTCTCAAATTACATGAACAACAAAAATTTTCGTGTTCGGATTACTACAAAAAGAAGGTTAGAACCTGTATTTTTACGCAAACCGCTGTGAATGCGGTCAATAAACACACAGAAGGGAAAACACATTTAATGCTCAGAAGAATTTTCAAATTTTGCATGATAACCATGCTGTTTTTTATAGCATATCCTGCGAGCGGACAAAAAATAAACCAGCAAGATTTTACAAACGTTCGTGTTGATGAGATGAGTGACGCACAAATTCGCACATTCATGAAGCAGATAGAATCGTCGGGGTTGGGGGAAGAGCAACTGGAGCAAATTGCCAGCGCCAAAGGAATGAACCAAACGGAAATTGCGAAGTTGCGCCAACGAGTAGAGAGAATAAAAAAGCAGGATAGCAGCAATCCAAGAAAAAGCTCAGAGACTTCGCGCACTGTTAATAAGCCCCAAAGAGAAGAAGAGAAGCAAGAACAAAACAATGAATACAGAGAGGAGGACTTGACAGAAACACAAAGACAGCTTCGCGCGCGTATTTTCGGCTCATCATTATTTGCAAATTCTAATCTCACTTTTGAACCAAACTTAAGACTCGCTACTCCGGTAGATTATCAAATTGGTCCGGATGATGAATTGTTGATTGACATTTATGGATATTCAGAAGCAAGTTATCAGTTGAGAGTTTCACCAGAAGGGACAATAAATATTCCGATGATAGGCGTTGTACCTGTTAGCGGAGCCACTATGGAGCAAGCTTCTTCAAGAATAAGAACGCGATTGTCTAAAATTTACACCGGCATCGCAAACGGTTCAACTTCAGTAAGCATTTCACTTGGCAACATCAGAAGTATTAGAGTAGTGCTTACCGGCGATGTGGTGAAGCCCGGCACCTATACATTACCTTCTGTTGCGACTGTTTTTAACGCATTGTATGCTTCTGGAGGCCCAACCCAAAACGGATCGTTTCGTACCATTCAAATTATTCGCGGCGGATCAATCATTGCCTCATTAGATGTTTATGATTTCTTACTTTATGGAAGTTTGAAGAATAATATTCGTTTGCAGGATCAGGATGTTATTCGCATACCTACTTATAGAACAAGGGTTGAAATTAGTGGACAAGTAAAACGAGATGGGGTATTTGAGATGATGAGCGGTGAATCTTTAGCTGACCTGCTACGCTTTGCGGGAGATTTTAATGAACGTGCATATAAAGCACGAATCAAAGTTTTGAAAAACACCGAAACAGAAAGAAGAATTGAAGATATTCAAGCCCCGGATTTTAGTACGTATCAGCCATCGTCAGGAGATCAATTTTTTGTGGAAGAAATTTTAGACAGGTTTCAAAATCGTGTTCGCATTAATGGCGCAGTTTTTCGCCCTGGAGAATTTGAGTTGACTGAAGGACTAACATTATCACAACTTATTGGAAAAGCTGAAGGTTTAAAGGAAGATGCGTTTGCAAACAGAGGCTATATTACGAGGATAAAAAGTGACCTAACATCAGAAATAATTTCGTTCAGTACAGCAGATGTATTATCAGGAAGGACTGACGACGTAGCACTTAGAAGAGAGGATGTCATTACCATTCCTTCCATTTTTGAACTTAGGGAAGAATACAAACTATCAATAGACGGAGAAGTAAGAAATCCTGGAACTTTTGCTTATGCTGAAAATACGACACTTGAGGAATTGATCATCAAATCGGGTGGACTGCGTGAAAGCGCTATGCCTAAACGTGTTGAAATAGCTCGAAGAGTGAGGAGCACCAAGGCGCTTTCTGATACCTCTGTAACAGCACAGGTGTTTTATGTAGATATTGACCGCGACATGAAGCTGGCAAGCAGTTTTGTGCTACAGCCTTTTGACATAGTTTCAGTTCGTCCTGCTCCGGGCTATCAAGTGCAAAAACAAGTAAGAATTGAGGGCGAAGTACTTTATCCAGGCAATTACACCATTACAAATAAAAACGAAAGAATTTCGGATTTGATTAAGCGTGCAGGTGGACTTACTGTCTTTGCTTACAAAGAAGGTGCTTCATTAAAAAGAACGGGTAAGAAACTCACACAGTCTGATGTGGAGCAAGAACAATATAAATTGCAACAATTTCAGTCACTGCAAAAAGCTAACAACGATTCGGCTGATTTGAATCTAACAGACGCCAGTATTCGTAATGATTATGTGGGAATTAATCTTCCAAGAATTCTCAAAAATGCAAAAGCAGATTACGATCTCATATTGGAAGATGGTGATGTAATAAATATTCCAAAAGAATTGCAGACTGTGAAAGTAAGCGGAGAAGTGTTGTCGCCCTCTTCGGTTTTATTTTCCGGGGCTAAAAGCTTTAAAAAATATATCAGAGAAAGCGGAGGTTTCGCACCCCGAGCATTGAAAAAGCGATCTTATGTTATTTATGCAAATGGAGGTGTGGCAAGCACAAGAAAATTTTTCATTTTTAACAGCTACCCTAATGTAAAGCCCGGCTCGGAAATTTTTGTTCCGCAAAAGGAAGAGCGGAAGAGCCAACTTTCTACTCCCGAGATTGTTTCGATAAGTACGGGGTTAGCAACAATTGCCACGCTTATATTTACTGTATTTAGATAACATGGGATTAGAAAAAGAAGAACAGCGATCTGTTTTGCCAGAACTTATCTCGCTCTACAGAGCTTGGCGAATCTTTCTAAGGGAAAAGGGAAGAAAGATTGTTATAGTGATTTGCTTCAGTACAGTTTGTGGTTTACTTCTATCATTCCTTATTCAACCGAAATATATTGCTACCACATCGTTTATACTTGAGACTACCAGCAAATCATCTGTTGGGGATTACGCGAGTATTGCCTCAAAACTCGGGCTTTCATTGCAAAGTGGTGGTGGCATCTTTCAGAAAGATGAAAACATCATTTCATTCATCAAATCTCGAACGATGATTGCAAATGCGCTGTACTCGATTGCACCTACAGAAGGCGAACAAAAATTGCTGATAGAATGGTATTTAAAGGAGAGTGGGCTTACTGATGGGTGGAAGAACGACAAACGTCTTTCATCGCTTTCTTTTCATATTGATGAAACTACACGCACGGTATTAGAAGACAGTGTGGTTACTCTGGCATATAAAACCATTGTAGAGGATCACCTCTTAATTGATAAGCCCGATCATGATGCGGATGTAATTGTAGTTTCAACGACCTTTAAAGATGAGATTTTTTCCAAAATGTTTAATCAGGCGCTGCTTGAAAACGTAGTAGACTTTTATATTGATTTACAAACTAGAAAGCTATCTTATAACGTAAATATTTTGCAAAGGCAGGTAGATTCTGTCAAGTCTCTTTTGAATGTAGCCTTGTCCGGCGCAGCGGAAATGTCGGAAGCAAATCCCAACCCGAATCCGGCTTTTCAACGACTGAAAGTTCCTACACAGCGGAAATCTGTTGACGTGGAGATGAATAAGGCAATTTTGGAGGAACTTGTAAAGCACTTAGAATTAGCAAAAATTAGCCTACGAAAGGAAACGCCTTTGTTTCAGGTTATTGATAAACCGGTATTACCGTTGGAAAAGAAAAAGCTTGGTAAGCTAAAGGGAATAGTTTTAGGCTTCGTTGTAGGGGGGCTATTAAGTTTATTTTATTTCAGTCTGGCGTTTTATTTCAAACGAGTTTTCTAAGCCTTTCCCTAAAGAAGCGAAGTGCTATTAGTGGAAAATACTTCACGAGATTGAATCGATAATTGAGCTTTTTATTAATCGGATTAATGGAGGGGCCGCTGGCTGTGCTTGCATTTTTGGAATGTCTTCGATAGAGTAAAAATGGCTGAGTTTCAAAATGAATTTTCAACCGTAAAACCTCGGCAACAAAACCTATCCAGATATCGTGCATTGGGATAGCACTAGGAAAGGGATGAAAGTAGGGCATACATGTCCTTCGAAAAGCGATGCAACACCCTAAATATTTATTACTCAATAAATTTTTTATTAGCCCTGGACCAGATTGCTGTTGTTCAAAGTAAGAAGGATGAACTACGACAAGTTCCTGATCGACAATTATAGCATTTGTAACAACTACGTCGAACTGCTTCATGAGAGAACAGCATTTCTCAACCTTGCCTGCTAACCATATATCATCTTGGTCGGAAAGAAAGATGATATCGTTTCTTGCATACTTTAATGCATTATCGAAGTTCGAAGTTGCTGATTGTCCACCTCCATTTGATAACAGTGTAATACGAGGATCATCTAACGAGTTAATTATTGCAAGGGTTCCGTCTGTCGATCCATCGTCAGAAATAATCAGCTCGTCACAAGTTCCTAACTGCAACAAAATCGAATTTATCTGCTGTATAAGAAAAGCTTCTCCATTATAAACAGCCATGCAAACAGAGACACTCATTTGTAACTTTCAAAAATTCTGTAATGTTCCTTTAAGCGTTCTTTACCCGTACTTCTCAAATCTAATGCTTTATATACGATATAGTTTTGATAAGGATGATACGCGATGGTAGCTGGTCTCTCTAATAAATAGGCCCTAGAACCTATAGCACCATACAGGGCAATAAGTACAGTAACGCCCACTTTCAAAGACAGTCTCCTTACAGTGCCGATCAAATAGGGCAATAAGACAATATTACCAATTACGAAGTACAACTTCATTCGTTCTGCCACTTCAAGCAATTCCGAGAAGCTGAAATAGATCAAAAGTTGTAGTACATAGACATTTAGAAATAGATTATAGTATCTGAATCGAACACTTAACCTCTTTCTAAATATCAAAAGAAGTAAAAGCATTATTATACTGAAGACTACGTTTAGAATCATTGAAAGGTTAACTTTCCAGCCGCTTGCAAATGATTCCTCAGTTGTATATACAATTGCTTTCCCAATCAAAGAGCTATTTCCTGTAAGGTAAGGCAATAAAAAAACTACAATGGAGGTAAGCCATTTAATATTTAAAAAAAACATCAATAAAGATAGGAAGACGCTACTCAGAACAAACCAATTCCTCAGTTTCGCCTGTAATACAAAGTATAATGGAATTAGCATTATAGAAGACCAATGAAACAATGCTGCGAGAAAAATGCAGAGGATAAAGGGGACAAATCTACGTTCATAAACAAAAGAAAGAGAATAGAAGAATATAGCTAGTGATAAACCTTGCCTCATTCCACTCATATCCAAAAAGAAAAATATTAAACAATAGTACAATAGTAGGCTTAAGGTAGCGTTTTTTGCATATTTTTTTAATGACTTATAAATGAAAACAGACGTAAGAAAAGAAATAATTAAAAAAATAGTTTGTATCCCCCCACCTAACCATTTGACTATCGACGCTAATAAAATATAGCCTAAATCCGGTTCAATAAATATTTTCTCACGCCCAATAATAGTTCCGATTTCTGAAACCGGGGCTGTGCGTTTAAAAATCATGGAGTACGTCATCCAGTCAACCCCAGTTTCATATCGAAATCCGGCAGTTATGAAGAATAGAGCGCAAACTATTAATGGTGCCGTTTTTCTGATAAATGCTATTTGAAGAGCTTCTAGTAAAGAAAGTGAGAAAATAACCAGAAAAAGTATCAAATAATAAAATGTCATAATTCAGTTTTGGTCCAGTGTGTAACCTGTTGTACGCTGCTGACATAAAAAAGCTCCTCATCCTCAGGATTCTCAGAATTCGTATACCAAGGTAAATGCCTGGCTTGATAAGGATAAGCAGATCTATACATGGTCCAATATAAGTTTGCACTATGGGTGAAACCGGGTCTGTATAAAGCAAAGGTTGTGTCAACATTTGCTTTAAAAAAGCATTCATCGACCATATGATTGTAATATTGCGATTCCCAGTCAATCACTTCATTCTTCTTGTCGTAGCTATCAGGGAGATCATCAATCTTCAAAGACAATCCAACCTTCTGGACAAATAAGCGTTTTCTTAGTATCTTATAGAAATGTGATAGAACATCGGCTGGGCATTCTTCAATAGGTACAATGTCGGAATCTGTGTAAATGTAATAATCAGTTACTATTTTATTATATATTCCACTTAACCACAACGCACGGTAGCCATAGTTTTTATCAAGAAAATATACTTTATGTTGACATGACTTATAAAAATTGATCAGCGGCTCATATGTAGACCGATTGTCCAGAATATGAATGTTATGAAACCCGTGCTCTTCAAGCCAGGAAAGTAATTTTTTGAGGCTTGTAAGACGGTTAAAGTTGTTAATGATTATGGGAAAATCCTCTGGTCGCACTGGCTTTCCAATATGCCGTAAATTGAATAATAGGTGATGATAGAAGAGTCGAAGTTGTAGCCAACTATAATAAATTGGTCTTACATATTTCTTTAAATCTTCGGGTAGTGTAGTTATTGAGAAATTCATACTGCTTTGCTATTGCTTTTTAATCTCTCTTTAAAAAATTCCATCGTTTTGAAACGGATTGTTAACTTTAATAGGTGTAAATAATCAACAAGATAAAACCCAACGAAATCTTTCCAGTTATATCTTTTGCATTTTTTCAAGTCTTTTATGAACAATCTATAACGTATGAGAGCTTTCTCCCGATTTGTTTCACCATCAGAGAATAGATGTTTACATTCAAATGATAGAACTTCAAAGTGGCTTGTGAACCTTTTACATTGTTCAATAAACTGAAAGTCTAAAAAGTCAAGCTTCAAACTTTCATCATACCCTCCGACTGCAATGTAGAGACTATAGTCTATCATAAGTCCACTGTTAACGAATCTGTAGCCACCCAAGCGGTATATTCCTGCTTTTAAATCTTTTACCATGACTGAACGTTGGAGGAAGAACTTGCAAGGAGAAAATATTCGATCTTCAACACGTAGAACTGGCACCTTCATCTGTATATGCGGATAAGCTATAGCTGCAGATGTATACTTAAGGTATGCATCAGTCGGAACAGAAGTATCGTCATCAAGTAAAACCAACCAGTTAAAGCCGTCTGCGAATGCTTTTTTTGCAACAGTGTTATATGCTATTGCTAGGCCTGGGTTGCTGGCGTTATGAAAATACCAGCGTAAATGTTCCGTATTTCTTTCCAAGGCGATTTTCCACCCAGACTCATCAGAATTGTCATACACATATATTCTATCCGTGTAATCGCCAGCTTTTTGCAACGACTTTACCAACGTGGTATAGCTTTCAGTATTATAAAAGACTCTATTATAAGTAACGATGCAAAACGCAATCATTCAGGACATTTAAGTTACAAAATTAGACATTGTACTACACAACCAATATGCGAGGTGACAATATATTGAAACATGCTTTTAAACAACCTTAACTAAAGGAGCTATTAAAAGAATTTTTCATTTTATACGTTCTCAGCGTTTCTCCTGAGAAAGCAACTTCAGCAACTGATGAAAGTCTCCTTTTTTAAAGAGCAAGGTAGAAAAAAATATGCTTATTGAAGCGAACAAAACGAGATGCGCCATGGCTTCTACTAACTGCTTCGGGATGTGAAACAGTTGTTTGTAAGCAAGTGCCATCAGCAGGTTCACAATTAGTGGTAAAAGAGTAGTTCTGGTAAAATAGTCACCAAATACTCTCTTCAACAAAAGTTTTTTTATGAAGAATAGATGAAATAGCCACGCCGATAATTGTAATACAAAGAAGGGAGCGGCAATGCTAACCATGGATTGATTTCCAGAGAGGATTTTGAAAAGTGGTAAAAACAGTAACAGCGAGATAAGGTTTTGAACAACAATGTATTTTGTCACACCCTCCGCCAAGTGATAATAAAAATGAAGTTGCTGCATTGCAGAAAGCGTGGAGGCACCTGCCAATAATGCAAACACGACCGATAATCCCCCAATCGAATGGTTGAAAACATCTGGTTGCCAATAAGACATGATTGTTATGCCAAATATAGCAATCACTGTTCCCAGGCTTGTCGATGCTACATTTATCACAAATGAATAATTGTAATAAACAGATAATATCTCTGATCGCTTTCTTTCGAAAATCTTTCGGTTTAAGAAAGGAAATAGCGCTAACACTATTGGCATTGAAGCTAACAAAGGCATTTGACAAATAATAGTAATTAGCGAATATATAGCATACTCTAGCATTGTCAGTGATTGGCTGGCCAGTATACGGTCACATTGCGACATAATAGCGCTGACAAGTCCAATTATAAACATGCCTTTCATGTACTTCCAAACATGGGGAGGCAAATCTTTTACACGCCATCGTTGAGCAACTCTAGGTAAAGATTGGATTACTTGTTTCCGGGCAAAATAGGTAAATGCAAGGTTGCATACGATGTGCCAAAGAAAGTATAAAAGGAGACTTTGACTGAATATAATCAGCAACAAAATGCCTCCAATTATCTTGGCGAGTTGTACGAAAAACTGCAATAACCCAGCTGTCACTTGTTTTCCAGACCCCATCAATGTGCCCAAATAGATACTCGGAAAAAGTTGTGTAGAGACGGCAATTGCGATTATTCTCAATGACAGAATAACATCTTCTTTTTGTTCCCCTCGAGTGTTAAGCCACCGTTCTCCGATAAACTCTGCACCTAAAAAGAGAACAATAGCAACTAACAAACATATTACGAGATATACACGCGAGAAGAAGTTTAGAAACTTACGCTTCTCAAGATCAGTCTTGGAAGTTGCAAACTCCTTGTCGAGCGAAGAGGTAATCCCTGCATCCGCGATAACGATAATGCCGTAAAGAACATTATGAAACGCTATAAGTCCGTAATTCTCTAAGCCCAAAATGTTTGTCAAGACAGGAGTAAAAAAATATAAGCTTATCAATGACCAAGCTCTAGGAAGGAGGTTAGCAAAAATATTTTTGACGGGCTGTCCCACAATTCTGTAAATATGGACTAACATACGACACAAAAACCGTACAGCGAAAGTGAACTATCTATGAGACTCCCAATCGCGAATTGCAATCACAATTTCAATCGGTAAAATAGAGGGCTTTATTTATTAGTAACACAGTGGAGAAAGCACCGACCATCAATTTTCTAAAGGTTCTTTAAGTCAACAATTCAATTTTGTAATCTGAATATTATCTTAGGCCAAGTATCGAATTACAAAATGGCTATGACAAAGGAATTTTATCCATGAGTATAACAAGCTATTCAATAAGCATGTTGGAAAAAGTTCTAACACCTCATTGGTTAACAACAAGCAGTAGATTTTATGGTAAAGTAGAATAAGGTGAGCTACAGTCGGGGCGGGCAAACTGACAAAGCTATCTAGCGTTGCTGCAGCCCTGAAATTTTCATTTTTCATCCGTATATCGTCCTTCTGTTTTACATGTTGTTACTACTACGCTCGTCGTTTTTCCGCCTTAGGCAAGTGGGATTTTTTCACTAGTGTTTTCGCTCTTTCTTGGGGCGTTGCTCCTATTCAAATGGCAACAGTTGGGTGATCCCCTATCGCCACATCCTCGAACGGACATATAAATAAATAATAAAAGAGCGTTTTACAGCTCCGATTGATTATCTATATATTTAGCATTTTTTTTCACTGAAAACCAACCACTTACACAAGTACCCTAAAAATTCCTAATGATTTTTTTGGCTAATTGATATCCTCCCTCTACTTTTGCAGTCCTTAAAAAATATAGTGTCACAACTCAATATCTCAATACTGTGACATACTTAAGTGGTAAACATTAATACAAAGAAATGAAACACCTTAGTTTTAAAACACAATCGGCTAACGAGAAGATCGTAAAGCGCGATTGGTATGTGGTAGATGCCACCAACCAAACACTAGGTCGTATGACTTCCAAGATCGCAACCGTTCTTCGCGGAAAGCATAAGGCTTATTTTACGCCTCACTTCGATTGCGGCGATTATGTAATCGTGGTAAATTCCGGCAAAGTGATTCTTACAGGCAATAAGCTCGAAGACAAAGAATACCTTACCTATTCAGGATATCCCGGAGGTCAAAAGTCTGCAACTGCTAAGATTCTTCTCAATACTCGTCCAAATGTGGTGATTGAGCGCGCAGTAAAGGGTATGCTCCCAAAAAATCGTTTGGGTCGTGCCATGTACAAAAAATTATTTGTGTACGAAGGAGCAGAACATCCTCATAAAGCGCAACAGCCTAAAGAATTCAAATTCTAAAATCAAATTCTAAAATTCCAACAATAAGTAAATGGAAAAGCAAAAAAACGCCGTGGGTCGCCGTAAGGAAGCCGTAGCTCGTGTGTATTTGAGCAAGGGTACTGGCAACATCACGGTAAATGGCAAAGAATATAAAAACTACTTTCCGTTGATGTACCTGCAAAACCAGGTAGAATTGCCACTCAAAACAATTGATTCGCTGAATGCTTTTGATGTAGTGGTAAATGTGGCAGGCGGCGGTCCTAAGGGACAGGCTGAGGCTATAAAAATGGGAATTGCACGCACACTTTGCGAAGTAGATCCAGAATATCGTCCTGCTCTGAAAAAAGAAGGACTAATGACACGCGACCCACGTTCGGTAGAGCGTAAGAAATTTGGTAAACGCAAAGCACGTCGTAGCTTCCAGTTCTCTAAACGTTAATTCGCTGGTACTCTTATATTCTTAACCAACAAGAAAAAAATTACAATGGAAGAAAATAAAAGCCTGCACCAGCAATTACTTGAAGCTGGTGTGCACTTCGGTCACTTGAAGAAAAAATGGAACCCCAAAATGCTTCCATACATCTTCAACGAAAAGAATGGTATCCATATCATTGACCTCAACAAAACAATTGAAGGACTTGATGAAGCCGCAGCAGCACTAAAATCTATCGCCAAAAGCGGTAAGAAAATAATGTTTGTTGCCACTAAAAAACAAGCAAAAGAAATAGTAGCAGAAGCTGCTGCAAAAGTAAATATGCCTTTCGTTACTGAGCGTTGGTTGGGTGGTATGCTTACCAACTTCCAAACCATTCGTAAGAGCGTAAAGAAAATGCAGAGCATTGAAAAAATGCTTGCAGATGGTACACTCGATAGCGTTACAAAGAAAGAGCGTCTTACCCTTACCCGTAGCAAAGAAAAAATGGAAAAAGTGCTTGGTGGTATCGCCAACATGAGCCGCACTCCGGTAGCCATTTTTATGGTGGACATCAGCCACGAGCATATAGCACTGGCAGAAGCAAAGCGTCTCGGCATTTCTACCTTTGCAATGGTAGATACCAACAGCGATCCTACGAAAGTGGACTTTGCAATTCCTGCAAACGACGATGCAACTAAGTCTATCGCTATCATCACCAACTACCTTACTGCCGCCATTATGGAAGGGCTGCAAGAGCGTAGCGAAGTGAAAGAAGAAGAAACTGCAGAAGAAACTGCAGAAAGAATGCGCGGACTCGATATGAACGAAGAAGATGAAAACAAAGAAAAAGGCGAACGCACCCCAAGTAGAGGACGTGGTGCAGGAGCAGGTGGCGGACGCGGTCGTAGTGGCGGACCAGGCACAGGCGGTGGGCGTGCAAGAACCGGTACCGGCGCAGCAAAACGCTAAATTATTCACCACCAATATTTCAAATGTCTTAAAGCCCCGTATTTGGGGCTTTAAACATAAATCCCGAATTTCGCCCCCTCAAAAAAAAATATTTAAACACATAAACTAATACATACAATGAGCGTAGCAATATCTGCAGCAGAAATAAACAAACTGCGTCAGCAAACAGGTGCCGGAATGATGGACTGCCGTAAAGCACTAACCGAAACAAACGGAGACTTTGAAGCCGCCATTGACTGGCTGCGCAAGCAAGGACAAAAAGTAGCCGCAAAGCGTAGCGACCGCGAAGCAAAGGAAGGCGTAGTAATTGCAAAAACTTCTGCTGATAATCAAACAGGTTTCATAGTATGCGTAAGCTGCGAAACAGACTTCGTATCGAAAAACGCAGACTTCGTAGCCTTTACCCAAAGCATAGCCGATGCAGCCGTTAGCAACAACGTAAAATCTATCGAAGAGCTAAATGAGGTGTCTGTAAACGGTGCAAAAGTTTCAGACCTTATTAATGACAAGCTCGCAGCTATAGGCGAAAAAATAGGTATCGTAGCATTCGAAAGAGTAGAAGCGCCTTATGTTGCTGCTTACATTCACGGTGCCAACCGCATAGGCGTGTTGGTAGCCATGAGCAAGGAAGCAGAAGAAGCAGGCAAAGACGTAGCCATGCAAATAGCAGCTATGAACCCCGTAGCGCTAAACGCAGAAAGCGTACTGCCCGAAGTAATAGAAAGAGAGCGCGCCATAGTAATGGACACTATGCAAAACGACCCCAAGATGACAGGCAAGCCACAGGAAATGGTAGCAAAAATTGCCGAAGGCAAGCTCAATTCCTACTTCAAGGAAAATACTTTACTCGCACAGCCATTTGTAAAAGACGCAGGAAAATCTGTAGCCGACTACCTGAAAAGCGCAGGCGATGTAACCGTTACCGAATTTAAGCGCGTAGCTATCGGTTAGTTTCCCGAAAACCTTTTTTTTTTAGCAAAAGGTCAGAAGCACACACACTTCTGACCTTTTCATTTACCCCATAAGCGGCAATCCTTCACTTTTATGCCGTCCGAAAAATCGGAATTCCCTCTGTGGGACTAATAGTTCTGAAAATGACAAAGGGAGGTTATTGTCCTATAAATAAAACTGCGCAGCAAAACATTCAAGAAACAAGACATTCAAGACTTTGAACGGCAAAACAAAAAAACAGAGAAATGGAATCATAACATTTATCAACATAGAGACTCAACTCCTACTCAACCATCAGTATTCCTAAGCAATACTTTACAACTTAGCACACAAAGCTCCATCACAGCGGGTCGTTCAACTCGAAATATACGCCAAAGCCAACATCAGCCCTCTTATCAACTTTTGAATCTTTGTCGTATATTTCACTTAGCGTTACTTAGAATGACAGACCCGAAAGAATTGATTGTTGACTTTCTAAACTATTGCCGAGACGAACAGGTGGAATTGTATAATGAGCCAGGGCTACAACACGAAATGGCTATCTTCTTGAGACAAAAATTACATGGGACAGAATTAAAAATACAACTTGAAAGAAATGTGTCATTTTTTACCGTACAAAAAACCAATGTACGTAAAAGAGAAATCGACATCGTTATTTACACACCGGACAAATCACACAAGACCGTAATAGAGTTAAAGTATTCAACGAAACACCAAGGAAAAGTCCCCGAAAGAATGTTTGAAGTGTGTGAAGACCTCATGTTCTTAGAACAATTAAAAGCATCGGGTTTTGACCGTTGTTTTTCGTTATTTCTATCTGCCAACAAAGATTTTTGGACTGGAAAAGGCTTGGTGTCACCGTATAAATATTTCCGACCACCTTTTGATTGCTTATGTGGACAAATTTTAAAACCTACTGGAAAAGACGAGGCAAAAAAAGCACTTAAAACTGTGACGCTAAATCATTCATACAATCTAGCTTGGAAAGACTTAGACAAATCACACAAATATATATTGACTGAAGTATGCGGCTAACAGAGAGTGTTTTACCATTATATCGGCTGAAGAATAAAACGTTGAGCAAATGAACTTTAGTAACAAATTTAAACTGACGAAACACAGAATGCCCCGCCCTCGCAAACCCGCAAACCGTTGGGTGTCATTTTACAGAACATCCTAATCAAATGTGACTAAAGTGTTTCTTCAAACTTCCCTAACCTTGCAGCTATGAACAACACCACCACTCAAGATGAGCGCATCGCCAAAATGACTTTTGCATCCGTATATCCACACTACGTAGCTAAGGTGGAGAAGAAGGGCAGAACAGTAGAAGAACTGCATGAGGTAATACATTGGCTCACCGGCTTTGATGCAGCACACTTGCAAAAACTTATAGACGAAAAGGCAACGTTCGAAACATTTTTTGAGCGCGCTACCATGCACCCAAATGCACACCTCATAACCGGCAGTATATGCGGCTACCGTGTGGAGCAAATACAAAACCCGCTCACACAAAAAGTGCGTTACCTCGATAAGCTGGTGGACGAATTGGCAAAGGGTAGAAAAATGGAAAAGATTCTGCGAAGTGCTTAGCGATGGGTGGTATTAGGTATCGTACTCTCCGCTTCGTGGTCCGCTGTCCTTGTTGGATATATGCGGGTTGGTGGCTCCTGCTTCGTAGTCATTTATCTTTTGCCGGCGGTATTCCTGCATATAGGCACGTAGTTCCAGCCTGTCGCCTTCCGGCAGTGCCGATGCATCGGCTATCTGGTTTTCGAGGGCTACAAGACGCGCATTGCGGTCGGTATTTTCTTCGTTTAGCAATTGCTGCGCCTGTTGTTTGTATGCGTCAAATAGCTGTTTTACGGTGTTCATAAAGATGTTAGCCCTAAAAATCAAACCAGCAACGGGTTATTGCTTAGTATCTCCGGTTTTCGGGTCGAGCATCCAGTTTTTTTCATTGAGGTGAGTAATGGTAACGGGCACATTGTAGCGGTTGCTGATGTAGGCTGCAAGTTGTTCTGCGGCAAACACAGAGCGGTGCTGGCCACCCGTGCATCCAAACGATATGCTGAGGTGCTCAAAGCCACGGATCATGTAATCTTCTACGTTTATAGATACGAGCCCGTACACATGGGCAAGAAAATCCTGCATGCGGGTTTCTTGTTTCAGAAAATCTTGTACGGTAGCATCGTGGCCGGTAAGGTGCTTGTAGGCTGCATAGCGACCAGGGTTTAGTATCCCACGGCAGTCGAATACATAGCCGCCGCCGTGTGTGCTTTTGTCTTTTGGTATTCCGTTTTTATAGGCAAAACTATTGATGGTGATTTTGAGTTTAGCATCGGGCTTTCTTTCAGGTTGTGCATAGTAGGCTTGCATTTCTTTGCTGCATAGCCGCTCCAGAAGCGATCGTAGTTCGGGGTAGGCTGGTAGCTGAGGGTGCTGCGATAGAAATAGTTCGAGGTTTTTAAGCGCTGGTGCAATGCTGGAGATAAAGTGTGGTTTTCGCTCCATCAATCCCCTAAACCCATAAGCCCCCAACACTTGCAGCAAGCGTAGTAATACAAACTGTGCATAGCCTTTGCGGAAGTGTATCTCATCCATCCGGGAAATGGGTAGCGCATTGATGGAGGTAATGTATCCGTTCAGCAGGTCTTCTTTCCAGGGTTCGGGTAGTTGTGCTTTTGCCTGCCATAGTAGTGAGGCGAGGTCGTATTGTGCAGGGCCTTGCATAGCTCCCTGAAAGTCTATTAGAAAGGTTTTGCCATCATGCAGCATTATGTTTCTGCTTTGAAAGTCGCGGTACATGAGGGTTTGGGGCTGTATGCGTCCCAGTTCGCGGCTTAGTTGCTCCATTTCGTCCATCAACAGAGATTTGTTGTAATGAATTTTTTGGAGGTCGGCAAAGTAGTATTTGAAGTAATACAGATCAGCCATTATTGCTTTCTCGTCAAACTGTTTTGTGGAAAAACACTGATCGAAGTTTGCCTCACGCCCCGCTATCCAATGTACTTTAGCGAGCTGTTCAAGTGCTTTGTGAAAATTCTGTCTTACTCCATCCGTAAAGCCTTCTTTCATTAGCTGGTCGAAAAGAGAAGTCTTTCCGAGGTCTTGCTGCAGGTAGAATTTTTTATCCTTACTGATTTTGTAAATCTCAGGACTGTGGATCTCGTGTTTTTTGAATAGCTGCGTGAAGTAGAAGTAAGTGTTGTTTTCTGCTGTATGTGCGTTGTAGGTTCCTATTACGGAATGCTTTTCATTTTTAAGACGATAGTAGCGGCGGTCGGAGCCTGATACTGGAAGTAGCTCTATATTATCGGGGGCGCTTCCAAAATGCTCTTCAAAAAGTTTTTCTAAAGTGCTAATGGTTTGTGCAGATGAATTATTTACTATCATAAAGATTTCTTAGGGTATTCAAATAAAAACACGTCTTTGTTTATCACATTAAAGTCCGACCAATGTGCTGAGTCTATTGCTGCGGCAACAACGCCACAGGTGGGCATATTGTCTATGCGAAATTGATTGGAAAGCTCATTTACAAAATCGGTAATGCCGGGGTTGTGCGCTACAATAAATACTGTTTGCAAACTATCATCAAGCGACACAATCATTTCTCCAAACACTGCTGGTATGCAATGATATAGTTTGTCTTCGAGTTTTATTTTTTCTTTATCGAAACCAATTGCGGCTGCTATTCTTTTTGCAGTTTGCTTTGCGCGTTTGGCGCTGCTTGAAATAATAAGATCCGGGCGAAGGTTTAGTTTTTTCAGGCGCTCTCCCATCATGGGTGCATCATACTCACCCCGTTCATTCAGTGTTCTTTCAAAATCGCTATGCAGGGGGTTAGTCCAGCTCGATTTGGCGTGGCGTATCAACACGATGTTCCTTTTCACTATGCTGTTTCTTTATTGAAATACTTAAGTTTTAAACTGGCTCCATCAAATTCTGCATAACTGTCGTACACAATCCAATCACCCAGGTTTACGTACAAACTATTTTGCGGCAGCGGATATTCGATAGCAATATGCCTGTGTCCGAAAATAAAAAAGTCGAAGTGTTTTTCTTTCAGCTTATCCAGGCAAAACTGAACGAGCCATTCTTTTTCAGGGCCAAGAAAAGGTTTTTCATTGATGTTGTGCTTTGGCCCCAAACGGCTAAACCAGCCCGCAAGCCCAACACCCGTATCGGGGTGAATTCTCCTGTAAAGCCATTGTGATAATGGACTGCGCAACACTTTCTTTAGCAGTTTATATCCATGATCGCCGGGACCCAAACCATCTCCGTGTGCAATAAAAAAATTTTTTTCGTTGAAGGATCGTTCTATAGGATGATGATGTACCAGAATGTTCAATTCATCTTCAAAATACCCACGCATCCACAGGTCATGATTGCCGGTAAAAGCTTCGATATGAAGACCCTCATCGGTTAGTTCTGCGAGCTTTCCCATGAAACGGGTAAAGCCTTTGGGCACTACATTCTTATATTCAAACCAGGTATCAAACAAATCGCCTACAAGAAATAGCTGTGCGGCATCGGTACTAATTTTATCGAGCCAATTGCAAAGGCGTTTTTCCCGTTGCAGGCTACTTGCCTTATCGGGAATGCCGAGATGAAAATCGGAAGCGAAATAAATTTTTTTGCCTTCTGGTAAATCCATTTGGGGCTGATGGGGTTGCAAGTTAGCGCAAAACGTGCAGATTAGTTTTTTGCAAAAACAAGGTACATCCGGTAGTTATTTTTTTGCCCCGGGCAGCCGAAGTGAAATTTTCTTTAGTTTTTTCCTACAATGAAAATGAAGGGTTCAAAGGCGCGTTCCTTCATGGCGCGGTGTACTTTGTGGGGCTTGGTGATTCGTTTGTAGCGTTGCAGATCCAACACTTCCATTTGCCAGGTGTGCAGGCGCTGAAGAGCAGCGTGGCGGGTAAATGCCGAGAGAAATACAGCAGAGTGAACATCGGCGGCAATGATGTTTCGCTGATAGTGTAACCATGTATGATTTCTTCTGCCCCACATAGTTGGTTCGTTTTTATCGTTTGCGCGGGTGTTTGTATGCTTTGTTTATGTCGTTTCCACAGCCGCATCCTTTAGTGGTACTACAACTTTGTGCCATTAGTAAAGATGCTGCCAATAAAAGGATATAAGTATATAGTCGGGCGGTAATAAGAGGCTTCATAATTCTGGTACATTTGCGAAGGATAAAAGTAGGGTTTATTGAACAGTAACGGAGCAAAGCGCGTACTTATTGCACCTCTCGACTGGGGACTGGGACATACTACACGGTGTGTACTCCTTATTGGCTGGCTGCGGGAAAATGGACATGAAGTAGTATTTGCAGGCAATGAATGGCAGAGAAACTTTGTGAAAGAAACCTATGCGGGCAACATACACTGTGTGCATTTGGAGGGATATAATGTACACTATGGAAAACCAGATAGCAGCTTTATGTTTTCCTTACTCAGGCAAATGCCCACACTATTGAAGACCATACGAAATGAACACAAATGGCTAAAAGAAATAGTAAGGACTGAAAATATTGATGGTATAATATCCGACAACAGATATGGTATGTATCATAGCCATGTGCCTTCGGTAATAATGACGCATCAGCTACAAGTGCAAACCGGCATGGGGAAGGGAGCAGACACTATGCTTCGCCCACTGCACTACCGATACTTAAATCGCTTTGCTGAGTGCTGGGTGGTAGATATGCCAGGAGAAAATAACCTGGCGGGCAAGTTATCAGCCCCAAGTATTTTGCCCCAACATACAGCATACATAGGCTTGCTCTCCCAGTTTGAAGCTGTACTAAAAGAAGAGCAGCATTTACTCATCTTACTTTCAGGGCCAGAACCACAGCGCACCATATTGTCAAACATCTTGTGGGAACAAGTAAAAAACTATGACGGCAACGTAGTTTTTGTAGAAGGCAGCAACAACGTCCAGTCTCACCGTACCACGCTATCCCCACACATATCCCACCACCATCAGCTTACCCGAAAGTCTTTACTACCCTTGTTGCAGCAGGCAAGCATGGTAGTATGCCGCAGCGGCTATTCCACCATTATGGATCTTGTAAAGCTGGGCAAAAATGCAATTTTAATACCCACACCCGGGCAAACAGAGCAGCAATACCTGGCAAAGCACCTACACCAGTCCGGCACATTCTACCATCTTCCACAGCCACACATAAACCTGCAAGCAGCACTGACCGACGCTGCATCTTTTCCTTTTAGAAAAACCACTTTTCACAATGGTTTCAACCTTTACCCCCCCGTTTTGCAGCGCTGGGTGGCGGCGTTGTAAATCTTAACTTTGAGCCGCTATGAGTAAGAAAAAACACGGCCGCGCAGATGGATTGGTGTACTCCACAAGTCAGGATTATTTCAACGACTACGAAGAAGAAAACCCAAACCAAGAACTTTTACCGAAGGAAAAACAAAAACTGCGCGTAAAGCTCGATACCAAACAGCGAGCCGGCAAGGTAGTGACCCTGGTAGAAGGTTTCGCAGGCCCCACCGCCGACCTCGAAGCCCTTTCAAAACAACTAAAAACCAAATGCGGCACCGGCGGCACCGCCAAAGACGCACTGATAATAATACAAGGCGATTACAAGGAGAAAATAACTGCCTGGCTGCGCGAGTGGGGCTATACGCAAGCCCGGTAAGCCTTCTGCTACTTCACACCACCACGTTTTTCCCCCCCATTTCCTATAATTTTTATGGTCCCAGCCCCACTGCTACTATTAAACGTCCCGGGCGTTGGCACCATTCATCGCAGTAGCTACTATTCAGCACTCCCCCATC
>ENA-UOUJ01000462-UOUJ01000462.1-activated-sludge-metagenome-genome-assembly--contig:-NODE-462-length-27795-cov-4.804037_pt1 | contig 27795 bp, 34 predicted proteins | sample MGYA00249839_ERZ747224 | MGnify/ENA primary metagenome ERZ747224 (study PRJEB28782, sample SAMN03220277) | activated sludge metagenome | biome: wastewater; feature: sewage sludge; material... | reverse complement strand
GAGTAGTCGTTGCCGCGATAGCGCACCAGCGCCGCCGTCGACGCGACGCGGGCGGTCCGCTTCGCGCAGGGCTCCAGCGGCACGGCGGGCAAGTCCCGGAACGCGTCAAGATCGGCGGCAAGCCGTGCACCAATGGTCTCGGTATGACGACCGGCTCGTTCCATCTGCCGGGCCATGCAGCGCTCGGTTAGCCTGGCGTTGAGATCATCGAAGCTCGCTGTCATCGGGATCGGCGTTATGAAGTTCGCTCGGGCATACTTCACCAACCCCTCGACCTTGCCTTTATCGTTGCCCTTGCCGGGCCGCCCGAACCGGTCGCGGAACAGATAATGACTCACCAGCTCGGTGAACGCCCGCGTCCGCTCGCGTTTGGCGTCGCCGCAGATCTTCGCCACCGCGATCTTCAGATTGTCGTAAAGCACCGACAGCGGCACGCCGCCGAAGAAGGCGAAGGCCGACACGTGGCCGTCCAGAAATGCCTCCGTCGTCTCGGCCGGATAGGCCTTCACGAAACAGGCATCCGACTGCGGCAAATCCATACAGAAGAAGTGCAGCTTGCAACGAACGCCGCCGACCATCCCGACCGCCTCGCCAATTGCGCATGGCCCGGTGGATGCGACAGCGGCACGAAGGTCTCGCGTCCTCGGGCCCGCGCGATCCGGACATAATCCTTCACCACTGTGTAGCCGCCGCCGAAGCCATGCTCGTCGCGCAGCCGCTCGAAGATCCGCTTCGCCGTGTGCCGCTGCTTCACCGGACCAACTCGATCCGCCTCCAGGATCCCGTCGATCACCGGGAGCAAAAGGGCCAAGCTTCGGCTTCGCCACCGGCCTCGTGCGCCTGTAGCCCGGCGGTAGCGAGAACCGGCACATCTTGGTCCGTTCTGCTCGCTTTTGGCTTTCCTGCTTCAGAAAGGCGATGATGTCCCGCCGAGCCGAAGCGTTCGGAACGCGGGCCGGCATTCTTACCCCAGCAATGAATTTGCGCGGATTGGTAAGCCACCGATCGAGATTGTCCGCGGACCAGCGGATGCCCGATTGCGCCAATGCCGAAGAGTACTTGTATTGGGCAGCCGATCCCGCCTTCCGTTCAAAGACGCCAGCGAGGTTCGGGCCTGTCTTATTCTTGTCGAGCCTATGGCAGGCGGCGCATGTTTCACTGAAGAGCTGCTCCCCCCGCACCGGATTGGGTTCGGCGCTTGCGACGAACCGGGACAAGTCTTTCGCGTTGCCGGGGTTCGTTGAGCGGAAGAACGTGTAAGGAAGCGTAATCGTATTGATGTCCCGCGTGTCTCGGTCGGTCGCCAGAGCCGGATCGACAAAGAACACGACCGGCATATCGACCTTTTGGCGCGCGTCCAGCCGCTCCTCGTCGAAGCAGAAATACTGGATCTTGTTGAAAAGATGCCAGCAGTTCCCGGCGTCACGTTGAAGGTCGCGTGACCGACGATCGCTTGATCGCCGAGGTTCTCGGCCGAGAAAAACACGAGTTTGTTTTCTCCCAGCCGGACCTTCACCTCATTCTGCTCCGGCTCAAAGCGCCACGGCAAGCCCGGAGCGACATTTGCGTCGAACCGCACCGTGATCATCCGCTCCGGAGGCCGTCCGTTGCGTTGTGCAAGCCTGTGCCCGCGCAGAACAGCCGGTAGAGCGTCGGCGAATAAGCAACGAGGCCGAGCATGATGCCGATGACGGCAATGCACGGGACTATGATCTTGAGATTCTTGCGGCGCGTTGGGCTCATTTCGGTCTTTCGCAGGTCGGTTTCGATAAGGTTATTTCTTCGTTGGGCCGCCCGCTCCGTGCATCATTGATTTCATATCGCCGGATTGCATGGCGCCGACCTTCGCCACGGAAACCGTCACGTCGATCTTGCCGGCTTTTTCGAAGGTCAGAGTAAGCGGAAACGTCTCGCCTTCCTTCAGCGGTTGTTTCAGTCCGACCATCATCATGTGCATGTCTCCCGCCTTGAAGATAACTTTTGCTCCGCGATCGATTTCCACGGTGCGCAGTTCGCGCATGCGCGAGATGCCGTTATCTTCGGTTTCCCTATGAATTGGACTTTTTGCGCCAATGGCGTCGTCGCGCTCAACAAGCTATCCGCGGAGCTGCCATCGTTGATCACGGTCACATAGGCTGCGCCCGTTTTCGCCCGCGCAGGCGTGGCCCGCGCCCAGGCATTCTCCACACGAATCGTGCTCGGGGCAGACGTTTGCGCTTGCGCATGACCACTCACAACGAACGCGATCAAGACGGCTGCAATCCAATGACCTGCGAGCCTCATTAACATCTCCCTACGACTTCGCGCGCTCTGGTCGAAACCAGCGTAAACGGCCCGCCGATGTCGCCCGATGTGGTGACGACCAGCGCCGGCTCCGATACGAACAACGCAAGCCCCGCCGCAACGGCGCTCGCTCCCGTAAGCGCGAGCATTACAGCTATGAGCGGCTTGAACCGGAGTCTCATCGGGATGCTTTCGCGCACTTCATGATTTGATCTTCCACCACCCAGCTACGGCTTCATCGGTGATTGGCTACGGCTTTCCTCTGCTTGAAATTGGCGTTGTTCCGGAGTCCAAAGCGTCTTCAGATACGTGATGACGGCACGGATTTGCTCGGGCGAGAGCACGTCGGCGAAGGCAGGCATGGTCAACCGTGTGGTCTTGTTGAACGGATCGCGCAGACCTTTGCTGATCATGTCGTAGAGCATTGCATCTGAGTGCCGCCACGTGTGCCCTTCCGCATTGTGCGGAGGGGCGGGGAGTTCTCCACGCTCGTCACGCTTTTGCCAGTTCGGTGTCCCCTCTGCTTTGGCGCCATGACACGAGGCGCAATACTGCTGGTAAACCTCGCAGCCGAAGTTGACGACGCGAGGATCGAGCGGCGGCAAATCGTCTGCCGCCCGGGCTATTGCAATGTGACCTGCCGCAGCGATCATCGCGCCAATCATGAGCTTATGCATTCACCTGGTTCCAGGCGTCGCCTTGATCCGCGCTCTGGAACAGGGCGCCGTCTTCGGTTATGGCGTAAAGAATCCCGGACGGAGCAAACGCGAGCGCAGAAATCTTGGAGTTTGGAGACTTCATCTGAGTCCAATTTTCGCCGCCGTCAGCGCTGCGAAAGAGTCCCTTCTCGGTGGCGGCAAAAATGTGCGCCGGCTGTCGCGGGTCAAAAGCGACACTGCGCGCAGGGCTGCCGAGTGCTCCGGCGTCCTGCCACAAGCAGAAGCAATCCATGACTCGCCGAACGCCCTTTGGCGTCGCGGCAAATAGCCAGCCGGTCTGCATGCTTCCGGCCATATTGGAGTGGATCAGCTGGTGTATCCCGCCTTGGGAGCTGCGATCCATTAAGCACCAGCTTTTGCCGCCGTCCTGGCTACGATAGACGCCGCTGTCCTGTACGACAGCGTAGACCGTTTCTGGCTGTGTGGTATGTGCGGCAATCGAGATGACGGCGCGGTTTGGAAGTCCGTCGTTGCGTTCGACCCAGGTCTTGCCTCTGTCATCCGTCCGGAGCACGCCGAGACCTCGGCCGGCGATATACATTACCCCCTTGATCGCCGGAGAGTCCGCCAAGCTGGCGATCTCGCCATCTTCCACAGCGGGGACCGCAATTTTCCGCCAGCTCTTTCCGCCATCGTCGCTTCGGTAGAGTGCGTGCGGATACGCCTTTAGCAAAGCGTCCTAGTGGGAATCGTAGGCGAGCGCAACAACGCGTCCTTGCGCCGACTTCTCCGCGGCGGCTGGTGCCGCCCCAATGCCAAAGAGCAGCGCGATCAACACCGTCGCTGCGCCGAAGCCGCGCGCAAACCGATCAAGGCGGCTCATTTCAGTTTTGTCCTCACGCAAGTGATCAATTCGAAGGGCGCCCGTTAAGCGGCGGCACTTCGGCGGCGGTGGCCTGCTTCCCGCTCATCGGGCGACGAACTCTATATTTGCGGGCTCGTCCCACTCCGCGGGTCCGATGAGCCGGCCGATTTCACGACCCTCGCGATCGATAATGAGCGTGGTCGGAAGCCCGACGACGCTCAGCTTGCGCGTCGCGACTCCCGAAACGTCGAGATATATTTCAAGCTTCTTGATCCCGATCTCGGCGAAGAAGTTGCGCACCACATCCGCTCCGCCGCGGTCGACCGACAGCGGCACCACCTGGAAATTGGGCCCGCCCAAGGCGGCCTGCAGATGGTCGAGCGCCGGGCATCTCCTTGCGGCACGGGACGCACCAGGCGCCCAGATGTTGAGGAGAACGGATTTGCCGCGGGAATCCGAGAGGCCGCGCGACTTTCCTTCTCCGTCCGCAAACTGGAACGCTTGAACGGGCTTCGGCTTGTCACGCAGAATGATCTTCTCTGCCAGAGGCTTCGCAGCGGCCGTCGTCGAAACCGCAGCAATCGCCGCGATTATGGCGATCCGGCACCGGATGCGTCGGGAAATTTGTTCTTTTGTTCGTGTCATTGCCGTTGCAGCTTTCGGATCAACGGGAGATTTTTTCATCAAGAGCTTTCGGCATCACCGCGCAGATTTGCTTGTACGCAATGCGGCCGTCCTTGGTGACCACGAAGGTCTCGGGCACGCCGTAGACACCCCCAATCGATCGCCACGCGGCCATTCATATCGGCGCCCGTGCGAGTGTAGGGATCGCCCATCGTGTTGAGCCAGCGCGCCGCGTTATCAGGCAGGTCTTTGTAGTTGAGACCGCGAATGGGCACGACGTTATCGGCTTTCATTTGCATCAGGGTGTTCCTCGCGGCATGCGACGCACCACGAGGCAAAAACATTTATGAGCGAGACTTGGCCGTTGAGGTCGGCGCTCGACAGTCCCAGTGTGCGTCCCTTGACCGGCGGCAGGCTGAACTGTGGCACGGCCTTCCCGATCAGCGCAGACGGGATCGCCGTCGGATTGCGCGACATGCCCCAGGCAAGCGCGAGCGCGAGGCCCAAGAACCCAATCAGAGGGACGACGAGGATCAACCGACGCGTCCACGGCATCGCTTCGCCAACAACGGAACTAGGTCTTGCGACGACCGGTTCGGCACTCGTCATAGTTGAACTCTCGCATCGGCATCATGCCGCCCGGCCCCGGGCATCATGCCGCCCGGCCCCTATTCGACTGCAAAGACCTTCTCCGGAACAGATCCGCTTGCGATCTCATAAATCGTGAACGGTCGCACTTTCGGACCTATCATGCCCGGCGTGCCCGTTGGCATGCCCGGCAAGGAGATGCCGATGATGTTCGGTTTTTCGGTAAACAGCTTGTTGAGCGTGTGGACCGGAACGTGTCCTTCGACAGCATAATGGCCGATGACCATCACGTGGCAGCCTTCGTATTTTTCAGAAATGTGCATCTGCTTTCTGATCAAAGCGAGATCTTGCTTCGCATCCACCGTCACGTCGAAGCCGTTGCTGCGGAGATATTTGGCGTATTCCAGGCAGCAATCGCAGTTCGGATTCCGGTAGAGAGTGGCGGCGGGTTTGCTGTCGGCGAATGCCCGATCACTCAGCGCTGTGAGCGTGAGCAAAGCCGTCGAGATCATCATCGTCCTGCGGTTCATGTGCATTCTCCACTTGAATAGGTGAGTTCCATTTGTCACGTGCTCATCGCTGGACCAATCTCAGACGGATCGGAAAAAATGATCGTTGCTCTGTCGCCTTGCATGCCGGTCCGCAGCAACACCGGCCGGCCTTTAACGGGTCCGCGTTCGCTTGAATCGGTTTTGAAATGCAGATTGAATTCCGAGAGCGAGACCGTTGCGCCGGAAGCCATCGTCAGGCGATATCCGTTGTTCGATGATCGGATCGATACCACTTCGTGCATCGGGCCAATCGTTTTGAGATTCAAAGATGGGGCGCCTCTTTGTCCCAAGGATACTTCTGGCTGAGAACGTGTTGCAGCCAACTCGCTTGCTTGAGCCCGGCGAGCAAACGATAGAGCCCCTACCAGACCCACCGTCGTGACCAGGAACGAGCGGCGATGAACACTGCGTCGTCGCACAAAAGACATTGGCAGTTATCCTTTCGTTGGGCTTGCGGCGAATTAACGCGGCCTTCTGTTTTGACCTATTGCTCCGGGCACGTTTGCTTAATCAAATTTCCGATCTCGGCGACCGTGGAGAAGACGAGCGAAGCGCGGTCTCCTTGCATGCCCGCTGGCAAGAGCACGGGCTTGCCGCCCAGCGGACCGGTCGCGCTGGAATCCACTTTGAGGCGCAGGTTCATCTCCCAGAAAGGCCGTTCCTTTCCGTCCGCCGTTGTCACCAAGAAGGTGTTCTTGCAGTGCCGTATAGCCGTGACCCGCTCATCGGGTGCGGCAATTTTGAGCGGTTCGGGCGCCTGACCGCGCGCTTCTTCGGCGGGAACCAATCCCTGCGCAACGACCGTCTTGGCCCCGTCTGGCACCAAAGCGATTTTTAGAAACGCGATGAGATCGCCTCGCGCCTTGTCGTCACGGATTCCACGAAACGTCATGTAGGTGCCGCGAACGAATGCGCTCGGATCCGCGAGCCAGGCATAAAGCGTGTTCTCGTCCCAGACAAAATCCTTCGCCTTGAGAGCGCTCGAATATCTAGGGAAGTCCGGTACCGAAGCCGCCTTCTTGCCCCACAGACCGGCAAGGCTCGGCCCGGTCAGATTCATATTGGGTTCAAGCGAATGGCAGGCGGCGCAAGCACCATAGATCTTAGCGCCGCGTCGAGGATCGCCGCCCGCATGCGCCGCACTAAGAGCCGCCGAGACGAAAATCACGGCGGCGGCAAGTCCAAAGAATTGTGAGATTATCTTCATCTGATTCCCGCTCACGCAATACGAATGACGGCCATCAGTCCTGAGACCTGATGATCGGTGATGTGGCAGTGGATCATCCAGTCGCCGTAGGCACCGCTTGACCTGCAGGCCGTGTCTTTCGAGCGTCCAAGCGAGTATCTCTTGAAGTGGTTCCGGCATAACTCTCCGCCGCAGCTGATACGAGCAAGAACGACGAAAGGACCAAGGGACTTAATCTGCGGATCATCTTGCACACAGCTAACGAGGCAGCCTCCTTTGGCGGTGTCTCACAACGTCAGTTCGAGGGAGAGGCCACGCCGGTTACACGTTCACGGCTACGTGAACGATCGTGCGGACCATGCGAGCGGAAACTGAAGGCGCCTACGAGCAAGCGTCCTTATCGGTACCCTAATTTAAATTATTCGGCGCCGTTCACGTAGCCGTGAACGTGCAACCGGGAGTGCCCTGCCTGCGAAGTAACGTTGAGGCAAATGAATGAGCAGGCTGAACTTAGAGCGCTGATGATTGCCGGCTCAAGGGCGACGCTACGGCGCACCGGGTGCTGCTTGGAGCGTTAGCCGGGGCATGGCGGGCCTACTACAGGAGCAGCTGGTGCGTGCCGGCCGCAAAGCCGACGAAACCGAGGATCTCGTGCATGAAGCGTTGATGGCCGTCCATATGCAGCGGCACACTTACGATCCGGGCGAACCACTGACGCCTCGGCGATGCTAAAAGCTCATCGATTATCTGCGCCGCACACGTGCCTCCATGGCTGACGTTCCGATCGAGGATGCCGGACACTTCATTGCGCGCGACGATCATGTCGCGGCTGAAAGCGCTCTCGATTGGCGCGCTTACCTGAAGCTGAACGTCAACGTTTGCGCTTTCCCCGCAGCGACCGTATAGGAGTCGCGCCGATTTTCACGTGTCCGTGAACATGTAACCCACGAAGGGCAGCTGACGAAGTTATCATTAGGAGCTTCTCGAATAGCGGAGTCAGCCACTTGCAGTCGCGGCAATTCGCTTTGGCGCAACCGCTGGCCGTGGTTGGTCTTGGGAGCCGTTTCGTTGATCGGGTTGGAGTTGGCTCGTCGCTGCGGGAGTGCTCCCCATTCTTTTCGCTTCGCATCCATGCGTGGCAATGTGCGCCCTGATCTTTGCATCCGGAAAGATGGGTCAGGGCGACGGGCGGAATACGAAGCCGACGGCGTGAATTGCCGAGGCACCACGGGACAAGCGAAGCGGCAGATCATGGGGTGGATTTCGCAAAGGTAACCAAACAGAAAAAGGATCTACTCGGATGAAAACGACTGCAACATTTGTCACTGGCTCTGCTCGCGGTCGGTGGTGCGCTGATGTTTACGCCCGCACTTCGCGCCCAAGAGATCCCAGCCACGCCCGGGCCGCCGGCGACCATCGCATGATGGGAGATGAGATGACATGCGTGGTATGATGAACATGATGGGCGAGATGAACAAGATGATGGAAAACTGCATTCGCATGATGCAGACCAGAAACGACCGCCAGAACACGGGCCCACGGAAGAAAGACGGTCGTGGTAAGCACCGGCCGCACTCGGCAATTAACGAAGCTGGCGGCCGGCAGGATTTCGGTCCACCTCTCGGCGCGTAAACTCAGTTCGGTATGCCCCACCGAGATTACGCGCCCGGCCGTCGGGTATCCTCCGCCCGACGGCCATCGTCATCTCGCCGCCGCAGAGTTGGTTGTTATTGCTACAACTCATCTGAGAATGGCGCGCACCAGAGCTTGCTTGGATGTGGTCCGCCGCAATAATGAATCGAAAAATACCGAGCGTGGGATCGGGTTAAAATGGAAACTGGCTTCCAGGAATGGCTCGGGTTATGGCTCTACGCCCTGTTGATGATCGTGATCGCTTCGTGAGCGTTCTATCATTTCCTCGCGCCCGCGAGCTGGCGCGAATGGACTGGCGCGGGACTGTTGCAGGCCTTCATCATTGCCCCGTACGCGGAGATGTATGGATTTCCGCTCACCATCTATCTTTTGACGTCAGCGCTGCCTCTCAACATTCCGCTCGTGCATTCAACCGGTCACCTCTGGGCCACGCTGCTGGGCTATGGGCCGGTCGGTGCGGTCGTCGAGATGGCAATCGGCTCAGTGTCCATCGTCATAGGGCTGCTTCTCGTCATCAAGGGATGGACCAGAATCTATTTTACGGCGACCGCCTTCAGACCGGCGGTCTCTGCGGCATAGTTCGTCATCCCCAATACACCGGGATATTTCTAGTTATCTTTGGCCAGCTTGTGCATTGGCCGACCATTCTGACACTCTCGCTCGCACCAGTGATCGTCCTGACCTATGTGCGCCTCGCGCGGCGCGAGGAGGCGCGGCTGATCAAGCAGTTCGGTGAGGCATACCGAAAATACATGCAGCGGGTGCCGATGTTCTTACCTCGTTGGCGCGACATGCGCAGAGCGCGAGCGCGGACTATTTCATGTTGTGCGACGGGAAAGCGGCCTGGACGGATTGTCGCGCTGTCGATTAGTTAGCTTTGCCGTGACTACATAACCAACGTTGGCATGCCCGATCTTAGGGCGAATCACCGTACGGCGGAGTCCGGCTGCCATCTCAGTGCTGCGCGCGAGTGGAGGTAGATGATGACTGGGATCACTTCGTCGACTGCCGAACGCAAGCAGGAGCAGAAATCGTTGCTACGCGAGCTGCTGCAGGCCGAGCGCTATTATCCCAGTGACCGGCGTGTGTGGATGGTGCTTGCAATTGTCGTTCATAACCGGTGGCGTTGCACTCAACTGGGGCTGGCTAGTCGCGGCTGGCCTCGCGCCGAGACTCGTCTTGCTGCTGCCTTGCGCCATCAAGTGCGCTCTCCCCTTCTGCATGAAACTGTACGGCGAAGCAGACTGCGGGAAACGAGAAGGGCCCGGCCAAACAGATGGGCGGCCGCCGTCTATCGCCAAAAATCAGGGCGCGGATCGACAGCATCGCAAGCGAACAATTGGGAGCTGGCCCGCGGTAGCGAAGAACAAAGAGCGGGTGCGCAAAATGACAGCGGTTTCCTGGGCGCAGCCCAATAGACGCGACTTCCTTTATATTGCCACGGGTGCCGTCGGTGCGGTGGGCGTCACCGCGGCGGCGGTGCCCTTGATCTCACAGATGAATCCCGACGCCTCGACCATCGCCGCCGGCGCCCCCATCGATGTCGATCTCGCCCCGATCGCCGAAGGCCAAGTGATCAAGGTGTTCTGGCGCAGCAAACCGATCTTCATCAGCCACCGCACCAAGAAGGAGATCGACGACGCACGTTCCATCAACTGGCACAATCTAATCGACCCGGAGTCCGATCAGGCGCGGGTAAAGGAGGGGCGTGATCAATGGCTCGTGGTTATTGGTATTTGCACCCACCTCGGCTGCATTCCGCTTCCTCATCAAGGCGACTATGGCGGTTGGTTCTGCCCCTGCCATGGCTCGCAATATGATACAGCGGGTTGGGTACGCCGCGGGCCGGCGCCAGCCAATTTGTATTTGCCGCCGTACGAGTTTCTCTCGGAGACAAAGATCCGAATCGGCTGATGAGTCCGAATGATGGACGCGCCTGGCAGGATCTCTTCCCGACCTTTCACCAAAAGGGATTTGCTATCAACGGCCTCGGTTCGGGAGCCGAGTTGCGTCATCGTGCTGAGCGCTGTCGCGCCGGCTTCGTTGCTTCTGTCAGTTCCGAGCGGTATCGGCGAGCGCCACGTGACTGAACACGTGCGGGAAGTTGCCCAACTGACGCCGATGACGCGGATCGTATTCTTCGGCCAAGAGACCGACATCGTAGCGCACTTCAAGCAAGCGCTCGAAAAGTCTTTGGGCATCGTCATGGCGCCCAAGCAGGACTAAATTGTCGGCGAGCCAAAAACTGCAAGCGAGAAACGCTCCTTCGCCGGGTGACAATCCATCCTCTGTAGCCGAAGAATCATAGCGAAGGACAAAGCCATCGACCATGAGCTGGCGCTCGAAGGTCTCGACAGTGGCTCCGCGGGTCACCGGCGGGAAGAAACCCGACGAGAGGGATCAGGAGCAGACTGGCGTCCAGGGTTTTCCCGCCGTAGCACTGCACGAAAGAGCCAATTTTAGCATTGAATCCTCTTCGACAAACCTCCTCGTGAATTTGGCTACGTATGGCGCGCCAGCGCTCCAGCGGGGCTTCGAGGTGAAACTGCTCGGCGCTGCGAATGGCGCGGTCGAACGCCACCCAGGCCATGACTTTGGAGTGCGTGAAGTGGCGGCTCCCGCTGCGCATTTCCCAGATGCCTTCGTCGGGCCGCTGCCAAATCGTCTCCAGATGCGAAACGAGCGCGCGCGAAAATGTGGAGTCGCGTAACCAGAAAAAGCGGTAATCCCAGTTGCGCGGGCCACCCGGCAGCTCGGGCAACGAGGTCGTAGGCGCCGCGACGATGCCCCCGGTCGGCTCATAGGTCAACGCTTGAGAACGAGATGCGAGCGGACGACCGCGTCGGCCCAGGGACCTTCATAACGACAGCGCTCTGCCCACTCTGTCCAGGACGCCTCAGTCTTGGCGAGTGTCGCATCAGTATCAATCGGCTTCGGCAATGGGAGGTGTGACGCCGCGTAGCTCAACACAAACGGGACTGTCTCGCCGTCGCTGACCGTGAATTCGGAAATTGTTTTGAAATCCTCTCCGCGAAGAGGTGCGGTCGTCCGCAGCGCCAGTGGTCGGTCTGCGATGGCGCGCAGGGTTCCGTCTTCCAGCCGATTCACCCAGGGAATCACGTGGCCGTAGCCGAACCGGATGACCAGCTCCGATCGCATTGCGACCCGGCCGCTTCTTCCCACAACCACGCGGATCAGATCCTGGCGTTCCCCGTCCATGGACATGAAATCAATCAACGTCACGGCGCCATCGCCGGTCGCGAAATCGGTCTCAAGGATGAACGTCTTGCCGCGATAGCGCCGCCGCGTCGCGATCTTGCCGCTTGCGGGCTCGATCAGCCAGCGGCCGTGGTCGGGCGTACCAAGCAGCGCAGCGAAGCAAGCCTGTGAATCGAACCGTGGCCAACACAACCAATCGATCGAGCCGTCGCGCCCGACGAGCGCCGCGCTCCGGCAATCGCCGATCAGCGCATAATCTTCGATACGACCGCCCATGCATGCTCCCGGCGAGATCCGACCGCTATCCGCCTTCCGGGAAGGCCGGATAAAGCGTCATGCCTCCATCCACCACAAGCGTCGTTCCGGTGACGTAGTCGGATTGATCGGACGCCAGTCCGATGGCTACCTCAGCGACATCCGCCGGCTCTCCAATGCGTCCATAGGGAATGAGCCGCAGAAGCTTGCTCTCCGCCTCCGGCGTATCCCAGGCGGCACGATTGATCGGCGTTTTGATCGCGCCGGGAGCAATGGCATTGACGCGGATGCGCTTCTACGCAACCTCCTACGCCAAGCTCTTCATCATCAACATGACTCCGCCTTTCGAGGCCGCATGGTTGACGTGGCCCTTCCAAGGAATGACCTGATGCACCGAGCTCATGCAGACGATCTTGCCAACGGCCTGGAATAAGGACTCGCCTCTTGTTCCGAGAAGCAGCGGATCGCCTCCCGCGCGCAGAGAAACTGTCCGGTCAGGTTCACATCGATCACGCGCCGCCATTGTTCGAGGGTCATATTGCTTGCGGCCGGCGTCCATCTGAATTCCAGGATTCGCGACTAGAATGTCAATATGGCCGAAGGCGTCATGGAAGATGCGGAACATAGACTGCACTTCCTGCTCGCTCGCCACATCCGCCTGTAGCGGTATGGCTTCGGCGCCCGTCGCCCGGATCTCTTCGACAACTTTCCGTGCCGCATCGGCACCGGAGCGATAGTTCACGCCGACTGCTGCGCCCCAGCGGCGAATCGCCGGGCGATGGCTTCACCAATACCAGAACTCGCGCCGGTGATCAGACCTTTCTGTCCTTGCAAAAGAACGCGGGCATCAAAGGCGAGCGCATCTTCCATGATCAGACCACGAACCGATCCCAGCCCGCGTAATGATCCCGGCTGCGGGTGCCACGCGGCAGGCTCAGGCCGATCAAGACAATCCCGATAGCGGCGTCCGACCAGCGCGCCGTGGGCGACGCGCCATCGAGGAACCAGGCAGCAAGCACCAGCCAAGCGCCGAACAGCACGTTCACAAAACGCAGCGGTCGCCCAACCTCCGCCATCGCGATCACCGCCGTCGTCACTATTAGCGCACCGACGAGATGATCGCTGTCCGCCATCGGCGGGATAGTGCCGAACGTCAGGCGCGTGAACATCAGCCAGATGCCCAAAACGACACTGACGACAAGCGTCCACGGCAGCGTCACGCCTGGCAGCATCGCCGTTAGGGCGGATCGGAACGAATCCATCTCGACGCCCTTGTCTTCCTTCCCGCCCTCGACGAGAGCTCCTCCCATGAAGAACATGCGCAATAGGGACTTGCCGGCGCGCCGGCTCCAGACCAGGAACTGGCCCATGGCCACGAGTTCGTCGAGTGCGAACGGGATCATGATTAGCATCGCGAGCGCGGCCAGAAGACACAGCGTGCACCAGGTCCCGATTGCGATCGGTTGGATGATGATGAAGTAGATGCTCACTACGCCCAGCGGCACGACCAGGATCCCGAAGAATGTCACCATCCACGGCATGGTCCGCCAGCGGCGCTTGTCGCCCATGGCGCCCATCAGGATTTCCAGCATGTAGGCGACGGCACCGAGGCCGCCGTCCGGGATCGGCCAAGCTTTCGAAACGTCCGAGGTGATGATCGTCTCGGTCCCGTTGCGGTCACCGGTGCCGCCGAAGAACGGATCCCAAACTGAGTCGACGTGGCCCATCTGATAGGCCGCGAGATAGCGCGCGATCAGAAATCCCACTGCCCCCATAACGATGATGGGGAGGCGTTGCGCCCACGTCGATGGACAATAGGTCCATCCCGGCGGTATATCCGGCCCGCCCATCATTCCCTCCATGCTCATGCCCGGCATCATGGGCACGAGAACGGCGAATATAATCACAAGCGCGCCAACGAGCGTATCGTTTGCATAAGAGGCCGCACTTGGCGCCCAAAACAGCAGGGGTGCGAACAGCAGCCACAACCCGACGGACGTGTTGGCCCATTGAGCCCAGCTGGTCCGGCGCGAAAGCGAGAGCAGGCCGAAGAGCATGATCAGCGCGCCCGCGCCGACGTCGCTCCAGCCGAGCGCCCAGTTCCGCCATTCCGGCGAGGGAAGTCCCCGCTCCGCCGTGACCCGAAGGATCGCTTCGCTGAAGAAAGCAGGTTCGAACAATCCGAAAATTGTCGGGCTAGTGGCTAGCCAAGCTCCGAGAGCGATGTTCGCGAAATGCGTCCAGGCGGTCTGCCGATGTTCGGCAAGCATCAATTCGTCGTGCCCGCGCAGCATCCGCTTTTCCGCCAGCATCTCCTCGGTCCTTTGTCGGGAATCGCCGGCCTGCTTGTGCTCCGGAGGGGAAGCTGCTTCTCCCGCGACAAGCGCCGGATTGAGCTTGTTGTCGCGGTACCAGGCGACCGGATCTGACTTTAGGGCATCGATGATGACGGGCAGTGTGGCCCGCAGCAAGTGTTTGGGTTCCCACCCCACCAAGGTTCGCGCCCGAGTGAGGTCGAGCTCGTAGTGATCGTCCGCAAAATCCACCATCCATGGCTTGATGAACGGCTCTTCCTGCAAAAGATCGCCTTGAATCCATGCTCCCGTTTTCGCCGCAGCCTTCGGGATTTCGTGCGTTTCCCATGCCTCACCATGCAACAGGCGGCCGCTGGTGCGTTGTACTTCGTCGTAGCTCAGCGTCTCCGGCTCCCCGACTAGCAATGAGAGCTCAGGAGGCAATTCATTTCGCTTCTCTATGATGCGGAAAAGCGCCTCGCCTACATCGTCGAGGTGCACGAATGCCTGACCGCGCTTGAGGTCGCCGGGATAGAGGTGACTCAGAATTTGCCGTTCATAAATTCGCGCGATCTGCTGCGACAAAAATGCATTGCGACATCTGTCGTCGTACACGCCGGCGAGACGAAGCAGAACAATAGGGATCTCGCCGTGTTGCTTTCGGATTAGCGACTCGGTTTCGACCTTCGACAATGGATAAGGCCATTTCGGATCAATCGGCGAATCCTCATTAATGCGTTGCCCCGGCTCGACCGGCGCATGGACTAGCATCGTACTGGTGAAAATGAATTGTTCGACCTGGAATTCTTGGAGGTGTTGCAAGAGCCGTTCGGTGCCGCGCACAGTGATCTGTTCGTACAGCGGGCTTGGTTCGCCCGAGAGATCGTAATAAGCGGCGAGATGGATCACAGAGGCAATGCGGTTTCCGTACGCAATTCGGATGCGCTCGAATGCGCCTTTGGCACCGGGTTCCGAGGTGAGGTCGATGCACACGCATTCCGCAGCAGGCGGCGGCGCGTGAGACGCCATCCGATCGAAGCCGACCAACGAAAATTGGCCCGCGAAACTGTTTATCAGGGCGGAGCCAATAAAGCCGCTGCTGCCGGTGATAATCACCACGTCACGTTGAGCCATTCGGATCTCCCGCGAGAAATTTTCCCTGCATCGTTAATTCCCAGGCATAAGGGTGCCTCTGCGAGATAGCGCTTGCCGTTTCCTTCCGGTTCTGGGAGTCGGCCACCCCACCACGGATATTCACTTGCAGCTAATGCAAGATGGGCATCGGCAGTTCCCGATCGCGCTCTTCGCGAAGCTTCACGAACGCGTCTTCCGTCTTTAGCCTTTGCAGATGGATATTTTCGGCGCGTTGCTGAGCAACGGTGCTTTCCCACAGGGGGTTTTTACGTCCAGCAGAGCAGTAATCGTGCCCGGTGAACAGGCGAGTGCCATCAGGAAGCGCCATGATCCGTTGGATGCTGTTCCAGAGAACGCGTGCGCTGCCGCCCGGAAAGTCGGTGCGAGCCGTGCCGCCGTCCGGCATTAATATGGTGTCGTGAATGAAAACAGCATCGCCCACGAGAAAGGCAATGGATGCCAGCGTATGTCCTGGTGTGAGCACGACTTCGACACTCATATTGCCGGTCGGGAAAGCATCCCGAGGTTATAGATGTCCTTCCAGAGCTTCTGAACCTCGATCACTTTCTCGCCAATGCCTGTGGGTACTCCGGTCTTAATTCCTTAAGGTAGCCAGCCGCCGAGAAATGATCGGCGTGGGGGGTGTCGAGAATCCACTGCAGTTGACATTTTTCCTGCTTGATATGGTCCAGCAACTCATCAGCGGAATGCGTTGCCGTGGCTCCGGAGTTCGGATCAAAGTCCAGAACAGGATCGATGATCGCGCACTTCTTGATCTTAGGATCTGACACAACGTACTGAACTCTTGAGGTGTGCTTTTCGAAGAACCCGGCGACGATGGGCGTACCTTGGCTGATCCGGATCTTCGTCAGGCGCTGGACCCGGCCAGCGCTGTCGTATTGCGAGCCGTAGCACGGCAGAACCAGCCGTCATAGTCACCCTGACGGAGAGCGGGATGCAGCCGAGATGCGTAAGTCCAATCCAAAATGGCTAAGTTGCATATTCGATGCCTCGTTCCGTCTTAAAAGCCGTCCAGAGCGCCTGGTTTGGGCCGATTTTTCGCGAGGAGAAGTGGCCTCAGCGAACGCATTCGCAGGAGGTTCAATGACCAAACCAGACGTTGAAGCTGCAGCCGCATAGGCGACGTGCGTTGGTCAACGCGAGCCCGGACGCCGTGTGGTTGTAGACGCGCATGATAAGCACGTAGCACAATGTCAACGCCGGATTGCGCAGAACGCACGCCCTGCCCGGTCTTAAAGCGGCTTGAGGAAAGTGGGTTCATGCAATCCTCGCAAACGACACTCGGATCGCGCGTTCACGAGACACGACGCCTTCTCTCCGGACCGACAGCCACAATTTTACCTGGCAACGTTTTTCCTGAGCCTCAGGGTCAATGTCGGTCGTCAGAATCGGTTTTGTGAACACCAGTTTTGACATTTGAACTGCCCGTGTCGTTCTGATTGCCACCCATATTTTTCATGCACATGAACATCATGATTGCACACGGCAGCAAGAACAGCAGTGGCAGCAGTTTTCCAGTGCTCTGCGTGCCGAACGCGCCACCGAACACAAGGATCGCACCGACGAAAGCGACCGCGCAGACCGCAGGCCCGGTCCATCGACTGAGCCAACCTCGCTTTCTGCCGGCCGCCGGAGAGCCGGAAGATCGGGTCGTCAGATTTCTATTCAGTTCCATTGTTTCATCTCCTTTCAAGAGGACAATGTAATCTCTCCAACAATTGGAAGGTCAGGGTGCTGGTTCTCGGCCTCGACGCTCCATTGGACGACAACACTGGTCAGATTGAGCGGTCCTTTGCCCCCATCAAAGCATCCGTCGAAACGAGTAGTTTCTAAAGGCTACGCGCCAACCGCGGTGATCCGGCCAGAACATCGGCACCCGTCTTTGGTAGCTCCGATATTTATCACCGTACTGTTGGATCATCCGCTTCTCCTCCATTCTGGCCAGGAGCCAGTACGCGCCGACGATGATAGGAAAGGCCGTCAGTGAGAATAGCGTTGGCCAATGCACAACACTTTCGCCAAACAGCGCCAGAAAGATGCCAGCGTATTGTGGATGGCGCATCAAACTGTAAGGGCCACCCCTGGCGAGCCGCCCTCTCGCTCTCGCTCGATACACTTCACGCCAGCCGGCGATGATCAGAGCGGCTCCAAAAAAGACAACTGTGTAACCGAGAGCCATGGAAGCTGGCATTACCCACCAACTGCCCGTCAGATAAACCCAGAGATTGCCATCCCAAAGATTTCCCGCGACGTCCAGATTGAAGACTCGGGCTAATAGGTAAATCGTGAGGGGAAATCCATACATCTCGGCATAAAATGCGATGACGAATGCCTGCACGATTCCAGCGCGAGTCCACTCCCACCAGCCCTTCGGCACGACAAGGCGGTAGAAACACCACGATACGACAACGATTGAAATCGTGGCACCTCCCCAAAGTATCCTTTCGTTCATTTGTTTGCCTCGTACCGATACTTGATCGGCCAAAACGCCTGCGTCTCCTGACGCGCGCGTTTGTCTCTGCAATCGCCGCGTTTGTGGACGGCCATCCGATGGCCTCAACGCGATGCTCGACCTCGCGCTTCAATCAATGAGGTCGGAACAATAGAAACAGTGCATATCGTTTCTTTTCTCGGCTGCCGCCCGAAACGACAAAGCTATGCGCCCTCACCGCTCGGGGCCGCGTCTTTTCGCGAACCTCGATCTCTCCTCGCGCGCCTGTTATTAAGTTAGTTCGAACAGAGCGAACGCATGGTTACAGGCCGTCGTCGGATTCTTTGAACATCGGCTTCAAACCCGTCATCGCAGGAACCCCCCGCACTGGAGCAGCCACATGGCGTTGTCCTCTGGACTCCCAAGCAGAACCGCTGGCACATTTCCGTCGAACGAGACTATACGTCGTTACAATAGTGTGGTCTGGGCTTCACGAAGCGAGGTCGCCATGTTCCAGCGAAACCGGAAAACCGAAGCCGTCGATTTCATCATCAATCTCGCATTGGGCGGGTTTCTGGTCTTGTCGCCCTGGTTATTCGATTCAAATCGCAACTCGGATGGCATACATCCTGGATGGCCGGCAACGCCATCAGCATAGTCGCGATCTTTTCGATTGCCGACCTTTTCGACTCCGTTTCAGTTCCGGCCTTCTTCGAATCGGAAGAATGGATCAATCTGACGATCGGTACCTGGTTGGCAATATGACGACGATACCATGGCGATGCAGGTGCATCTCGTGGTGGGGCCGTCGTCGCAACCGTTGCCGCGGTCGAACTCTGGGTGATGCATCGCCACCCCGCATAAAAGTGGCCTGATACGGCTTTGACGAATTCCAAGACAGGACGAAATTGCAAGCAGTAGTTGCGCGGGGGCCTACAATGCGGAAGGGCGTACTGTTCGGACTGGTCGTTTTGGTTTTTTCGGTCGGCGGCGCGGCGGCTTCAGATTTGACTACGAAGGTGCGCAATCCCGCGCCTGCGTTGCCGTCCTGGTGGGATACCGTCACCATAACCGGCCATGTGCAAGCGGGGATCACCTTTCAACGAGGGCCTTCCGGCGGCACTAACTTTGGCCACCTCTTCACCGATAAGGCCAATTCCTCGTTGATGAACCAGACGCTGCTGACGGTTCCCGTCCGCTCGATCCCAAAGCGAGCGGATACGATTTCGGCTTCAAGTTCCAGGCGATGTACGGCTCGGATGCACGGTACACGCACTTTCTGGGTGAGTTCGATCAGTCGATCAGCGGTCGCAATCAGTTTGACATCGTCGAGGCCCACGCTCTGTTTCATTTGCCGTGGCTCACCTCGGGCGGCGTGGATGTCAAGGTCGAACAATACGTAACCTTGGAGGTGCCGAAATTATTTACGCGCCGGACAATGCGCTTTACTCGCACTCCTACATCTTCAATTTCGGCATTCCGTTCAAGCACACCGGGATCATGACGACTACCCATTTAACCCCCCTCCTCGATGTTTATGTTGGCGTCGACACCGACGTGAATACGACCTTCGGCAACAGGTTCGACCGCTTCAATGGCGGCGATAACAACGCGGCTGCGGCGTTCCACGGTGGGGACTCAATTTGATGGACGGCGCGCTGACCGTGCTGGCGACGACCCACATCGGCCCGGAAAATCCCAATGTCTCGTCGGTCGTGCTTGCGGGTGTCAATCCGAATAGTGCTCTGCGTTATCTCAACGATGTGACAGTCGTCTGGAAGGCAACCGACAAGCTCACGCTCACCACCGACCTGAACTATATTCGTGAGGAAGGCTTCAATGCGGTCGGGGGCGGCGTCGCGCAATACGTCACCTATGCCCTCAACGATTGGCTCAAGATCACCGGACGCGGAGAAGTCTGGCGCAACAACAGTGGTTTTTTCGTTGCTGCATTCTCCGGCAACCTGGACTTTGTCAGGGTCGAGCATGGTAATCCGTTGGGGACGGCGATCGGCGGCAGAGCGACAACCTACGGCGCACTGCCGGTCGGACTCGCGATCAAGCCCCTCGTACCCAAAGAACTCGACGGCCTGGTTGTCAGGCCCGAAGTTCGTTACGATACTTCGTTGAACGGAACGACGCCATTCGGCGCCGGAACGAAGCGTTCGCAATTCACGTTCGGCGGCGACATCATCATCCCGTTCAAAATCAGATGATTGCGACACGAGTGGTTGCGCGAAAGAGCGGATATTGAATCAGATTCTCGATCGTTAAGACCCGAGTGCGATGATCCCATCGCATTGGTTTGATGCCCTGCGCGGTGTTGCCGCATGTTCTCAAAAAGGACGCGCGTCTTTTGGTCGGGATCGCACCGAATAACAACGACGACAATGCAACCAAGCTCGATCTGCGCATTTTTAACTCCCACGATTCCTCAGCCATCCGATCCTGAATGGACCGGACATGAATGAATTCGGAAACGAAGCTGCGCCGGTTACAGGTCACGACTATGTGAGCGCGGTTGAGTTCCTCGCCGCGAAGACGGAAGTTGCGGGAAAGGAAAGACGTTGGGAGATCGGACGGAACGGTATCATTCCCGGCCGACTTCGCATCCACACCTGCATTCAACACGCCGTCCCGACTGACGCCGGATTAGCAGCTCTCGCTCGGTGCGAAGTCGGTCGGTGCGTCACCTAGAGACTAGAGGCTGTTAGGGACTGATTAACAGTAGCTTCTGAGGCTTGCGTGATGAGCGAATCACGCAAGCTGTATCCGTCCGATGTATCGGACGACGAGTGGGCATTGGTGGCGCCCTATCTGACGTTGTTGCCAGAGAGCGCCGGACAGCGGAGCTATCCGCTTCGTGAGGTCTTCAACGGGCTGCGCTACATTGTGAAGACAGGCGCGCCATGGCGATGGATGCCTAACGATTTGCCGCCGTGGGAGATCGTTTATCAGCAGGCGCAACGCTGGCTTCGCGCGGGATGCTTTGAAGCGCTCGCGGAGGATTTGCGGGTGCTGCTGCGTCTGTCGGCCAGGCATGAAGCGCAGCCAAGGGCGGCGATCATCGACAGCCGGACCTTGCATTCCACGCCCGAGAGCGGAGCCCGCGCCGGTTACGACGGCGCCAAGCACAAGAAGGGATCCAAACTGCATCTGGCCGTGGATACGCTCGGCCACAGGCTTGCGCTCCACGTCACGCCCGCAAGCGTTGGAGATCGAGACGCTGTCGGCCAAATGGCCCGGGATATCCAGGCCGCAACGGACGAGAGCGTCGAGATCGCTTTCGTCGATCAAGGCTACACAGGCGAACGTGCCGCGGCGGCCGCAGCCGGCCCCGGCATCGAACTGAGCGTTGTCAAACTGCCGCAAGCCAAGCGCGGCTTCGTCTTGCTGCCCAGACGCTGGGTGGTCGAGCGCACCTTCGCATGGGCGACGCGTTTCCGCCGCCTCGCCAGAGATTATGAGCGATGCGCATCGACCCTCGCCGATATCCACATCATCGCATTCGTCTGCATCATGCTCAAAAACGCAGCTCAACTCGCCGCAAATTCCTAACAGCCTCTAGTCGCCTGACTTGGTCTGTGAGATGGAAGATGGTGTTAACGTAGGTCGGTTCTTTGACGGACAGAGACATTGCGAATCCGCAACCCCCGCGCAGTCAGATGCAAGCTATACTCGCATCTGACTTTTCGAAGTCCGGAACGGTTTGATCAATGGACGCATTTCCATTCGACCCCCACTTCGCGATTGGGCATGGCTTTCGCGCCGCGCGGACCTCACGATCTCGTGAGCGTGTAACGGTGGGCATTCTTCATTCGAATTCAAAGAGGGAGAAATGACGAAGGAGTCCGACCTCAAAGCGCTCATGACGGCGAGTCTCCAAGGCGACTCCAACGCGCATCGATCGCTGCTGACGGCTTTGAGCGGACATCTGCGGAGCTACTACAAGAGCAGACTTTTGCGACCCGGACGCCCGGCAGAGGAAACTGAAGACCTCGTGCAGGAGGCCCTAATTGTCATCCATACGCAGCGGCATACTTACGATCCGGAGCAGCCGCTGACGCCTTGGGTTTACGCCATTGCACGCTACAAGCTTATCGACCATTTGCGGCGCACCAGGACCACGACGGCGGACGTGCCCTTGGAAAACGCCGAATACATCCTGGCATCCGACGACAACGCCGCCGCCGAAAGCCAACTCGATCTCGCCAAGCTCTTTGAAAGGTTACCGGAACGAATGAGACTTTCGCTCCAATACGTGAAGCTCGACGGCCTGAGCGTGGCCGAGGCCGCCGATCGTAGCGGGATGTCGCCATCCGCCGTCAAGGTCAACATTCACCGTGGGCTGAAGATCCTCACCGCATTGATTGCACGGGAGACCAAAGCGTGAAAACCAATGAATTGATTTCCATGCTCAGTTCGCAGGTCGACCCGGTCGATACGCGGGAAGTTGTCCGGAACGTCCGGATTGCAATCTTGGTTGGCGCCGCGGCGTCCCTGTTGGCGGTCGTCTTTGTCCTCGGCGTTCGCACTGACCTTAACGAAATACATGCCCAGGTCTTCTTGATCACGAAACTCGCCTTCAGCTTGTCGGTCGTGATTTTGGCCTCGCATTACCTGGTCAAGTACGTCCGTCCCGGCGGCGAATTTCGGGTCCGGTTCGCCCTCACTGTCCTACCATTTCTCGCGATCATGATCATCGCGGCCATCAGCCTGGCCACGGCACCGCGGTCGCACTGGGAAACCATCGTGTTCGGCAGCTATTGGCTTGAGTGTCTGATTGCCATCCCAACGGTCGCGGTCGTGCCGTTCGCCGCCGTCATGTCGGCGATTCGCCTTGCCGCGCCTACGGACCTGGTCCGCACCGGCGCGCTTGCAGGACTCGTCGCGGGCGGCGTCAGTGCAACCGCCTACGCTTTGCATTGCATGGATGACCTGTTTCCCTTCATTGCGCTCTGGTACGGTGGCACAATCGTTTTATGTACGGTCGCCGGCGCCGTACTCGGGCCCAAATTGCTGCATTGGTAACCGACTGACCACCCGCCAGATCGCGGAACTCGCGAATGAAGGCGCGAATCCGACCCGCGGAAACCTTCGACAAGATCGGCCGCGTGTTTGGAGATTCCAGCTTGGCTTCATCTCGAGACGAAAAGCCGTGCCATCGGCGGACGTAAGTGCGGAAGACGATTCCTGACCTCGGGTTCGTTGACGCCGATGGACTTTTCCTGTCGACCGCCTGATTTCACGAAATCGTGAGCTTGTAACCGAACATACTCTCTTTCCGAACTAACAGATGACGCTCGCTTTCCTGGGTGAGCGCCCAAGCGTCGCAGTCTGCTCCAAACCGCACCGCAGCACGCGTTGACCACCGACGCGCGCCATTCTTTGAAAGGCAACCAAATGAAGATCACCACTCTCATTTCGCTCGCATTGATTGCGTCGTTAGCGGCTTCCGCCGCCGTCCAGGCGGACGAAACGTCCACGCCACCGAAGACGCCGACGGAAACCAATCAACCCATGATGGGCAACGGCTCACAAGGCATGCAGGAAATGATGGGCATGATGCGTCAAATGAAGCAGATGATGGAAAGCTGCAATCAAATGATGGAGGCCAGCAACGAGCGTCACGACAAGCAAAATGCACCGAAACAATAAAGAGCGTCACGGCTGAAACAGCCACCGTCCGATCATCATGCCGATCGATGAACTTTGCGCATTCGGAAGGGCGTCCATGAATCGTGCGGCTCGGCATCAATCGGCTTTCGGGACATCGAACGACCACTCAGGTGGGTTTTTCACATCGGCGTGAGCCTGTAACTGGTCCGCCGTCCGGTGCGAACTAATCGGTGGTTCGTCTGCAAGTAGGATCTTCGACCGGTGGACTGATGTGCCCGGCTGAGCACGGCTCGGTCGGGTACGGAGGGATCGCCAGAAACGGGCGACCCACTTGCGATCGCTTCCCAGACTGACATCGTTTCTGCCGGAAAGACATAATCCGGTTCAGTTGCGGCAGTCTGCAGCAGCGCCAGGGGTACACCGATGGATAAGTTGACTGAACACCGTCCATTCGAGGATGGACGCGTGGGGCCCCGCGCCCAAACCGGAAGATCTACCGCGAGACGGATCGTTCTCGTTGCGCTTGCTACAAGCGCACTCGTCGCAATGCTGGGAGTTGGCTATCGACTCGGCCACTCTAACCAAACGTTGCCTGGCTGGGTTCCGCTTCGTGTCGCAGCCCTCCTCGGATCCCAGCCCGCCAAGCCTACGGCAACCGGTCCGGTCATTTACTACCGCGATCCCGACGGCAAACCGCTCTATTCAACCGATGTCAAGACCACGCCGGACGGGCGTCCGTATACCGCAGTCCATGCCAGCGAAGACGTCAGCTTCGACAATCCTCCAGAAACTGCGGCGCCAGCCCAGGACAACTCCGGACCCAAACGAATTCTCTTCTATCGCAATCCAATGGGCTTGCCCGACACCTCTCCCGTCCCGAAAAAGGATTCGATGGGGATGGATTACATTCCCGTCTACGAAGGCGAGGATGCCGCCTCAACAGTCCAGATTTCACCGGGCAAGCTGCAGCGCACCGGTGTGCGCTCCGAGCCCGCCGCTCTGCGCACCGTGACGCGGCCCATCCGCGCGCCCGGAACGATCAAGCTCGATGAGCGGCGCGTGGCTGTGATTTCCTTGCGGGCCCAGTCATTCATCGAAAGCGTCGAGAACGTCACGACAGGCGATCATGTCACTAAGGGACAACCCTTGTTCAAGCTTTATTCGCCGGACATTGCATCGGCGAGCGCCCAGTATCTGTCCACTGTCGGGGACAGTGCGCGCGTGGCCAATCTGGTGGGACGCAAACAACTGCTCGACGGCGCGCGGCGACGGCTCGAGAATCTGGCGGTGCCCGCCGACGTAATCGCCGCCATCGATCGTACCAAAACGGTCCCGCTGACCATCACCTGGACGGCCCCGCGCGACGGCGTGATTCTGGAGCGAACCGCCGTCGAGGGCATGCGGGCGATGCCGGGCGACGTGTTGTTTCGGCTGGCCGATACCTCCGTGATCTGGGTGATCGCCGACGTCGCCGAACAGGATATCGACGCAGTGAAGGTCGGCTCGGCGGCAACCATCAAGGTCCGCAGCCTGCCGGGGCGTGAATTCAAGGGATCCGTCGCCTTGATCTATCCCCAGGTCAATACCGAAACGCGCACCACCAAGGTACGTATCGAATTACCCAATCCGGACGACGTGCTTCTTCCCGACATGTTTGCCGATGTTGAAATCGCGTTCGGTGCGGAAAAGCCCGTGATCGCGGTACCCAACGGCGCGGTGATTGATACCGGAGCGCGGCAGATCGTTTTTATCGACAAAGGCGAAGGCCGGTTCGAGCCGCGTGAAGTCAAGGTCGGCACGCGCGGCGAGGATTACAGCGAAATCCGCGAGGGCGTCGGCGAAAGCGACCGCGTCGTCGTCGCCGCCAATTTCCTGATCGATGCCGAAAGCAACCTGAAATCCGCGTTGCGGGCGTTTAGGGACGGAGAGAAGGCCAAATGATCGCCCGCCTGATCGCATGGTCGGCGCGGAATCTGATGTTGGTCCTGATCGGGACGGTGTTCGCGGTCACGGCGGGCATCTATGCATTGCGCACCCTGCCGCTCGACGCCATCCCCGATCTCTCCGACGTACAGGTCATCGTCTACACCGAATATCCCGGACAAGCGCCCCAGGTCGTCGAGGATCAGGTGACCTATCCGTTGACCACGGCGATGCTGACGGTTCCGAAATCGAAGGTCGTGCGCGGCTTCTCGTTCTTCGGCGTGTCCTTCGTCTACGTCATCTTCGAAGACGGCACGGATCCCTACTGGGCGCGAAGCCGCGTGCTGGAATATCTCAACACCGCCGCGCGACGATTGCCCACGGGGGTCACGCCAAGCCTTGGGCCCGATGCCACCGGTGTCGGCTGGGTCTATCAGTACGCCGTCGTGGCCAAGAACATGACCCTCGCCGAACTCCGGTCGGTGCAGGACTGGATTGTGCGGTACGGCATTTCCAAAGCCGGAGGCGTCGCGGAAGTGGCCAGCGTCGGCGGCTTCGTCAAGCAGTACAACATCGTCCTCGATCCGCAGAAATTGCGCGCCCAGGGAATCTCGCTGGACAAGCTCCGCAGTGCCGTCCGGGCGAGCAACACGGACGTCGGTGGACGCACCGTGGAGCTGTCCGAGTTTGAATTCGTCGTCCGCGGCCGCGGCTACCTCAGGGGCATCGAGGACATCGAGAACATCGTTCTGAAGACCGACGCGGGGGCTCCGCTTCGACTGCGGGACGTTGCTCGTGTCGAACTCGGTCCGGACGAGCGGCGAGGAATTACCGAACTCAACGGCGACGGCGAGGTCGTCAGCGGCATCGCGCTGCAGCGGTTCGGCGCCAACGCCCTCACCGTCATCGACAACGTCAAGGCACGCCTCACGGAGATCGCCTCAAGCCTTCCCAAGGGCGTCGATATCATCTCGGTCTACGATCGCTCCGAACTGATTAGGGCGGCCATCGAGACCCTCAAGGGCACCCTGCTCGAAGAGAGCATCATCGTTGCGCTCGTTTGCTTCATCTTCCTCCTTCACCTGCGCAGCGCCCTCGTCGCCATCCTGATGCTCCCCGTCGGCATCCTGATGGCCTTCGCCGCCATGAAATTCATGGGGCTCGGCGCCAACATCATGAGCCTTGGCGGCATCGCCATCGCGGTCGGCGCCATGATCGACGCGGCGATCGTCATGATCGAAAATGCGCACAAGCACCTGGAGCGCGCGGAGCCCGGAACGCCGCGGAGGCAGATCTTGATCAATGCGGCGAGCGAGGTCGGACCGTCGCTGTTCTTCAGTTTATTGGTAATCACCGTCTCGTTCCTGCCGATCTTTACCCTGGAGGCGCAGGAAGGACGCATGTTCGGGCCGCTCGCCTACACTAAAACTTTTTCGATGGCCGCGGCCGCCCTGCTCTCGATCACGCTGGTGCCTGCCCTGATGGTCATCTTCGTCCGCGGGCGCATCATCTCGGAACACAGGAATCCGGTGAACCGGTTCCTGATCTGGGTATATCGACCGGTAATCCGGTGGGTTCTCCACGCCAAGACATTGACGATCATGCTTGCGCTGGTGGCGCTTGCGGTGACGATCTGGCCTGCCCGCCAACTCGGCAGCGAGTTCATGCCGAGCCTCAATGAAGGCACGTTGATGTACATGCCGACGACGCTGCCCGGCCTGTCCGTCACCAAAGCGGCGGAGCTGTTGCAAACTCAGGATCGCATCATCAAGTCGTTTCCCGAAGTCGCGTCCGTCTACGGCAAAGCGGGCCGCGCTTCGACCGCGACCGATCCGGCGCCGACCGAGATGTTCGAGACCATCATCAATTTGAAGCCAAAATCGGAATGGCGGCCCGGCGTGACGATCGACAGCCTCAAGGCCGAAATGGACAAGGCGCTCCAGTTTCCAGGAGTCTCGAACGCCTGGACGATGCCGATCCGCGCCCGCATCGACATGCTGTCGACCGGAATACGTACCCCCGTCGGGATCAAGATCTTCGGCCAGGACCTTGGGGAAATGGAGAAGATCGCCCGCGAAGTCGAACGGGTGGTTAGATCGGTGCCCGGCACCTCAAGCGCCTACGCGGAGCGCGTGATTGGCGGATATTATTTGGAGATCATCCCGGATCGTTTGGCGTTGGGCCGCTACGGACTCAAGATCAGTGATATCCAGGACGTGATCTCCACGGCACTCGGCGGAGAAACAGTCACGACGACGGTCGAAGGCCGGGAGCGTTATGCCGTCAATATCCGGTATCCGCGAGCGTTGCGTTCCAGCCCGCAAACGATCAGCACCGATGTCCAGGTGCCGTTGGCGTCCGGCGGAAGCGTCCCGCTCGGCCAGGTCGCCAGCGTGAAATTGACCCGCGGCGCCACGTCAATTCGCACCGAGAACGGTCAGCTCGCGGTTTACATCTACGTCGACATTACCGGTCGCGATCTGGGCGGCT
>ENA-UOUJ01000461-UOUJ01000461.1-activated-sludge-metagenome-genome-assembly--contig:-NODE-461-length-27805-cov-5.647135_pt1 | contig 27805 bp, 26 predicted proteins | sample MGYA00249839_ERZ747224 | MGnify/ENA primary metagenome ERZ747224 (study PRJEB28782, sample SAMN03220277) | activated sludge metagenome | biome: wastewater; feature: sewage sludge; material... | reverse complement strand
GGCGATGGAGGCAATGGCCTAATCAATTCAATTAGCGGTAAGTCAGTTTACTATGCGGGCGGCGGCGGTGCCGGTGAGGTGATCGGTAGTAATGTTGGCGGCGGCGGATTAGGTGGCGGTGGACGAGGAAATCTGAATGCAGCTGGCTCAAACGGCGACCCTAACACTGGAGGTGGCGGCGGTGGAGGGTCATATAATACGACGTATTATCCTGGTGGTGATGGTGGTTCCGGTGTCGTTATAGTCTCCTACCCTACTGGCACTATAACCGCTACGGGGGGAAATATAAGCTATGTAGGCGGAAACACGATACACACATTTACTAATACTGGAAATAGTACATTTGTAGTTACATCTATTAAACCGAACAGCAGTATAACAAGCGAAGGTACGGCGGATATTGTCAGGTCGTCTAATGATGCGGTCTGGCGAAGTTATAAGCAGGTCGTAAGTTCAATTGGTGAATCTTTTAGTGGTTTTCATGAGGTAAGTTTATTGATGGTTGCGGGCGGTGGAAGCGGTGGAACGAGCGCTGGTTCAAGCGGTGGTGCTGGTGGCGGCGGTGCTGGTGGTTTGATATATAAGCCATCCTATATGTTGTCATCTGGTGTCTCCTACCCCGTAGTAATTGGCGCAGGTGGAGCATCTGTCTCTACCGGAAGCACGCGTGGGGTTAATGGTGGCGACACAGTGTTCGACTCTCTTGTTGCTGTTGGCGGCGGTGGCGGAGGGCATGGCGGTGGCGCTGGTGATGCTGGGGCAAATGGTGGATCGGGCGGTGGCGCAGGCTACAAAGGATACACATATCAAATAGGATCTAATGGCATCCCCGGACAAGGCAATAAAGGTGGCGATACATTGTCGAATAATAACGGTGGTGGTGGCGGCGGCGCCGGCGGCGTTGGAGGTAACACGAATTCAGGCGGACCCTCCGGGAGCGGTGGTCTTGGCGGACCTGGACTAGATTTTTCAATCTCCGGCACGACGATTAATTATGCAAAAGGCGGCCAAGGCGGAACTCCACCAAATGGTTTATATAATGGAGCTCCAAATACCGGTAATGGCGGATCGGGCATTTATGGAACAACTGGAACTAGTGGCTCAGGTGGCTCAGGTATCTTAATTATTTCTTATCCGACAGGTTCAATATCTGCGACAGGAGGTTCCGTAACTGTTTCTGGCGGCAATACAATTCACACCTTTACTTCTAGCGACATTTTTGTGATTAAAGGCTCTCAGGCTACAGCAGCAAATGTGTTAGTAGTCGGCGGCGGCGGAGCTGGTGGACGATATGGTGGCGGTGGCGGAGGTGGTGGCTATACTAGCGGTACTAGTGCCCTATCCGTTGGAAGCTTTGCGGTCACTGTCGGTGCTGGTGGAATTGGGTGGGTCGGTGACGCACAAAATGGCGGCGCTGGAGCTAACGGAGGCAATTCGTCGTATAAATCATTTATTGCTAATGGTGGTGGTGGTGGTGGAAATTATAGTAATGGGTCTGGTTCATCAGACGGCCAAGATGGTGGTTCTGGTGGTGGCGGAGGATCGATGGGCCCAGCCAAAAGTTATCTCGTCGGTCTTAGGGGTAGCGGGATGACAGCCCTAGGTAATGCCGGAGGTAGTACTTACCGTACCGGGCCAAATTACCCTGGCGGTGGTGGCGGCGGCGGCGCGGGCGCAGTAGGTGCAGACGGTACTCCTGGCGGTTCATCTGGTGGCCTTGGTGGTAGTGGCGGTGATGGATTACCATCATGGATTGGCGGATCTCTCGCCTACTATGGCGGTGGCGGTGGCGGTGCTAACATTCCAGGAGGGAATACTTCATCAGGAGGTCTTGGTGGAGGTGGAAATGGGCTATCCCCTAATTCAACATCTAGTTCTATAGATGGAGATCCTAACACTGGTGGTGGCGGCGGTGGCGGTGCTGACAATTATATATCTGGCGTGTGGCGCGCTGGTAACGGTGGTTCAGGTATCGTTATTATTAGCTATAAGACAGGTGCAGCATCTGCAACAGGAGGAACGGTTACTCAGTTCAATGGGTACACAATACACAGGTTCACTAGCAGCGGAACATTTATTGTTACGGCAGTATACTAAGCTGGAGTAAGGGTTACTGTACAAAACTTCTGTTAGTTGTTAAAATATTAGCTGATGGGTACATCACAAAAGAAAAACGAAAGTGATAAACCAACCCCACCGCCGGATAGATCGACGGTGCTTTTCTTGTTAGGTACAATGGCCGACACAACCTGGCGAATGTTTATTCCTATCATCGGACTCGCGATTGGTGGCGTAGCTTTGGACGTTAATTTGGCGACTAAGCCTTGGTTTACAATAGCCGGTATTATCGTAGGTACTGGGGTCGCTGGACTATTAGTATATAGACAGATTAAGAGAGTAAAGAAATAGTCATATGAATAATCTGTTTGCTGCTCTCGATTTACATATAAGCATCGCTTCAGAAGAAATGTTTAAAATACTCGGCTTCCCTATCACTAATGCCATGGTGACCGGAGTTTTAGGCACAGCAATTACGGTGTGGATTCTAGCGTATGTATCTATTAGTGTTAAAAAAGGCAAATATAACCGTTTCGTTGGATTAATTCAATGGGTGTTCGAGGGACTACTTAATTCAATTAAAGATGTGATTCCAAATCGCGAACTTGCGCGAAAGATTACGCCACTAGCGGTCACGATGTTCTTTTTCGTGCTAATTAATTACTGGCTTAGTGTTATTCCAGGGCTCGATACTATCAGGATAAACGGCGTACCACTTCTTCGTAGTTTAGCTTCTGACCTGCCGTTCACCCTAAGCTTAGCTATCATCACGGTCGTGGCTGTGCAAATTTACGCAATTAAGCACCTGGGTGTGTTCGGTAATATTGGTAGATATTTACGAAATCCGTTCAAGGATCCGTTAGGCGCATTCGAGGGTGCGTTAGATATAATTGGTGAAGTGTCGCGCGGCACATCACTCGCCCTTCGTTTATTTGGTAATGCATTTGCTGGCGAAGTACTGCTAATAGTAATTGCGGTTTTAACTGGCTTCTTTGCAACTATTGCTTTGCCTATATTTATGGCGTTCGAGCTTTTGATTGGATTCATTCAGGCTTATGTTTTCTTTATTCTGACGGTTATATTTACTGCGCTAGCCCAAGAAAACCACACCAAGGACACACATGATTCATCCGAACATTCCCCCGCTGTTACGCCTAAGGCAATTAAACAGCTGGAATGATACAATTAGTAGTAAAGAATTAAGGAGATAAAATAATGGATCAATTAGCATTTGGATTAACTTACGCCCTTCCTGCACTTGGAGCAGCGATTGGTATTGGTATTATCGGAGGCGGAGCATTAAATGCCCTCGGCCGTAACCCAGAAAAACTAAGCGAAATTCGAACACTTATGATTACAGCGATTGTTTTTGCCGACTCACTAGCGATTATCGGTATCATCGTTGCTATCATCGCGAAATTCTTGTAGGAAATATTAATGAATATATTGACGCAATTTGCCGAAACCGTAACTGATGCGCCTAAGGGTGATATATTTACGACCCTTGGGATTGACTGGCAGACACTTGTTTTGCAGATTGTAGCCTTTTTGCTTTTGGTGTGGCTACTTAAAAAATTAGTTTATCCGATTTTGATTAAATCAGTCGATAAGCGCCAGGAAGATATCGAATCAGCTAGCAAATTAGCTGATGAGGCAAGAAAACAGGCTGATGATACTAAAAACCAGATAGATAAATTGCTTAGAGATGCTAAAGCTCAGGCGAACGACGTAGTTCAGACTGCCAAACAGGAAGCTACTGCTGCGATTGAGCTGGCTGAGTCCAAAGCCAAGAAACATGCAGAGTCAATTATCGAAAGCGCCCACACTCAACTTGAACGAGATGTTATAGCTGCAAAGAAATCGCTTCGGAACGAAACGATTGAGTTAGTTGCACTAGCTACCGAAAAGATTGTTAAAAACAAGATTGATCGTAAAGCTGATGAAAATCTAATATCATCAGCCATTAAGGACGCAAGTTAACTATGGCTATTCGTATATCACGCCGCAAGTTAGCCGACTATTTTGCTGACGAGTTTGTAGCTGGAAAAAAAGACATCCATTTGCGATTGGCTGCTTACCTGATTGACACCAAGCGAACACGCGAACTAGCTATAATTGTGCGAGATATCGAATATAATTTGGCGATGCGTGGTCAGGTAATCGCGGATGTGATGAGTGCACACGAGCTTACGACAGCAACTCGGAAACAAATTGAGGCATTAGTACACACTATCAAGCCAAAAGCATCAGTTTATTTCCGAACTGCAGTCGACCCTACGGTAATCGGCGGGGTAAAAGTCGAAGCGTTAGAACAGGTAATGGATTCGACCGTAAAAAATAAATTGACAATGCTAAAAGCGAATAAAGTATAGGAAGTAAGGGAAAAAATGAGCCAACTATCAATTACAGAATTATCAGATGATCTACGCGATGCAATTATCGGATTGGAGAAGACCGAAGGACTAGAGAAAGTCGGTATAGTTGTTCGCGTTGGTGATGGCGTAGCTTGGATTCACGGACTACGTGATGCTGGGTATAGCGAAGTTCTGCAAATTCAAACGGACGAGGGTGTTGTAGAGGCTTTTGCCCTGAACCTAATGGAAGACGAGATTGGTGCGGTGCTTCTGGGCGATGACAGTCACGTTCGAGCTGGATCAAAAGTTAAATTAAGCGGTGAAATTCTCGAGGTTCCGATCGGACCTGAGCTATTAGGGCGAGTTGTCGACCCACTTGGTAATCCAATCGACGGCGGTCCTGCTATCAAGACTAAACTTACCGGTAAAGTAGAACGTGAAGCGGCTGGTGTGATGGATCGTCGTTCGGTTTATGAACCAATGATGACCGGCATTATGGCTATCGACGCGATGTTCCCTATTGGGCGTGGTCAACGTGAGCTTATTATTGGTGATCGTCAAACTGGCAAGACAGCTCTTGCAATCGACACAATGATTAATCAAGCTCGAACTAAAAGTGGAGTTGTGAATGTGTATGTTGCGATTGGTCAAAAGCAGTCCAAGGTTGCTAGACTGGTTGACCGTCTGAAGCAAGAGGGCGTTATGGACCAAACTATCATTGTTGCGACAAGTCCAGCTGACCCGGCTTCGCTTCTCTACATGGCGCCATATGCCGCGACTGCTATGGGTGAATATTTCCGCGATAACGGTGGACACGCTTTGATGATTTACGACGATTTAACCAAACACGCTGTCGCTTATCGTCAAATGTCACTACTACTTCGCCGTCCACCAGGTCGCGAAGCTTATCCAGGCGATGTCTTTTATTTACACTCTCGTCTACTAGAGCGTTCAGCCAAGTTGTCTGATAAATTAGGTGGCGGATCGCTTACTGCTCTACCGATTATTGAGACTCAGGCCGGAGATATTAGTGCCTATATTCCAACCAATGTTATTTCAATCACTGATGGACAGATCTTTCTCGAAACAGATTTATTCTATCAAGGTATTCGTCCAGCTATTTCTGCAGGATTGTCGGTCTCTCGTGTTGGTGGTGCTGCGCAGACCAAGGCTATTAAATCAGTCGGTAGTCACCTAAAGCTTAGTCTGTCACAGTTTAGAGAGCTTGCTAGTTTTGCTCAGTTTGGTAGTGACCTAGACGAAGACACTCGTTCTCAAATCGATCGTGGCCAAAGGTTAACTGAGCTATTGAAACAACCACAATACGATCCAATGAGTATTTGGGAACAATACGCGAGTATCGCTGCGATTACTGAAGGAATATTTGACAAAGTGGTCATAAAGAAAATTAAAGATGCTCAAATTGCACTAATAACGAGGCTTAATGCGGATCATAAAAAATTGATGACCGAACTTGATAAAGGCGACAAGCCATCTGAAGAAATTCAGAAGATTATAACCAAAGTCGCTACTGCAGTCGCCAAAGGATTTGAGGGCTAAATGAGTTCTACCCAGGTACTTAAGTCTAGGATTCGCTCGGTCAAAAACACCAAGCAGATTACTAAGGCAATGCAAATGGTAGCAGCCAGCAAGATGCGGCGTGTGCAAGAATCGACCAAAGCATCGGCACCCTATACCGATGTAGCTAGCGAGATTTTAACATATTTAGCTAGTCAGGGCGTTACAAGGCAACACAAATTTTTTGATGTACGACCAATCAAGAATAGGCTTTTGATTGTGATTGCTTCGGATAAGGGACTAGCTGGAGCGTATAATTCAAACGTTGTTAAGGCATATACCAACGTATTGCTCGAAGACGATAAGGCAAAAATAAATAATGAGACAATTGCAATTGGCCGTAAAGCAAACCAGTTTGTTACTAGGCTAAAAGATACTAAGATTATCGGAGTTTATGAAGGTATACCAGACCAGCCAAGTGGACGTGAGCTTCGCGCAATTCTAGACACTGCACGTAACAAGTTCGTCAACGAAGAAGTAGATGCGGTTGACGTTATTTATACCAAGTTTATTAGTGGTATGCGACAAGAAGTTGACGTAAAGCGAGTGTTGCCGGCTGGATTTGATGAAATGGAAGTTGGAACTATGATTCGAGAAGCGGTGTATGAGCCAGACCTGGAGTCGGTGCTAGACGGTGTTGTTTATCGATTGATTGGTGCACAGATTTTTCAGGCGTTTTTAGATTCCAAAGCGAGTGAGCTTAGTATGCGTATGGTCGCTATGAAAAACGCTACCGATAACGCAAGCGATCTAGTAGAAGACCTGACGCTTGAAATGAATAAAGCCCGTCAAGGTGCAATTACGCAGGAACTGGCTGAAATATCAGGCGGTGTGGAGGCTCTCAAGGATTAGTTATGAAGGAGAATGATGTGAAAGACAAGAATATTGGTAAAATTATACAAATCGTTGGAGTTGTTATCGACATAGAGTTTGAACACGGCAGTTTACCAGCGATTTATGACGCCTTGATAATCAAAGAGTCTAAAAAAACCGTAACTTTGGAGGTTGCTCAGCACTTAGACGAGCGAACCATTAGGGCTATCGCGCTTTCTAGTACTGACGGTTTAACGCGCGGTCAAGAAGTTCACGCAACTGGATCGCCTATCACCGTTCCAGTTGGCAAAGAGACTCAAGGGCGGATGTTTAATGTAACCGGCGACCCGATTGACGGTAAACCTGCTCCAAAGGGCAAACGTGCGTCGATTCATCGCAGCGCCCCTACCCTATCCGAACAGTCGAATAAAACTGAAATCTTAGAAACAGGAATCAAAGTCGTGGATTTAATCGCACCGATTGTCAAAGGTGGAAAGGCTGGCTTATTCGCTGGTGCTGGTGTAGGTAAAACGGTTTTGATTACAGAACTAATTAATAACATCGCCAAGTTCCATAGTGGTAATTCGGTATTTGCCGGTGTTGGTGAGCGTACTCGTGAAGGAAATGATCTGTATTACGAAATGGAAGAAGCTGGAGTGTTAGAAAAAACCAGCTTGGTGTTTGGGCAGATGAACGAACCGCCTGGAGCGCGTCTTCGAGTTGCTTTGTCGGGACTGGCTATGGCTGAAACTTTCCGCGACGAAGGTAAAGACGTACTGTTATTTATTGATAATATTTATCGCTACACTCAGGCCGGTGCCGAAGTTTCAGCCTTACTTGGGCGGCTGCCATCTGCGGTTGGATATCAGCCAAACCTGCAACAAGAAATGGGTGCTTTGCAGGAACGGATCACTAGTACTAATAAAGGTTCAATTACATCAGTTCAGGCTGTTTACGTGCCAGCTGATGACTTAACTGACCCAGCGCCAGCTACTACGTTCGCTCACCTGGACGCAACAATTGTTATGGATCGTGGTTTAGCCGAAATTGGTATTTATCCTGCGGTTGACGTGCTCGATAGCAGTAGTACTAGTTTGGATCCTGAGATTGTCGGCGCGGAACACTACCGAGTAGCCCGTGAGGTTCAACGAGTCCTTCAGCAATACAAAGAGCTTCAGGATATTATTGCAATCCTTGGCATGGAAGAGCTGTCTGATGAGCAAAAACAAGTTGTTGGCCGTGCTCGTCGTATCCAAAGGTTCCTAGCCCAACCATTCTTTGTCGCCGAAAAGATTACTGGCAATAAAGGCGTGTATATTAAACTTGAAGACACGATTCGTGATGCTAGCGATATTCTAGCTGGTAAATATGATAGTAAGCCAGAAAGCTGGTTTTATATGGCTGGTGGCAGTCTGTCTGACAAAAAGGATTAATCTAGGTGAATTTACAGCTAATTACGCTTCAGGGCATCAAAGTTGACCACGAAATATACGAGGCCACGATTCCTACTGATGCTGGCGAGATTGGCGTGTTTCCCGGTCATGAACCGCTGGTAACGGTAGCAGAACCAGGCGTTATTGTAATACGATACAATCGCGGTGATTCAGATGAAAAATTAGACTACTATGCGATTAGTGGCGGTATTGTTACTATTTCTCCGACTGGAATTAGGGTGCTGGTTGACGAGGCTGATAGCGGCGAAGATATTGTTGAGTCCGAGAGCGAAGCAGCTTTGAAGCGTGCGATCGAAATGCGTGATAAGGCGTCGAATCAGGTTGAATTAGAGCAAGCACTTGAACTAATGGACAGACATGCAGTACGTTTGAAGGTTGCTGGACTACGCCGTCGACGCAGACGTTAGATTAATCAACGCTCGTACTTCATCCGTAGTCTTGGTGTGCATTAGCTTTTCGCGCAGCTCTGAGGCTCCGGGAAAATCTCGGACGTAGATTTTGAAGAAACGTTTTAATGGATCGAATTTGCGCGGTCCAAGTTCAGCGGAGTATTTATCGTGTAAATCAAGCTGCAAGTTTAGTAGTTCGATTAGTTCGTCACGACTATGTTCGCGCGGTTCGCGTTCGAATGCGAATGGGTTGTGAAAGATGCCCCGTCCAATCATGATACCGTCAATACCGTATTGTTCGGCTAGTTCTTCACCGTGCTGACGGTCGCGAATGTCACCGTTAATCGTTAGTAGGGTTTGCGGAGCGATTTCGTCGCGTAATTTTTTGATATCACTAATCAATTCGAAGTGTGCCTCAACTTTGCTCATTTCTTTGCGAGTACGTAGGTGAATTGTTAGGTTAACAATGTCTTGGTTTAATAAATGTGTCAGCCAGTCACGCCATTCATCGACTTTTAGGTCCCCTAGCCTGGTTTTGACGCTGACCGGCAGACCAGACTTTTTTGCAGCTGAAATTAACTCAGACGCTAGATCTGGTGTTCGGATTAGGCCAGCGCCAGCGCCACCGTGAACTACGGACTTGTCTGGGCAGCCCATATTGATATCAATGCCTTTGTAGCCCATCCTAGCGAGCCCTAGGCCCATTTGTTCGAAGTTCTCTGGAACTTTACCCCATATCTGGGCAACCATAGGATGTTCGTCGTCTGTAAACGCCAAACGACCGCGCGTACTTTGGGCACCTTTGGGACTACAATAGCTAGCGGCATTGGTAAATTCAGTGAAATAAATATCAGGCGGCGCGGCATGAGCGACAACGTGACGAAAAACCACATCCGTAACCGCCTCCATTGGGGCAAGGATGAAGAAGGGTTTCGGTAAATCGTTCCAAAAACTGTTCATAATATCAATTGTCTCATATCTTAAAAGAAATGTGCCCGGACACTACAACCTGTGAACTTAATCACGCAGTTGTAGGTCCGGGCATCGCGGCGACATCGGGATTCGAACCCGCAACCCTTCTTGCAAGACAGGGCTGCTCTCCGTTGAGCATATCGCCTGGTCCGACAGTTTTTCATGCTGCCGGGAGATAGTTACTTTGCAACGACTTTATTTCCATCGCAGGTTTTGCATGTTGACCACGCAAGTCCGGCTACGCCATGATTTCCGAAGCCGCCTTCGCCTTTGCAGCTTGGGCATACTACGATTTTCGGCAATCAAATCACCTCCATGGGTAATTGAAATTCGGAGTGGCCCCACCCCTTTGTATGTAGCATTCGTTGACATCGTTGTCGCGAACTATATGCACGGGTAGGGCCACTGGTTTTGAAAGTTGGGCGCGAGCCCCGGTTAGGAAGTTTTGAACGGTTCATTCCCGGGGCTCGCTTGCTCGTCATCTACACTGTGTTGTTCCTTTTCTCAGTGAGTGCCGAACTTCGTTTCACTATCTCTATTAATGTGCTGACATTAGACGAGATAGCAAAGAATTGATTACTATTAAGTGTCGGTAATAGTTTCCAATTCCCTGCTACCTCAAGCCTAGTGCGTAACTATATTAGCAGAATAACATATGTACGTCAAGACCCGTTAGATTTTACCGTCAAGCAAATCTTGTTCAAATGCGAGTATTCCTTTTAGGGATGGTTCGTATTGCGATGTGTCTGGTATGTCGAGTTCGATGATGTGTTTCCAAACGACCTTTATTAGTATAGACAGTCTATCTGTGTCGTCGTTAGTAAAGTCGGTGTCGAGGGATTTAATGTTTCCATCTGCGGTCGGTTCGACAAACTGCAAGATTCCGCTCACGACCTTGTGTCCGCGGTAACTGGACGCATTCTCGACTAGGAGTTTATAGAACATTAATTGTTGTTTGTATTTATGTAGCTTGATTTTTTCATACGGCGTTTTACCAGTCCAACTAGTGGGTGCACTACCTGTTTTATAATCAGTTACTGTTATATTTTTGTCATCGTCAATGTCTACAAGGTCGAGTGAACCAGTTAGGTGTGCGTCACCTATCATTGATTGTTGCCCAGCAAAGTTAAGCTCGGCTTTTTGTGACTTTGTAAAACTTTCATATTTTTGTGACAAAAATACAGTCAGTGCGTCAGCGCCCTTTTTCGAAAATTCATCAAACTCTGATTCGCTTAGTCGCTTTTCGGCTAGATTAGTCTCGAAGTTCCTAATCACATCTTCGGTCGCTTGTCGTTCGCCGTTAGCTGACAAATGTGAGTGAGCGCGCCACAATGCGAAGTGTATGGCCGAGCCGTAAGCAGCGTATGGGCTGAGAGCTTGGGGAAACCTAAGTAGGTTTTGCAGTAAGAACATAGTTGGTCCACCACGCGTAACATCTAAAAAGTTATGCAAATGCGTGACGCTAAGTTTGTAATTTTCCAGCGTTGGCTTTAAGACCTGGCCGATATCAGCCGAACCATCAAAAGTTAGATGTTGGTACCATGCCAGTTCGGCCGATTCGATAATTTCGTTTACATTGTCGTTTGACGGAATGGTTTTAGGTTTAAGGCCACTATTTAGTAAGAATGCAGCTGGCAAAGTGGCCTTACCATTGTCGTTTTCTAGGCTATAGCTGATGACTAGCTGTTGTTTCGCACGGGTCATTGCAACGTAAAATAATCTCAGTCGTTCATCACTGCTATCACCTGCCGGTGCGAGTGGTAGGTTTTCGGGGTAACCAATTAATCGGTTGCGTCCACGTACGCGCTCGCCCCACGCACTGTCGATTGCACCTGTTATATAAACAGTGTCGAATTCTAAGCCTTTTGATTTGTGGGCGGTCATCAAGTTTACCGCTGATGAGTCAGCGACCGGTCGTCGTATACTACTAATCGTACTACCAAGCGTTCTATGTAGGTCGATGAATTCAATAAACGATCTTAGATTTGGCGATTTGACGCTGTAATAGTCACGCATTTTAGCGCGTATAGTGCGTAGCGCTTCTAGAAACGACACATATTCATCAGGTTTTTCCTGTAAAGAATCGGCTGAGAAAAAATAATTATAATACGGACTGACAAATGACCCTAGTGGTTCTACTTTGTCATCTAGTTCGCTGTCGTCAGACTTTTCGTCATCAGAAACCTGACTGTCGGTTTTGCCAATCAAAATATCAAACATTCTCTCTAACGGAGTGTCGGCAAGTTTAACTGAAGCTTTGATTAGCCATCTGTATATTGGTTGAAAGTCTGGATTTGATTCCATAGCTTCTAGCCAAGAAATACGATTGTTATAGGCACGTAGGCTAAGTTTATAAAGTTTTAATGAGTCAATATTCCAGACAGGATGAGATAAAAGCTTTGGTATGTCAGCGTTTACTTTATCGAATTTTGAGTCAGCTAGATCAATAATGAGTCGGGATAGTTGTTCGAGTATTTTGATCGGTTCGATCTCAAGAACATTATCGCGACGCTCGTAATTAACAGCAATTCCAGCATGTGCAAAGTATGGTAGTAGTGACACGATTTCGCTGTGGCGCCTGGTAAGGACTGCAATCTGTGATAGCTTTGCACCTGATTTTTGTTTAGCTTTTATATCATCTATTAACCATTGTCGCTCGTTGTCGCTATTTTTGCCTTCTCGAATTACAACCTCACCCTTAAGTTCGGACGATTTTGCAACTAGCTTTTTATTCAGCTCACTAATTCGGTTTTCGAGCCGATCGTTGCTTTGTGTGATAACCTGTCTAGATCTCTCTAAAATATCATCAATTGATCTGTAGTTATCAGTTAGAGTTATTAGATTTGTGGCCGGGTAGGTTTTCTTAAAATCCAAAATATTACTAATATCGGCGCCCTGAAAGCTGTATATTGCTTGGTCGTCATCACCGACGACCATAATGTTCGGTTTACCTTCGTTGGATTCTGCGTTTGTTAGGTTGTGTAAGATACGCATTTGAGCCATGTTGGTGTCTTGAAACTCATCAATCATCAAATATTGGTATTTTTCCTGCAGATTGAAACGTAGGTCGTCGAATATTTCGATTGCGTGAACCACACGTAAAATCATATCGTCAAAATCATATAATTTCGCTTCTTGCATTTTAAGCAGATACTGATCATAAACCCAAGCAACCGAACGAAGTTTAATTTGTCGATCACGCGATTTCATTACAAAATTGCCATTTGCGTCTTTGGTCATCCATTGATTTTTCCATGAAGTTATCGGGTTGGTTTTGTCTAGCCTACCTGCTTCGTCAATTGCTGTAGATAATGAATCGGCAATTATTTTTGACAGGGCGACGATTGTTGGTATTTCTGCACCACTATCACACTGTCGAATAATTTCAACGAATTTTCCGATTTGTTCGGCGGTAGATTTAGTAATTTTATTAGCAAAAATCGGCGCTAGTAATTGCTCTGTCTTTTCTATGGCAGTGTTATTTTTATCTAATACCTCTATAAGCTCATCACTAGTTAGGCCGCTTTTCTTAAGTTCTGAAATAACGTTTAACGTGTCATTTAAGTATGTGTACTGACCGTTGGACTTCTTAGCAATAGGATTAGTATAGTCAAGTTCGTCAAAAATTTTGCGTACTATTTCGTAACTGCTTAGCTCGTCGGCGGGTCTAAATTCGGCACCTTGGTAAAAATATTCGCCGTATTGGTTAATAATTTCTGTGCCAAAGCTATGGAATGTGTGGATGCCAACTTTATAAGCGTCCTTGCCGATAATCCCAACTAAACGTTCACGCATAGCGTTCGCACCGCTGTCGGTAAATGTTAGGCAGAGTATATTCTCGGGCAAAGTGTCGGTTTTTTGTAGAATGTTAGCAACACGCACACTAAGCAACTCTGTTTTACCTGTGCCCGGCCCCGCCACAACCATAACAGGACCGTCAATTATATCCACAGCTTGCTTTTGTGCCTGGTTGAGGCTTGCGTATCTTTTACCAAAATCCATTAATATTATTGTAGTTGATTGGGTGGGCGTAGTCGAGGGTGGTATAATGTCACTGATGAGTGACGGAATGTTTAACGAATTAGCGCTGGAGCGTAGAATTAGTGAATTGTTTGGGTTGGATGTTGATATTCAGCAAGTTATCGCTGAGCAGATTCCAGTTAGTCGTACGTCACGTGCGACAGTGTTTTTAAACAACAAAAAACAGCTTTATGCGTATATCGAAGGGCAATCTAGGTTGCAGCTTGGTGATGTTCAAAAAATGGTGTCCCGTATGGGGTTAAAATCGGAGCTGTATCTGCCACCTAAAAGTCGTCCACAGTATTTTGACGAGATTGGTCGTGATAAGTTCCGTGAGGTTTTTCCGGGCAGGTCGCATATTAATGACGGCGACATAATGTACTACCGAACTCTGGCGCCATATAACCCAGCATTGGTCCTCATCAGTGAAGTCAAAAACGGAGAGATTTATCGATACGACAGCGATTCTAGTGGCGATTGGAGATTAGCTACTAAATTTACTTATCGTCGGATTAGAACTAGTTAACTACGAGCGCGCTTCACCTGACCATGGCCCCCAGCTTGAAGCGGCATTTGGACCCTGGCAGTAGTATCTTCCACCCCAAAGCGTGTAATATCCCCCACTTGCTGCTTCAAAGTACCATTGCGAAGCAGTAGATGCACTCGAGTAATAAGCGGTCGTTGGGCTATTGTATCTGGCGTAGAGTTGATAAACCGCATATGTTCCAGACGGACAACTGGCAGATGTAACCCAACCAGTGGCATAGTAGTTGTTTGGGCAATACTGAGGATATTTTACCCAATAACCAGCTGCACAGGTTCTAATGGCACCAGGTTGACTGGCTGCCATACCAGGTGCACCTGGTGTATTGACGGTAGTTGTAGCTGTCGCTGTTGGTGAAGCAGCACTTGGGGTTGAGCCAACTACAGCGTAAGACTTGAAGTAGTAGGTCTTGCCTTGGGTTAGTCCAGTTACTGCTCGACTTGTACCACTAATGCCAGTAATAGTGTTGGTAGTGGCGCCGGTAAAGTTAGATGTCGTGGAGTAGTCTAGGTTATACGAAGTAGCAACCGAAACATTAGACCAGCTAGCGGTAATTTGAGTTGAGGAGTTTGTGGTAGCGGTTATGGAGGTTGGGGCTGGTACATAAGTGACGGCGTTGTCATACGACCAAGGTCCATGCACACTACCGGAGACAGACTGCCCTCTAAAGTAATACTGTATGCCTGTTGTTAGCCCTGTTACCGATCTGGAGATAGTCGATCCAGCCTCTTGCGGAATAGCATGGATTGGCGTAAATGTACCAAAATTCGAATCAGTTGAGTAGTCTATATCATAAGACGATGCAGACGGGTCTCGATTCCATTGAAGGTCAATCTGAGAGTTAGAAACTGAGCTTGCGATGAGCTGGATGCCGGATAGTGCCAATGTGGTTGAATTAATACAATTAGACCAGACTCCAGGCAGGCCGTTGCTGTCTAGCGCTTGGACGCGATAATAGTATGAAGTACCTGAAGTAAGCCCAGTATCTGAGTACGAGTTGGTTGTTGAGTTGTGACTGGTGGTTGTACCGGTTGTACATGAGGATGCACCAGAGTGTCGTTCTATGGTATAGCTAGCTGCATTTTGAACAGCACTCCAGCTAAGTGCAATCTGGCTAAAACTAGTAGGAGTTGCGGATAGAACTGGTGCTCCAGATGTAGTTATATCGGCAGAGTGTCGACTGTCAACCGACACAATATCACCTGTCGATTCTTCGCGGTATTTTAATGAGTAACTGAGGCATGAGCTACCTGTCATACAGTCTGGACTACCATCGCCCACATAGGCGTAGACATCAGATCCAGGTCCAGAAGTTAAGTTATCGCAAGTGGTTATAGAGTTGTCATTTGTTTTGTCTGTTGGTGTTACTAGCACAGATGTGTCGATGCCTTTTAGTACGCTACTTTTGATTATTGATGGGTCTTGTTTCATCTGGGCGCAACTAGGGTATTCGCCATTTTGTTGATAATACTTCTCAAGTGCCTCAGAGATTACTGTTACACGTGATGAGCGTTGGCTATCACGTGAATCAGTTTGTACTTTCGTAAATGCTACGACCCCAATAGTAGACAATATGCCAATAACGGCAACAACTACCAGAATTTCAATCATAGTGAAACCAAAAGAGGTTTTTCTCATGGCTTAATTGTATCAAACATAAGCTCTATAACAAACTGTTATTTACGATCTAGTATCACTAGATTTTCGATATGAGGTGTTCGCGGGAAGAAGTTGTAGCCTTGATGGGCGCGAATACCATATTTTTCTGCTAGCTTAGCGACGTCTCGGGCTTGAGTTACAGGGTTACATGACAAGTAGATAATTCGCTCTGGTGTGGATTTTAGTAGTTTATCGACCACATCTTCGTGTAGTCCTGCGCGGGGTGGGTCGACAATAATCGTAGCGTCTGACGTTATGTGCTCGAGCGCTGTTTCGCTGGGCGCTAGGACCGCTTTGACTGCCTTTTCTCGGTCTAGTGCGGTGATATTTCGTTTCATTTCGCGGACGGCATTTTCGTTGATTTCTACCATCGTTACGTTCTCGCCGCCGATCGTGAGGCCGATTGTTCCAACGCCACTATATAGATCGACAACTGGTTTATCGGCACTCACCCACTGTTTCATATCGCTTAGGGCTTGCTCGTAAACGGGCAGGTTGATTTGGAAAAATCCTTCAACTGCATATGTGAACGGTACACCAAGGATGGTGTCGTTCAGAGTTGTAACACCCCACTGCTGGAGTCGTTCGGTGATGACGCTCGCCGGACTACGAGGGTTAGAAAAGATTAGTTCAAAGCCTGTAATGCCAAGGTTTTTTAATTCTTCACCAGTCAACTGAATAAATCCAGGTTCTTTGACGTAAAGCTGCAAAGCAATGTTACCGTCATGGTCACACCTGACTAATAAGGTTTTTAGCATGTATGCCTGAACACCTTCTTTTTGACGCAACAAGTTACGAACGGCAACGGCAGCTTTGTTAATGTTGGGGTGCGCTAGGCTTGTACCTTCGATTGGGATTTTGCCGTGAGTGCCACGGCGGAAAAACGCTAAATCCAGTTGCTCGGATTCTTTATCCCACCACCAACTAAATTCGATTTTATTGCGATATTCGTATTCTTTGCCGTCAGTATAGATGCTAATGGGTTCAGGTAAAACGATGTCGTGTAGTTCGAAAGCCTCCTCGATGAGCGCTGATTTATAGTGCTGTTCGGCATCAAAACTCATGATTTGCCACGGACTAGTCGACAAGTAGCTCGTTTCGTCGCGCGGTTTAACGCGCTGGTCGCTGGGTGTGATGATGTCAACAACAACACCCTCAACTAGGTTAGATTTCTTTTTAGTTATCTGGGCAGTTACCTTCTCGCCGGGTAGTCCTCCCCAAATAAAGGCTTTTTTACCGTAATCAAGTTGGCCAAGCGTCTGACCACCACCGACAATTTTGTCTAAGTGTAGTTCGACAACAGGTAGAATTTTTTTGCTCATCTATCCAGTATACCCCAGTTTATGCTATAATCGCCCCCGTAGTTGCAGATAAATTACCACCTACTATCTACAACCTACCATTTACTTGTAATGGGGATTGGCCAAGTGGTAAGGTGAGAAATGCCAGCGGCATTTCGCAAGGCCGGAAGCCGGATGACGAACGTCACCGACTGAGGTGGGCCCGCGAAATTTTTGGAACAAAAATATTTGTGGGATGGGTTCTGGCCCAGGCTCCAGAACTTAACAGATAGCTACTTCTCAACTACAATCAATACACATAATGGGATGTCGCCAAGTGGTAAGGCACCAGGTTCTGGTCCTGGCATTCGGGGGTTCGAATCCCTCCATCCCAGCCATGAAAACCGTCAGAACATTTGTTCTGGCGTTTTTCATAACTTGTATGTCGGGTTTCGAATCCCCGAGTGGCATGAGGGGGTGAAGATTGCCGGTGGCAATCTGCAAGGAAACCTTCCGATGCAATCTATGATTGCAATCGTGAAGTTTCGGGGTCGCTGAAAGTGACCGAATCCCTCCACTTCGTCTAATTGACTATTCATATAATTCAAGTTAATTTAAAAATAATGACAAAACTAGCTGAACACTTACGTAAACCAGGTGAAATCGCTGTAATCCCGACCGATACGGTCTATGGGGTGGTTGCACGCGTCATAGACCGACGGGCTGTTGATAGGTTGTATAAGCTGAAACATCGCGAGGCTAAACCCGGGACTTTAGTAGCTGCGAATACCAAGCAATTGATTGACATTGGAATTGGACCCGAGTATTTAATGGCGGTTGAGTATCTATGGCCGGGTGCAATAAGTGTGATTGTGCCATCTGGTGAAAACTTGCCTTATGTACACCAGGGAGTCGGCAGTCTAGCGGTGCGTATTCCGGATGATAAGTGGCTACACGAATTGTTGTTACAGACTGGTCCCCTGCTAACCAGTAGCGCTAACCAACCTGGTGAACCACCAGCCACGACGGTAGCTGAAGCAAAAGCATATTTTGGTGATCAAATAACTTGGTATCAAGACGGCGGAACTCTGAATCGTGCCCCGTCCACAGTTGTTGAGATTATTGACGGTTCAATTAAAGTTGTACGTCAGGGCGCGGTAAAGTTAACTAGCTTTAAATAATAGTTATGCTTGCCCGGGTCGTCAATCAGTGAAATAATAACTTATTATGACACGTATACCTCGAGAATATACTGCGCAAGACCACCTTGATACGGCTAGGCACTTTACCTATAACGTATCAGTCAAACCTGAGGTTGTAGCGGGACGAAAAGAGCTGCGTGGCAAGCGTGTGAACATTATTAATGATCAGTCGGCTGGATTGGATGTTGGTAATCGAGTATTGGCCGCATTAGAGGATCCAGATCATCAATCGGTCTGGGCTAATTTATATGGTGGTACGATATTAAATAGTGCCTTGTATATGTTTCGTGAAACCAACAGTCAGCCAATGAGTCGACGCTTTAAGTTACCTCAATTGGCTGGTTGGGACGGTGAACTGCGCGATAGTAATGAAACACGGCGACAAAACACCCTGGAGGCATTAGATGTGACTAAGAGCCATAGCGAGGATTTTGAAAGAGTGAAATTAAAGCGTATTCCAAGTGAGGGGGAGACAACTCGGCTTGCACGTAGGCTTGGGAATGTGAGTATGCTTGTCGGAGTTTTTAGTACAGACTTCATGGAGAATGATGACGAGATGGTTGTAATGCAAATCGCTCGGCAGCAAGTTTCAGATATGCACCACGCAGTGCAGGCATTAGCCCAACGCATAAAAGTTAACCCAAGTCTTGCGCAGTTACGTGCAGAAAGTACACCGCTTGGTGTACACATCAAATCGCATGACTATCCTCTTGAGATTAAATCTGCCTTCGTCGATGCGCTTGGCGAAGTAAGCGATCCGCAAGGTTATTAATTCCAAAAATCAGCTTATTTATTATTCGCTATTTATCTACTAGGATCTAGGTTATCGTTTACGTCCGAGGACTGTTCGTAGCGATAATCGTTTTGAATATTCCAGTGCACCGTAGCGGAATAAACGCGTGGCTATCATCAGCACGACGACGGCACTGACCGCGATTATTATAATTCCCAAAGTCGCTTCGATTGGCGGTAAGTTCCCTACCGCGTTGCGCAGCATCAATGGAATTGGTGCGGTTAATGGGAATAAACTTAGGAAAGTTACCAGTGGCGAATCAGGAGCTGATATAAATAACGTAACTGCATAAAGAGGTGCGAATATAAACACCATTACTACGCCAAAGAACCCGCCAGCCTCCTTGGCGGTTGGGACCATTGACCCGATAGCAACCAGTAGTCCAGTGAAAAGGAGGAAGCTAAATATAAATATAAGTGCACCGATTATCATTTTGATTGGATCGATTGGAATATTAGATAAATCAATAATTGGTAGTCCAAGTTGGTCCTTGGCGACAAGATATATTAATACGACTGGTATCAATATAGTTATTACTTGAATAAAAGCTAAGGCTATCATTGATAAAATTTTACCAATAATCAACGTGCGAGCTTTGATAGTGGTTAGAATCATTTCAATGACGCGGTTTTCTTTTTCTTCTGTCGTGCTGGTTAGCATTTGGTTGCCGAACATTGCGATTAGAATATAGAACAAAACTAGGAATAACCCAGGCGCAATTAGTTGTGCAAAACCATCGTATGGTACTCCGTCTTTGTAGGTTGTGGCATCAAAGTTTACTTTGCCCTGTAGAATTGAGGTTACTTGTGGTGAGACATTAGGCGCAACAGATTGTTCTAGCAGCACCTGAGCGACACTTTGGTATCTGCTGTTATCAAATAATCCAACGTCTTTGGCAAAAACTTCTACTGACTGATTGCTAATATCAGATGGATAATAAAAATATGCATCTAACTTGCCATTAGTCACAGCATCAATACCCTTTTGCTTGTTGTTTATTGTCGAGGCTTTAAATTCTGCCAAAAGAGTGGGTTTTATTAACCCCGATTCATCTGTAATCGCTAGTGTAAAATGTTGGTTCTTGGTTTCGGTGGCTGCTTGATTAGTTGCTAAATTTGAGAAGTATATAATTGCAAATACGATACAAATAACTACTGGGAATATTAAGGCGGTAATCCAAAAACTTTTTTTCTTGAGGGTGCGAATGACTTCGAAATTAATAACTACGCCAAGATTATGCATTACTTCTCTCCGAATCATTCATTTCATCTTGTTCGCCGTATATTTTAACAAAAATATCATCAAGCGAGGCTCCGTTAAACTTCTTTTTAATGTCGGGTATAGTTCCGTAGGCACTCCCCTGTCCGTCTTTGAGCAAAATTATGCGGTCGCATAGACGTTCAACTTCTTCCATTTGATGCGTCACGAAAATAACGGTGGCTCCTGTTGCTTGGTGCTCTTCGATGATTGTCATGAGTAGCCGGCGGTTGACTGGGTCAAAGCCTTTGGTCGGTTCGTCTAAAATCAAGAGCTCGGGATTATTCATGATTGTTACACCTAGCTGGACTTTCTGTTGTTGCCCGCCGGATAATTTGTCTAATCTTGTGTTTGCTTTATCTAACAGGTCAACGCGTTTTAAATAATTGTTCGACCAAGAAATCGCGTCGTCTTTTGACATGCCTTTTAGACGTCCAAAATAAGTCATAATTGAAATTACGGATTCTTTTTTGTATAGTCCACGTTCTTCGGGCAAATAACCTAATTTGATGCCGCTATCAACTTGATACGGTTTTCCGTTTATTAACAAATCTCCACTAGTCGGTTGATAAATACCCAGCAACGCTCTGATAATCGTAGTTTTTCCTGATCCGTTTGAGCCCAAAAGTCCAAATGTTTCGCCGCGTTTAATATCAAAGCTTAAATTATCGATGACCAGAGTATTGCCGAATGCCATACTGAAATCATTGATTGTCACTAAAGGAGTAGACTTTTTTGTCATTGTATCTATTATACTATAGGTTTTTTGGTAGTTTTTTACTTAGTGTAATTTTGCCAGGCAAGCATAATAGCGGTATAATTGGGTTTATATGGCATCGGCAATAGTTTTAGACAAGCTGACAAAATACTATCCAGGTAGCAAAGCGCCGGCAATCAATCAACTATCAATCTCGATAAAAAGTGGTGAGGTTTATGGTTTTTTAGGTTCAAACGGGGCTGGTAAGTCGACGACTATTAGATTGATACTAGATTTTATTCGACCTTCGAGTGGACGGATAACCGTGCAGGGCATGGATTCCGTAGCTGACAGTGTTGCTATTCGACGCCACATTGGATATTTAGCTGGCGATGTGGCGCTACCTAAACGAGTTACTGGTCGACAGTTACTTCACCACCTTGCGTCGTTATCTGGTGGTATAGATTTAGACTATTTAGGAAAACTAGAAAAAGATTTCCAGGCTCAGCTTGATAAGCGCATTGGGACGCTGTCCAAGGGCAATCGACAAAAGATAGGCCTGATTCAGGCTTTGATGTGGCAGCCCAATGTGTCAGTTCTTGATGATCCGACAAGCGGACTTGATCCATTAATGCAGGAGCAATTTTATTCGGCAATCAGTGATGCCAAAAAGCGTGGTGCTGCAATCTTTCTTAGCAGCCACAGCTTTAGCGAAGTTGAGCGAATTTGTGATCATATTGGTATTATTCGAGCTGGTGAGTTAGTTTACGAAGGCACTGTCGCTAGTGTGGCTGCGAAACGGATGCCGAATTGGCAGGTTACTGTTAGTAGTAAAGCTGACGCAGCTACCCTAAAAAAATCCAAATCACTAAAAGTTAGTAATTTGAGTGACTTAAGTTTGACTGTGTGTCCAGTAGCAAGTATATCGTCAGCGCTGTTGGCGCTATCAAAGGTTGAAATTAAATCCATGACAATCAAACAAGATAATCTAGAGGATGAGTTTATGAGTTTTTATAACCAAGAGGGCCAAAAATGATAAAAACATTTCTATGGGAATTATCTAGGCGTAAAATGTTTACGTTGTGGTGGTCAATTGGTGTGTCTGTGCTGGTGTCAATTACGATTCTATCATTTCTTGCTATCAAAGACGAGGCGGCGCAGTTAAATCAGGCGCTAAGCGGGATAACAGATACGGCAGGATCGTTTCTGGGTGGAAGCGATTTGTTCTCGCCGATTGGATATCTTAATTCGCAAATATACTTTATTCTGTTGCCGATATTGGTGATTATTATGACTGTTAATTTGGCTTCGAGTTTGATGTCCAAGGATGAATCAGACCTAACCGTAGAACTAGTTTTGTCTCGTCCGGTTAGTCGCAATCACTTGATGTTTGGTAAATTACTGGCTTGGTTTACAATTCTCTTTACCGTCTTTGTCGTTTCGTACGGGGTTGCAGCTGTTTGCGTTAAAATCGTAGACATGCCAATTAATCAGTGGAATTTATTACTAACTCACGCCATTTCATTCATATTTTCAGCATCATTTGGACTAATAGCCTTTGCGCTGACTGCGGTTAGTAGATTTACTAGACGGATAGCTGGTGTGATCGCTATTGTCTTTAGCCTTGGTGGATATGTTATTTCATCACTATCAGGATTTGTGGATGGATTTAAATTCATCGCCAAACTACTCCCCTATCATTATTACGATACGGTGCAAATGCTATCTGGCAAGGTCGATTTAGGGCTAGTAATCTATCTGGTTGGCATCACTGCCGTCGCATTAGTTGCAATGAGTGTCGGTTATAGTCGCCGAGATATCGGCTAGTACAACAACAAACAAAAGTCACCTTTTATTGTATAGTATTAGTTATGACATTGGATACATTTAGGATTGATGATTTTGAGCACCTATCGAATGGTGTACGTCTAATGCATGCGCCAACCATTTCTGAGATCATACAGTTAAATACTTATGAGAAAAGAGAATCTAACGTTCTTCTAAGGGTGGAAAAATTTGATTCAACTATACAAGTAACACGCGAAGACGGAGTGTTTATACAAGCAGAGATTGGTGCTTATAGATTACGTGATGAGAATCCTGATTTAGTAGAAGACATCAAGTCAATAGTGCCTGTTTTTGTTGATCCGGTTGAAGTTGTAGAATTTATTAGGCAGTATGATGGGTGGGCTGCTAATGTTGAAGTTTCACCACCTATTCATCCGAATCGTGCGCGCCGTCTAGCTATGATTATTGGTGAGTCCGCAATTAAAAAACCTCCTTTGACGAAAAGCTTAGTGGTTTAGCTTAAACACTAAGCTTTTATTCGCCGACTAGAACATATATACTAAAATGTATGAGCAACAATAACACAGACACTGCTTCTCAACCACATACTCAACAGGCCGTTGTCCAAAAACCGCCAGTAAAATCTAGAAAGTTACTTTGGGTGGCGGTAGTATTTATAATACTTTGTACTGTAGTTATTGTTGGTGTTTGGCTAGCTAATACATTGATTAAAATACCCTCTACACCGGTATTAAGTTAAATAAAATATATACCTAGATATATCTTAACACTTCAAACTGAAGTGTTATTTGTTTAGAAATGCACAGGTTTTCCACTTTTTTGATGCTTATGCTTTTAAAACATATTGCAATAGTTTTGTAAATAGGCGTAGAATAAAAAAATGATTGATGGGGATCAGGTAAAAATAAGGTAACGGAGGGTTAAATCATGGCAGAAACAGTAGTTTCACCGTCAAATCAAAACTTTGCAAAAACATTTCTAGCAGTGTTAATCGGGGTTCTAGTTGTAGTTCCACTGACGACATTTCTGACATTTTTAGTAATTAATTCACAGATGGGAGCGATTGCCGACAATGTTGGTCACAGACTGGCAAATATTGGTCCAATGCAAACCATTAACAACGAAACTGGTAATAAGGCAAGCCTAAGCTGTGTTGACCCAGAGTCTGATGTAGATGTAGACGCCAAGCCTGTTGTTCAAGTCAAAACGCCAGCTAAACCATACTCACATTTTGGATATCTATGGGGCTATGGTGGTAACTACACTAGCAATACCAATATTAGCAATACAACAACTAATACTAACACCAGTACAATCTCAATTTGGGATAACGGCAACACTGATAACCGCAACAGCGGCAACACGGATAATCGAAATAGCGGCAACAGCATGATCGACAACCGTTGGAGTGGAAATAGCCTAACCGATAACCGCTGGAGCGGAAACAGTTTCACCACTGTAAAAGATAATGGCAATGACTTTTCTAACACTCAGTCGCAAACTAATACCACAACTAATAACACCGTGACAGTTAAAAATAACGGTAACACGTCTACAGATAGTAGCAATAGTGGCAATACTAATACTTACGCACCTACAACTACTAATGCGCCAACTACCACTAACAATACCTCTACTACGAATGTAGTCAAGACAACTACCGTTCAGGATAACGGCAATACAAATAATAGTGGCAACACCAGTACAAACGCACCAGTAACCACTACTGCAACAACAACCAATACGTCAACCAGTGACAATGATGGTGTTGATATAAACTAATAGACTAGATGCGTGAACTAAAAAGACCCCAGTTTATGGGGTCTTTTATTGTAATTATTCGTTTACACCACTGGCGAGAAATAATCATCTTCGATAATACTGCTCGCTCGCCAGACCCCAAGTGCTTGACCGATAGGTAAATAATCTGAATAGCCCATAAAGTCAGCTGCGCGCCTAATCATTGCGGCGGGCCATCCAAAGATGCGAATTCCATGCCATTCAAATATCGCCCAACGTTTACCAACTGGCACGACAACCGGTGGTGCAACTGGTTTATATGGTTTCTTATGCCTGTGACGACGCTCACGTTTAAAGTTGTCGGCGACGAAGATTGCATCATGTAGTGCAGTTTGGGCTAAGCCTGCGTGTTTAGTAACAGCGTTGTCCCCTATCACATAAATACTTGGCGCTGCTTGCATGAATTCATCAACGATGACGTGTCCGCGTTCATTTAGCGCGAAGTGTTCGGCGTTAGCTTTATAAAATGGGTGGTTAGCGACCCCTGATGTCCAGATTACAGTTTGGCTATCTATTTCTTTACCGCCAATAACAATGCCGTCTTTGTTAGCTGATTGAACCGATTTATTGCACGACACTTTAACGCCTAGCTTTTTAAGGCGTTTTGTGACTCTAGCACTTGCTTTTTCGCTCATTCGTGGCAAAACTCGTGGTGCGGCTTCGATTAGTTCGATTCGTAGCCCAGAATCTTTGACTTTGTAGTGCCTGCTTAGTCTACGTAGATATGACCCTAGTGCGCCAGCTAGTTCAACGCCAGTTGGCCCAGCCCCGATTATGATATATCTATCATCCAGTTTATGCTCGATAGCAAGACTAGAGTAAATGCGGTGCTTAAGTCGTTTAATCTCGGCTTGGGATTTAATACCATAGGAGTAACTATCTAGCCCTTTGATACCAAAGTACGTCGTAACTGTACCTAAGGCCAAAATGCAGCGATCATATTGATACTGAGTACCGGACTTACCCGTTACATTCTTTTCAGACGGGTTAATTGTGATGATTTCGTCGATATGAACCCGAATGTTGTCTTTGTTGGCTAGTATTTCACCTAGCGGGACACTGGAGCTTAGATGACTGTGGCCAGTTGCTGAGCTATAGAGTGCTGGATAGTAACGGAAGTCTGGCCGGTCGCTAATCAGCGTAATTTGGTTTTTACTATCTTTTGCAAGTTCAAGCGCAGCCTTTATTCCACCAAATCCACCGCCGACAATAGTAATATGCATGAAGTACCTTTTGTTTTATGTTATCTATTGTCTTTATCATAACCTAAACGCATCATGATGCAAATGGGTTTCGCAAATTTTCAGTTCACAGTTTACAAATTTACAAATTAATTTTCAGTTCTCAATTTCCAATTATGCTCCAGTTCCAATTTGTGAACTACTTCAGACTCAAAGAGTCTGAAAGTGGTTTGCCGTTCAGGTTAATAACAGCTTTGGTTGTTCCGGCGGCGGTTTTGGCGGTGTTTTCAAGCTGAGCCTCGACGCGTGGGCTATCGCACTCACCACCAAGTTTTAGTGATCCGGTCAAATTAATAGTTACCGTGTCACCTGCGACGGTACTGCTAGTGTAGGTTAAATCTGATTGATACAGGGCGTTATATAGTCCAGATTGACCGATATACTGGTTTTTGCCGGATAGTAGTTGTTCGAAGGAAGATTTAATTATGTCGGTAGTTGTTACTGGTGCAGTTGTACGTGATACCAGGCTGTCGCCACATCCAATCATTGGCCCAGCGATGCCATTATCTTCGGTGGCCACGTAGTACAGTGTCAGTGGTTTTGTGACAGAATTTAGTTGACTAGTTTGGTCGTTAGACTGTTTAGAAGTGTCGGTTTGCTTTGTTTCTTCTTTGACCGGTTGATTGGCTTGCCATAGCGCCCAAGCGCCAGTACCAATTGCTGCTAAAACGATAATAATTGCGAGAATGATCCATAGTTTTTTCATGGTTTTATTATACACTATTAGAAACGGCCGTAAATTTAAATGGGCTCCGCGCGAACGCGAAGCCCTCCACTACCCGTTAGGGAGTGGTTTGGTGCGGCGAGCGTGATTTGCATCACGCCCACCGCACCGATACTACTTTACTACTCAACCGCCTTGCGACGACGCCGGATTGCTACTGGTGCCAGAACTGCACCCAATCCGAGCAACAGCATTCCACCCGCGAAGTACCACGGTGTGGGGTCGAAAGTACCACCTGTGTACGCCAACTTCGGCACACAAGAAGCGGGTTTTTCGACCTTCAACTGAGCCAGTTCGGCGTTGGTCGCCTTGTGCGTCTCAGTTGCCTCGGTGATCACCGGCTCACCATCTTCCCATTGCTGGGATTCGACGTTGAACACAGGGTTAACCGTTGTTGTGGTGGTGTTTGTCGTCAGGTTGTTGTCGCAGTCCACCTTATAGGTGTACGTTGACGAAACTTTCGGTTCTGGTTTAACCAGCTCGGGGCAGGGTTCGACCGTGAGGTTGAAAACGTGCCCTTTTGCCTTCACCGTGTACGAGACACCACTAGCTGGCGCGTCCGTGACCGTGACGGTCACAATCTGACCTGCTGGGACAGTGCGGTTGTACTCGGAGTGATCAGTCACCTTGAACTTCACCGACACATTACTGCCCGAGTTGTCGTACGTAAGCACAACGCTACGGGGAGTTGCCTCTCCGTTTTCGTCGTACTCGCACTGACCACTTGCCAATGACGCACTTGGTTCAACAACGGCCTGGAAGTCGAACGTGTAAATCGCACACCCGAAGGTGATTGAATGTATCACGCTCTTTCCCAGAACACCCGATCCGAGCGAGTAGCCGAAGCTAACCGCCCTTGCGTCAGGATTTGCCTGCAAGTACTCGTCAAGAGTGCCCATGGAGGCGTAACCTCCACCGGCTCCCACTCCGAAGTCCTTGCTAGACCACCACTGGCCGACTCCGTACGAATCCGGCTCATAGACGAGGTATCCGTCCCAAGTGCCATTTCCGTCTTTGTCAAAGCCAATCTGAATCGAGGGGCGAACACCACTTACGTAGGTGTAGTCCATCGACACATCGCCAACGTCCGCGAACGGAATGTTGGAGGCTGTGTGGTAGCCAGCCGCCTTGCTCTGTGCGTTGCCGCCCGCGCTTGGTGTG
>ENA-UOUJ01000460-UOUJ01000460.1-activated-sludge-metagenome-genome-assembly--contig:-NODE-460-length-27861-cov-54.291664_pt1 | contig 27861 bp, 28 predicted proteins | sample MGYA00249839_ERZ747224 | MGnify/ENA primary metagenome ERZ747224 (study PRJEB28782, sample SAMN03220277) | activated sludge metagenome | biome: wastewater; feature: sewage sludge; material... | reverse complement strand
AAGCCACCAGCTTTTTCAGGTTATCCTGTACCAACGCAATCAGGCTGGCGTAAATGATTCCGAATATACTGAGTGCAATAACGATATCTGCGTATTTGGAGGAAGCCTCCGGCAGTACGGGCAGTAACCAGCGCAACAAACCGAATAATCCCATTTTCACCATGATACCACTCAACACCATGGTTACCGGGGTAGGCGACTGATCGTAAGCACCCGGTTGCCAGGTATGCAATGGGAAGATGGGCATCTTTACACCAAATGCAGCCAGGAACAACCAGAATAAGCACCCCTGTTCAGCCGCTGTTAAATTGGCTGATTGAAACGCGTTGAGCGCAAAACTGTGCATAGCTTGAGTACCATCGTTGAAGATTCTGCCCTGGGTATGGTAATACACATACAATATACCGGTTAACATCAGCAACGAACCCACGAAGGTGTATATGAAAAACTTAAATGTGGTTTGGATTCTTTTTTCACCTCCCCACATACTACAGAGAAAATAAACGGGTATCAGCGCGAGTTCCCAGAAGAAGTAAAACACAAGCGCATCTACGGCTGAGAAAACCCCCATGATACCGGCCTGAGCAAGCAACATCAAACCATAAAAACTATTCGACCTTTCACGTTTTTCTTTCCAGGAATATATAAATATGAACAGGAAGCCCAACGCCGTTAATAACGACAACAGGTGTCCGGTTTTATTCAGATTCAAATGAAAACTGTTTCCCAAATGTTTCAACCAGTAATAACTCACCTGATTGTAGGTAGGATATGCAGAAGCATCTGCGTAGCATAGTCCGGTTAATGAAACTGCCACAACTGCTACAGCCGCCATCAGCGACCATACTTTTATTGCTTGGGCATTTTTCATGAAAAACGCAACCATACCTGCCACCAACGGCAGCCATATCAATAACTCAGGAAATGTAAAATATGTACCTAACATCAAATCTTTTTTACAGGAACAATTGAATAATAAAAAATGCCAGAATACCTAATACCATCAACAGCACATAAGCTCCCACCTGGCCCGACTGTAACCAGCGAAGCTGCCTGCTGCCATAGTGAACCAAACTGCCAATTCCGTTTACTATGCCATCAATACCTTTTAACTCTATCACTTGATGGAATACTTTGGATATACTGTTAATGGGTTTAATAATCACCTGCTGATACAATTCATCCACATACCATTTGTTTTCAAGCACCGCGGCTATGCCGGTATTGGCCTTTTCGGATTCCTTACTCCAGTTTTTATACTTACTCCAAGCATACAAAATGGCAACCAACGCAAGCCCTACAGACACCGCCATCAACACATATTCTGTAGCGTGTGATATGGTATGTTTGGTTAAGTATGGTGCAGAAGGTGCAAATACTGGCTGCAAATAATTGTTCAGCCAATGTGCTCCATGAGCAAATACTTCCGGGATGCCTATAAAACCTCCCAATACCGACAGCACGGCAAGTACCATCAGTGGAATTGTAATGGCTGCCGGACTTTCATGCAGGTGGCTTTGCTGATGAGCCGTTCCTCTAAAACTTCCGTGAAACGTCATCGCATAGAGCCTGAACATATAAAATGCAGTCATCATGGCGCCTAACACACCCAATCCCCAGAAAACAGGACTGGCTCCAAATGCGTTGGCAAGGATTTCATCTTTTGAGAAAAAGCCTGCAAAAGGTGGCATACCAGCAATCGCCAGACATCCGATCAACATCGTAATGTGTGTTACAGCCATATAACGTTTCAATCCTCCCATATTTCGCATATCCTGTTCTCCGCCCATGGCATGGATTACACTTCCGGAACCGAGGAACAACAATGCTTTGAAGAACGCATGCGTAATAACGTGGAACACTGCAGCCGTATAGGCTCCAACTCCCAATGCTATGAACATATATCCCAACTGGCTCACGGTAGAGTATGCCAGCACTTTTTTAATATCGTTTTGTTTCAGGGCGATGCTGGCGGCCAGCAGCATGGTAGCCATACCAATAATCAATATCACACTCATGGTGAATGGTGCCATTGAGAACAATACATTGGCACGGGCAATCATGTAAATACCGGCGGTAACCATGGTAGCGGCGTGAATCAGAGCACTCACCGGTGTAGGACCCGCCATCGCGTCGGGCAGCCAGGTAAACAATGGCAACTGAGCACTTTTACCGGTAGCCCCTACAAACAATAATAAGGTGATGCCGGTAATATCGGTGGAGGATAATGCCTTGAGGCTTTCTGCAGAAAAAACGGTATCATAGTTTACAGAACCCACCTTAGCAATAAACCAGAATATGGCCAATAAAAAGCCAAGGTCACCAATGCGGTTCATTACAAACGCCTTTTTAGCGGCGGCTGTATAATCCTGATTTTTGTACCAATACCCAATCAACAGGTAAGAACACAACCCTACGCCTTCCCATCCTATGAACATCACAACAAAATTCCCACCCATTACCAGCAACAGCATGGAAAACACAAAGAGGTTCAGGTATGAAAAATATTTCGAAAAATCAGCACTGTTTTCTTCGTGCATGTATGAACTGGAATATACATGAATCAGAAACCCGATGCCGGTAATCACCAACAGAAACAATGACGTAAGCTGATCTACTTTAAATTCGAAAGAGAGATCAAATTGCTGCAGCTGTATGAAAGTAAAATACTCCACATTTAGAGGTCCGCCACTTCGAACCGTGCTAAAGAGCATGATGCTGATGATGAATGAGGCAAGAATAGTACCACAGGCAATAACAGCCGACAAATTCTTAGGTAGCATATTTCTTCCCAGTCCCGTAATCAGAAACCCGAGCAGAGGAAGTAAAGGCACACAGGCAATCAGTAAATTCTTATCCATAAACGCTGCAATCCGTTGGTTTAATTAATATTTCAAACGGTTCAGGAAATTCACATCCACTGAACGCGTATTTCGGTATAAAAGCATAATGATAGAAAGCCCCACCGTTACTTCAGCGGCCGCTACTACCATAATAAAGAACACGAATATCTGCGCATCACTGGCAAACGTAGGTGATGCTTTCGCCACGGCACTCATGGCATGCATTTTTGAAAATGCAACCAGCAGTAAGTTCACTGCATTCAGCATCAGCTCAATGCACATGAAAATAATGATGGCATTTCTGCGGATGAGTACCCCTGTTACCCCAATGGTAAAGAGTATCAGTGCTAAAACGATATATGCTTTAATATCCATACAATTTCTTTATGCAACAACTGTTGCAATCATGATGATCTTTTTTCAGTTTCTCCTTTAGTGATTTGCGAAGGAGTGTCGCGCTTGGCAATTACCATTGCACCAATAATTGCACTTAAGAATAAGATACTGCTTATTTCAAATGGCAACACAAATTTCTGGAACAGTGTTTTGCCCAACACTTTAATGAGTCCGTAATCTCCCACCATCAGCAGCACCGGTTGGTTGTTTTCAATTTTCATAACGGCACTCACCAGAATCAACAGCAATGAACCTCCGGCAATGACCCCTACGAGTTGCAGGCGGTAATTTTTCATGGGTTCCGTATCAGCATTCAGGTTCATCAACATCACCACGAACAGAAACAATACCATGATGGCTCCCGCATACACTATAATATTCACTACGGCCAGGAACTGTGCATTCAGCATGAGATAGTGTGCTGAAATGGTAAAGAAGAGCAGGATGAGCCACAGCACACTGTAAACAGGATTCCTGCTCATGAGCATCATTACCGCAGAACCGATAGAAATCAGCGATAGTATTAAAAATAATATTGTAGTTAGTTCCATGTTTTTCTTTTAACCTATTTCACTTCTTTTTTACCGGCACGGTTACCCAAAGCTTTTTTATACGCTTCCGGCTCTTTCTCGGGATGTGGAATCAGGAGATCGTTTTTAGAATAAATGAATTGCTTACGCTGATAATCCGATGGCGCAAATGTTTCACTGAGATAAATGGCATCTTTCGGACAAGCCTCTTCGCACAATCCACAAAAAATACAACGCAGCATGTTGATTTCATATCGTGCCGCATACTTCTCTTCTCTGTACAGGTGCTCCTCTCCCGGCAGTCTTTCAGCCGCTTCCATGGTGATAGCTTCGGCCGGACAGGCCACTGCGCATAAACCACAGGCTGTACAATTTTCTCTTCCCTGCTCATCCCGATTGAGGATATGTAATCCGCGAAACACCGGACTAAACGGGCGTGTTTTTTCCGGATAGTTGATGGTGGGTTTTTTCCTGAAGAAATGCTTCAGCGTAATGGACAGTCCACCAATGATAGCAGGAAGGTATATCCGCTCCCACCACGTGAGGGGTGCTCTGTTTACGGCTTGCGATCTATTGGTTAATGGTTGCATATCAGGTTTGCAAAAATATGGTTATTAAAATCTTATTTATCAAAGAATAAAATGGCTGCTCCGGTGAGGAACATATTCAGTAATGCCAGCGGCAGCAACACCTTCCATCCGAGGCCCATCAGCTGATCGTACCGGAATCTCGGGATGGTCCAGCGCACCCAGATAAACAGGAACAGGAAGAAGGCTATCTTCAGGAACAACGCTACAATACCTAGCACCCCAGCCACATTCACCGGCAAGGTAGATTCATCCAGGAACGGTATATCATAACCTCCGAAGAACAGGGTTGCCATCACTGCACTGCTGATAAACATATTGATATACTCAGCAAACAGATAAAAACCGAGTTTCATGGAAGAGTATTCTGTATGATATCCTCCAATCAGTTCGTTTTCTGCCTCCGGCAAATCGAATGGTGTGCGATTACATTCTGCGAACGTGCAAACCAGAAACAGGAAGAAGCCTAAGGGCTGATACACGATATTCCAATACCCTTCCTGCTGCTGCAACACCATCTCTTTGAGGCTAAGCGTTCCCGTTACCATCAGCAAAGCAATGAGTGAAATACCCAGTGCCAGTTCATAACTGATGATTTGAGAAGCCGCCCTCAAGCCACCCATGAGTGAATATTTGTTGTTACTCGACCAGCTACCTACTATAATTCCATACACACCTAAACTTACTACTCCAAATACATACAATATTCCTATGTTGATATCGGCTATCTGCAAACTGATTTCTCTTCCAAACAACTCCAATTTACTGCCCCAGGGTATAACGGCACTGGTCATTAAAGCCGTAAGCATTGCGAGGCCCGGCCCGAGTACAAAGAGAAACTTATTGGAAAACATCGGAATGATCTCTTCCTTAAAAAACAGTTTCAAACCGTCGGCCAGGGGTTGCAGCAACCCGAACGGACCGGCACGATTAGGCCCCCTACGGTCCTGGATAAACGCTGCCACCTTCCTTTCGGCAAGGGTTGTATACATGGCCACCACCATGGATATCGAAACAATGATTACAATCAGAATCAGTTTCTCCAGAATGTATATTAAATCAATGCTTAAAAACATGGTTGCTGAATTATCCTTGGGTTTTGTTGATCATTTGTTTGTTGTGCCTTTCTGCATCACCCGGATTTTCCGGAATCTGATTGTCGATATTGTTCGCACGGTCAAAATCAACACTATGGGCAGGCCCCGGCAGTTCGCTCAGGGAAATATCCGGATCGTTTACATCACTGATGCTGTGGATGTTCATCAACTTGCGGGGCTCCAGTCCACCCATTACTTTTTTAATGGTTTCCTGTGGCATCACTTTCTCTGCATACTTATTAGCCCCGATAACCGAATGACGGCTGATGGTAGTTAATCCTTCCACGGTCCAGTCAGATGCTTTCTTCTTTTCAAAACGGCAGGTATTGCAAATCCAGCCGGGCTTACCATCATAACTCTGTACTTCTCCCCAAGGGTCTTTACGGGCGGTAACACGATACACTTCTTCACCGCGCATCCATAAAGTAACCTTACCACAGCATTTAGGATTTTCACAATTCCGGTGTGCATCCATCGGCTTGGTAAACCACACCCTGTTTTTAAACCGGAAGGTGCGGTCGGTTAATGCGCCAACCGGGCACACATCAATCATATTTCCACTAAAATCATTGTCAATGGCCTTTGAAATATAGGTAGAGATGGCCGCATGATCTCCGCGATCCAACACTCCATGTACCCGCTGTTCAGCAACCTGTTCTCCCACCATTACACAACGGTAACATAAGATACAACGGGTCATGTGCAGTTGTATATACGGACCAATATCTTCTCGCTTAAATGTACGGCGCGCAAACTGATAACGTGTACCGGCGGTGCCGTGTTCATAACTTAAATCCTGCAGATGACATTCACCGGCCTGATCACAAATCGGGCAATCGAGCGGGTGGTTAATCAACAAAAATTCAACCACACCATTTCTTGCATCGAGCACGCGTTCGCTGGTAATGTTTTTCACCACCATTCCGTCCATCACCGTGGTTCTGCAGCTTGCCACCAGTTTAGGCATCGGGCGGGGATCAGCGGCGGAGCCGGCTGCCACTTCCACTAAACAGGTTCTGCATTTCCCACCACTGCCTTCCAGTTTACTGTAATAGCACATGGCCGGAGGGGTAACATCTCCACCTACCATCCTGGCAGCCTGCAAAATGGTAGTGCCCGGTTCTACTTCAACCGTGATGTTGTCGATGGTTACGTTAATCTTTTTTATTTCAGACATAATATCCTTTTTTCAAACAGCATGTTTACATACTGCTATACTTTCGTAAATCCTATGTTGCCGGAACATACACCGGATCAGCATAATGAGCCAATCCATAATTTTGTTTGGTACACAACTCCGGATTGTTCACATGCCATTCAAACTCATCCCTGAAGTGCCTGATGGCAGCAGCCACGGGCCATGCAGCGGCATCTCCCAGCGGACAAATCGTATTGCCTTCAATCTTGCGCTGTATATCCCACAATAAGTCGATATCACTCATTTTACCTTTCCCCTGTTCTATGTTCCACAAAATCTTTTCCATCCATCCGGTGCCTTCGCGGCAGGGGCTGCATTGTCCGCAGCTTTCATGCCGGTAAAACCGGGCCAGGGTGTAGGTATGTTTTACGATGCACTGATCTTCATCCAGCACAATAAACCCACCCGACCCCATCATGGTTCCGGTTGCAAAGCCCCCATCGGCAAGGCTTTCGTAGTTCATCATGCGCTTTTCTCCCTTGGCAGTGGTGAGCAATAAATTGGCCGGCAGAATGGGCACGCTGGACCCTCCGGGGATACAGGCTTTCAACCTTTTTCCGTTAGGAATGCCGCCGCAATATTCATCGCTGAAAATAAATTCTTCCACCGAGATGGTCATATCAATTTCATACACCCCCGGCTTATTGATATTGCCGCAGGCAGAAATCAGTTTGGTTCCGGTTGATTTTCCCACCCCAATGGATGCGTAGGCCGCACCGCCCTGATTGATGATGGGCACTACCGCAGCAATGGTTTCAACATTGTTCACCACTGTAGGGCATCCCCATAAACCTTTCACAGCCGGGAACGGAGGTTTAATACGGGGGTTGCCGCGCTTACCTTCAAGCGATTCGAGCAACGCGGTTTCTTCACCACATATATACGCACCGGCACCGCGCTGCACATACACATTGCAATTAAATCCGGAGCCTTGAATATTATCACCCAACCAACCGTTATCACGGGCTTCCTGAATAGCCTCTTCCAGTATTTCCGCTATCCAGTGATATTCACCGCGGATGTAGATATAACTGCTGTTGCAACCCAGGGCATAAGAAGAAACAATCATTCCTTCAATCAGCAGGTGAGGAATAAACTCCATGAGGAAGCGGTCCTTAAATGTTCCCGGCTCACTCTCATCGGCATTGCACACAAGATATCTCGGAACACCTTCGGGCTTGGCGAGGAAACTCCATTTCATTCCCGTAGGGAACCCGGCGCCGCCTCTGCCTCGTAAACCACTCACCTTCACCTCCTCCACAATTTCTTCGGGTTTCATTTTGAGGGCCTTCTCCACACTGGCATAGCCTCCCTCTTTCCGATAAACCGGATAATGTTTAATCCCTTCAATATGCGCTTTTTCTAAAAGCAATTTTTTACTCATGCTCTAACTGGTCTTTAAAGATGATTCAACTCTGGTAACCGTTGCCGTTAGTGGCCAACGCAGCCTGCTTCCTGCACTCTTCCACAATTTCATCCACCTTGTTCGGTGTTAAATGTTCACGATAATGTTTTCCCAACTGCATCATAGGTGCATAGCCGCATGCTCCCAGGCACTCAACGGTTTTCAATGTAAACAATCCATCGCTGGTGGTTTCCCCCACTCCAATCTGCAGTTTGGATTTGATATACTGAATGATGTCATCACTTCCGTTTAACATGCACGGACCGGTTTGACAAACCTCAAATACAAATTTCCCTACCGGTTTTAAATTGTACATGCTATAGAAACTGGCTACTTCGTACACTTCAATGGGATCGAGTTGTAATAACCCGGCCACATAATCCATCACCGGCACATCCAGCCAGCCGTTGAACTGTTCCTGTGCCAGATGCAATACCGGCAACAGCGCACTCTTTTGCTTACCGGCAGGATATTTATTTATAATTTCCTGCACTTTGTTCATTCGCTCCTTGCTAAATTCGATAGTCATATTCAAATCAATTATGCGTCTAATTCACCGGCAATCAGGTTCAGGCTACTCATGGTGATGATAGCATCACTGAGCAGTCCGCCTTCCACCAGTTCCGGAAACGCCTGATAATATATAAAACATGGTCTTCTGAAATGAAGGCGGTACGGGGTGCGCCCACCATCGCTGATCAGATAAAATCCTAACTCACCGTTGGCTCCTTCCACAGAATGATACAATTCTCCCGGAGGAATTGCCGTTTCACCCATGATGATTTTAAAGTGCCATATCAGCGCTTCCATCTTGGTATATACATCTTTCTTCTCGGGCAGGTAATAGGCCGGCGTATCGGCATGATACACCTCCGCTTCCTGTCCTTTAAATTCCTGAACCTTTTTATAGGCCTGGGTGATAATGGAAAGACTTTGCCACATTTCCTGCTGGCGAACGAGGAACCGATCGTAGCAATCACCTGTGGTACCTACCGGAATAATGAAATCAAAATCCTGATAACTGCTATAGGGAGCATGAACGCGTACATCATAATCCACTCCCGCGGCACGTAAGTTCGGACCTGTGAAACCGTAGTTCAGCGCACGTTCTGCCGAAATAGGGCCACAACCAATGGTACGCTCCATAAAGATGCGGTTACGTTTAAACAGCTTTTCAAATTCTGTTAACTGAGCCGGATATTCTTTCAGGAATTTTTCCAGTTTCTCAAATGCCGTATTGGTAAAATTGCGCTCAAAACCACCGATTCTGCCAATGTTGGTAGTTAATCTTGAGCCACATACTTCTTCGTAAATTTCGTAAATCAGTTCGCGGTACTGCATCAGATACAGGAAGCCCGAATAAGCACCACTATCCACCCCTACGATGGAATTACAGATGAGGTGATCGGCGATCCGAGCAAGTTCCATTATAATCACTCGCAGGTAATCTACACGCTTGGGCGTTTGAACTCCCAGCAATTTCTCACAGGTTAAATGCCATCCCATATTGTTGATGGGGGATGAACAGTAATTCAACCTGTCCGTTAACGGTGTGATCTGATACAGCGGCCTGCGCTCGGCAATTTTTTCGAATGCACGATGGATGTAGCCTACCGTGGAGGTAGCCTTCAGAATGCGCTCCCCATCCAGTTCCAGGATGTTCTGGAAAACACCATGGGTTGCCGGGTGGGTAGGACCCAGGTTCAGGATGGTAGTTTGTTTTTCTCCGGCGCCTTCCGGTAATAGAATATCTTCTGACATAATCGGCATAAAAGTTCAATAATCAATTCAACAAAACTGCGTTTGATGCTAAACGTTAGCGACCAAACATTTCGTCATCTTTATCCACACGGGTTTGATCTTCCAGCGGGAACTCTTTCCTCAGTGGGAAATAATCCATTTCATCCACATTCAACACCCTGATCAGGTTCGGGTGCCCCACGAAGTTCACACCGAAAAAATCATAGGTTTCCCTTTCCATAAAATTAGCCGTTGCAAACAGTGCGGTTGCGCTGAACACATCCGGCTTCTGAATATCGGTATACACTTTAAAGCGGATACGTACATTATCGCGCAGGTTATGGAGATGATATACCACACATAACTCCTCTCCGGTACGGTCGGGGTAATGCACGGCCTGTAAATCGGTCATAAATCTGAACGACAGCGATTCCTGATCGTACAAAAACTGAAGCACTTTCAGGTTCAAATCCTTAGGTGCTGCAAAAGTGAGCATACCAAAAGGTTCCGACCATTCGGTGAATATATCTCCAAACTGATCTATTAAAGCAACCCGTATTTGTTCATTCGTAAGCTGACTCATCACATAATTTATTGAATACCGTAACCGGCTAATAATTCCTTGTATTGATCACTGTTTCTTCTGCGTAAACCTTCGGCATGTACCAGGTCCTGAATTTTCAGAATGCCGTCGATGATAGCCTCCGGGCGTGGAGGGCAGCCGGGCACGTAAACATCTACCGGTATTACCTGATCTATACCCTGCAAAACAGAATAGGTATCAAAAATACCGCCGCTGCTGGCGCAGGCACCCACGGCCATCACCCAGCGTGGTTCAGCCATTTGGAGATATACCTGGCGTACAACCGGACCCATTTTTTTAGCAATGGTTCCCATCACCATCAGCAGGTCACACTGTCGGGGTGAAAAGCCTACACGCTCAGATCCGAAGCGAGCCAAATCGTAATGGGAAGCCATGGTAGCCATGAATTCAATTCCGCAGCAACTGGTTGCAAATGGTAACGGCCAGATTGAGTTTTTACGGGCAAGTGATACTACCTTTTCGAAACTGGTAGCCATAAAACCTTCCCCCATATACCCTTCAGGTATGCCCTGAAATTTTACTTTTGGATTAAACTGTACCGGTCTGGACATTTCAATAGTTTTTACAAAGGTTTACGAATAGCAATTTATTCCTCCCACTTCAATCCGCCTTTTTTGTAGATATAGATGAACCCCGAAAGAAACAGGGAAACAAACATGCCTACGGCTGCAAATCCTTCCCATCCAAGTTCTCTGAAATTCACTGCATACGGATAGAAGAAGATAACTTCCACATCGAACAACACGAACAATATAGCCACCAGAAAATATTTGATAGAAACCGGCTGGCGGGCATTTCCTGTAATCGCAATGCCACTCTCAAAATTCTGCAACTTATCCGTGCCTTTACGCTTCGGGCCCAAAAAGTTAGAGAGGAGTAGCAGCATGGTAATGAGTCCCCCGGCAAACAAGAGCTGAATTAAAATCGGGAGATAACTTGCCGCTGATGTCCCGGCTTGAGATTGTAGAATAAAAAACTGCATGTTGTTTAAACATTGTTTGGGCAAAAGTACAACACCCGCACTGATAAACAATTAATATTGAATGAATTTAGACTCTAAAAAAACAAATCCCGGAAACAGGTTCCGGGATTCTTCAAATTATTATTAATTGAATATGTAACTGCCTTTAACGGCCTCCTCGCCTAGGTGCAGCGGGGTCATTATTAGTCACAAATTCCTTAAATGTAAGCAACTGCTGATCTTCAGGAGCTAAAGCCAATGCCTTTTCGATGTATTGTAAAGACTGCTTTTGGTCTTTTTTAGTGTTGTAGTAATAGCCGATAAAGAACCTGTACGCTGTGAGTAGTCTGGTTTTTACATTGGGCTTTGTGGTATCTAATTCAGCAATTTGAATGGTTTTTTCATAATGCGGCACGGCCAGTCCTAATTCACCGGTTGAATCAATGATGGCATTTGCATTTCCCAACATGTAATGCCCCATAATGTCTTCAGGATATTTCTGAGCATATTCTGTGAAATACACTACTGAAGAGTCCATCTTGTCTGCCAGGTAATAATTATAACCGGCATTAAACAAATCAACGTTACTGTAGTTTCTGCGCACCTTCATTACCCTGGCATACCAGTTTGCGGCCGAGTTATACTGTTGCTTACTTTCATAGGATTTAGCCAGGTTGCGTATGTATGACAATTTATTAGCTTCGATGGAGTCAATCTCTACCGCTTTAGCAGTGAGGGTTTCAACCTTCATAGAATCTGCAGGATTATTTAGCATTAATAAAGCGTATGTGGCATAGTCGCCGGCACCGATTTTTTCAGGGTCCTGCACTTTAAAGAAGGTTTCATAATTCGTTCTTGCATTTACGGTATCTTTCAGCTTCATATATGAAAGTGCTTTCAAGCCATAAAGATTTGGATAGGCGTTTTCACCCTCAGCAGCTATGCAGGCATCAGAAGCTGATAAGGCATCATTAAACAGCCCCTGCGCATATTTCATAGAAGCTCTGTAAAAACAAGCCTTTGGATCATCATCCGAATGCTTCAACCATTGATCCAGATAATCTGCTGAACGCGGCACATTGGTACTGTAGAAATAATTAAAAAGGTTACCATACACCGGTGCATATGCTGGATCTTTTGATATGGCATCATTGTACAGTGTCATATACAAATCTTCCTGACCTACTCCCTGGGTTTGATATAGTTTACCCTTACGGTACAGTGCACGTACGTAGTTCGGATTCAGCCGTAAAGCAGCATCATAGCTCAATACCGCATTACCGCCATCTCCCAGTTTACGATAAGCATCTCCCAGATTAGTCAGTACTTCTGGATCTTTGAAACCTTTAATCTTTGTTGCACGTGTAAGTACATCCACTGCATAAGCCGCATCACCATTCTTGGTATCCGGATTGGAATTGGCAAACCCAATAGCATTCAACACCGGAATGCTTTTACCACCCGACAAACTGATAGCGGATTCAAATTTCATTCTGGCGTCTGCAGCTTTACCTTCCAGTAACAGCACATGCCCGGCTCCGGCAGTCAGGAGTGCACTGTTGGGGTTGGTTTGCAAATTTTTCTGATACCATTGCCCGGCTTCCTTCAATTGCTCCAATCCAATCTCCGCCTGTCCGTATAAATAAGCGGCCTCCTCATTCAGGGGAGTGGAGCTTACCAATGGCTGAAGCGCCGTTTTGGCACTTTTATACCTTTCATAATACATGAATTTTTTTGCCTGATCAACAGATTGTGCAATCACACTGCTGCCAAACAAAACAACTGCTAAAAGCAATGACCCGGTTTTAATTCTCTTCATCGTGTAACTTTTGTTTTATAGACTCAAATTTTTTCTTCCTGAATACAAGGAAGCGTTAAAGTATTTAAATTATTCTGTGATGCGGACATTCCGAACTTCCAGTTCCATCATTGGTGCAAGATAAGCCCTTCTGAATATTAACTGGCCGCGTTCACTGCGCAGGAAATTGGTAAAACCAGTACCTAATCCCTGATAACTTTCTTTTACAACGTAGTACAAACCCCGTACCAATGGATATTTATTAAAAAGTATATTCATCTGTTCAGGCTGCATAAACATTGAATCCTGCTCATGATACAGAGAGGCTATTTTAACTTTTTTTAACATCTCGCGCTGTTCTTTCACCTCCGGATTACCAATCCAGCTTACGCCGGTGAAGCCAATCGCCTTTGGATTATTTGATACATACTCCAGCACTTCTTTGGAATTCTTCCCTGCTTTAATACGGGTATTCACAATTTCCACCCCCTGCATCAGGGAGTCTTTGATGAAGCGATACGCACTCGTTGCATTTAACCCGTCGAACACCAGTTCATACTCCCGTTCACGATATGTACCGGCCAGCATGCTTTTTAAATCTTTTAAATGGATAAGACTATCGGGATTGGAGTTATGTACAATCACGGCTATGGCATCTTTGGCTACCATGTTCCACTTTGGAAAATAACTCAATGTATCGTGCAGCCACTTTTCTTCCGACGGGGTTAATGCCCGCGTTACAATCACCGCTCGGGTAGCGGTATCAAAAAACAAATCTTTCAGGCAATCGGCTTCGGTTTTATAATGCACCTCGATGCGTGCATCCGGATAGGTAGCTTCGTACATGCGTACCTGTTCGTCTATTACAGGCTGAAAGGATTCATCTGCCGAAATGCGGATAAAGCCAGACTGGTAAGTATCAATCGCTGCCTTTTCCTGCCGGCATCCGCTACTGGTCCATCCAAACAACATTCCACAAAATACAATCACCGCAAACCTCATGACCTGAAATAGTTTTTCTTATACCCTCTGTACAACCTGAATATGCCATACAATAAACATACTCCGCCAAAAACTTTCATCATGGGGTCGTTCAGGCGAGACTGCAGACCCACATCAAATTTTTTGAAGAAAATAAGAAACACGCCCATTCCGAGCCATAGCGTGCCCATCGCAAAATCCATAATACTTCTCATCCTGACCAAGCCTTTTTCTCTCTCAGAAAATTCCTTTTTTTGCGAATCCATATCCTACAAATTGAATGGCAATGTACGATTTTTTTTGCGCCTGTAATTTCCGCATACCGTTCATCCCATTCTGCGAGGAATTACAACTGCTACCATGATACAGCCAAAGGGGAACCTTATATTTGCACCATGAAGATTTTGATGGTGTGCCTGGGTAATATATGCAGAAGCCCGCTGGCCGAAGGAATTCTACAGAAAAAAGCCCTGGAAGCCGGTTTGGGCTGGGAAGTACACAGTGCCGGAACGAACCAGTACCATATAGGCTCTGCCCCACATCCACTGAGTCAGAAAGTGGCTCAGTTAAATGGTATCGATATCAGTGAACAAAGGGCAAGAAGAATTCACCATGGAGACATGGATGATTTTGATGTGATTTATGCCATGGCCACCGATGTGCTAGAAGACATCAAAGAAATTACAGGAAGTGCCTTTCGGGCAGACAAGGTAAAGCTGTTTATGCATGAACACCCGAAAACCAACATTACCGATGTTCCCGACCCCTGGTATGGGGATGAATCCGGATACCATGAAGTGTATCAGTTGATTGATGACGTATGCAACCAAATTATTCAAACGTATAAAAGCACTGCGAAATGATTAAACCCGCAATCCCTCAGGGAACCAGAGATTTTGCATCTTCCGTAGTGCTGAAGCGCCAGTATATATTGAATGCCATCCGTGATGTTTTCGAAACCACAGGATATGAGCCACTCGAAACGCCGGCAATGGAGTTGCTGGAAACCTTAACCGGCAAATACGGCGATGAAGGCGATAAACTCATCTTTAAAATTCTGAACAACGGTTTATCTGATCCCGCTCATTCTGAGAAAGCCAAAACAGGATTTCAGAAAATACTGGAAGGAAAAAACAGTGACGATATTACATCCCGCGCCCTGCGTTATGATTTAACCATACCCTTTGCGCGTTTTGTTGCCATGAACCGGGGTACCCTGCATTTTCCTTTTAAGCGATATCAGATGCAGCCTGTTTGGCGTGCCGACCGTCCGCAAAAAGGCCGTTACCGCGAATTCACCCAATGTGATGCCGATGTGGTTGGAAGCCACTCTCTTTGGAACGAAGTAGAACTGGTACACATTTACAGAAATGCATTCGATGCGCTCGGGCTGACAGAGGCAACCATTACCATCAACAACAGAAAAATCCTGGCAGCGCTGGCATTGAAATGCGGGGCTCCTTCGTTGCTCACACAGATCACCATAGCCATTGACAAACTGGATAAAATCGGATTGGACAAAGTGCTGGAATCACTTGCACAGAACGGCTTAACTGATGAGCAGGTAAATATTGTACAAACCTATTTATCCATTACCGGTAGTAACAGCGAAAAAATGGACCGGATATCAGCCTTACTCCAAGGCATACCCGAAGCTGAAAAAGGAATTGAAGAACTCCATTTCATATTAAAAAGAGTACCGGAACATTTTGTAACGATTGATTTTAAACTGGCGCGCGGACTGGATTATTACACCGGCACAATTTATGAAGTAAAGGCTCCGGCCAGCGTGCAAATGGGCAGTATTGGTGGGGGCGGCCGTTATGACAACCTCACGGAATTGTTCGGTGTGGAAGGCATCTCCGGTGTGGGCATCAGCTTTGGAGTTGACCGCATATACGATGTGATGGAATCCCTGAACCTTTTTCCATCAGACCTGAACACCCACTTAAAAGTGCTCTTCTTCAATATGGGAGAGATGGAATCAGCTCAGACATTTGAATGCTGTGTAGCCGTTCAACGGGCTGGTATATCTGCCATGCTTTATCCTGATGCTGTGAAAATGGACAAACAGTTTAAATATGCACAAAAACGCCAGATACCCTATGTGGTAATCATTGGTAGCCAGGAACTGACCGATAAAAAAGTAGTAGTAAAGCATTTAAATACAGGGAATCAAGTCACTCTCCCTATAAATGAGTTAATTTCACACCTTCAAAATCAAACCAAATGACATTCAGAATGATTGGGCTGATGCTAATTTCAGCCTTGGTATTTACAGCATGTAAAAAATCAAACAAACAAGGAAGGTACATTCCGGAAAACGCCAGCATGGTGGTGCACATCAATGGTGCTACCATCAGTGAAAAACTTCCATGGGATGAAGTTAAAAAAGGTGCGGGTGTACAAAAAATACTGAATGACAGCAGTGTAGATGCATTTGTTCGTTCCATTTTCAATAACCCTGACGAATCTGGTTTGCAAACCAAAGGCGATATCCTCTTTTTCATCCAGAGCGATTCACTGGGAGGTTATGGTGTAATGCAGGCTACTGTACTGGATGGTGCCAAGGTGGCTGCCATTGCAAAGAAAATCGAAGGCGCTAAAACCACCGAAGCCAACGGTGTTACCACAGTGGTGGCAGACAGAGCCGTTATGCAATGGGATAAAACAAAATGTATGGTTGCTTATGATATCCCGGAAATGAGCAACAGCAACGCCTATTCGTTTGATATGGATGAGGAAGAAAATGAAGTGGTAAAACCCGGCAGAGACATGGCGGTTACGGTTAAAAACCTTTTTGATCTGAAAGAAGATGCATCATTGGCTACCCACGCCAAATTCACCCAGCTGATGAATGAAAAAGGAGATGTTCATTTTTGGCTGAATAATGAAGCCCTGATGGGCAACAGCCCTGAATTGAGCCAGATTGGTGGAATTGTGAAGTTTGATAAGTTCTATAAAGATTCTTACCAAACTGCTACCATCAATTTCGAAAACGGAAAAATTGAAGCCAATTTGATGGGATACATGGGCAAAGAGATGAACGACCTGATGAAAAAATATAACGGGAAGAACATCAGTAAGTCAATGGCTGAAAAGATGCCTGCTGATAAAGTTGCCGTGTATATGGGAATGAATTTTAAGCCTGAACTGATTAGGGAATTCATCAAGCTGGCCGGTATAGAAGGCTTTGTAAATATGGGCCTTGGCATGTCGGGCATCAGCATGGATGACATCATAGGTTTCAGCACCGGGGAATTTGCCCTGGCTGTATATGATATCCCTGCTCCTGACACAACTAGGTTGTTCCCCGTACAGGAACCAACTGTATTATTTGCTGCGGAAATTAAAGATAAAGATGCTACCAACCGTATGTTGAATGCCATGAAAAAAATGATGGGCAGCGATGAAAGCATTGCCATGAGCACTAAAGACAATATGCTGGCCATGAGTAATAAAAAATCCGGCGCAGATGCCTTCCTGAAAAGCAGTGGTGGTAAAGCTGCCTTCTTTGATGAAATTTCCAATGGAACATTCGGCATGTTCATTGATCTGAAATACATTTTGAACGCTATCCCGGTTTCTGCATCAGATAGCCTGGACAGAGCCATGCATCAATACAATGCCGCCATGTGGGATCGTATCATCGTGAATGATGTAAAGCATAAAAACGGAGGTTTACACCAGCATGCTGAAGTTCGCTTCCAGGACACCCAGTTAAACAGTCTGAAGCAATTGAACAACCTGATAAACCAGTTAGTGCTTTGGGAAGAAGCCCGCAAAGCCCGCTACGCTAGCTGGGATGATGCTGAAGATGTAACCGTTGAAGTTGCACCATAATGCACTCCCCTTCCATACAACTGGAATACCTGATTCCGGAGTATCTGGAAAAAGAAAAGCTGGAACGTTCACAAGTGTGGAATACCCGTTTGTCTATCCGTAAAGGTGAGCGGTTACAAATTGTTGCCCCCAGTGGCAGTGGTAAAACCTCACTCGTGCACATGGTATACGGATTAAGGAATGACTTTTCCGGCGAGGTGCTCTGCGATGGCAAATCATTGAAAACCTTTACTACCGATGACCTTGCAGCCTGGAAAAAAAACCGGATATCTGTTGTATTTCAGGACCTGCGACTATTCCCTGATCAATCAGCTGAAAGGAATATTGAAGTAAAACGGGTACTTCAACCCTACCATACCGTTTCAAAGGTAACGGAGATGGCTAAACGCTTAGGGGTTTTTGAAAAACTCAGGCAGCACGCCCAAACATGCAGTTATGGTGAACAACAACGTATTGCCATCATCAGGGCCCTTCAGCAGCCATTTGATTTCCTCTTACTTGATGAACCTTTTTCACACCTGGATGACCGCAATGCGGAAAATGCCTGGGCGTTGATAGAAGAAGAATGTACTGCCAGGGGTGCCACAATTATCATGATTGATTTGCAGGAGATTCCATTTTACAGTGCTCAGCGAACATTACATTTATAATGACTCCCGACTACAGTACCATATCGCCCTTTTTGGTTTCTTCTAAAAGCAAGTGGAGCCGCTCACTGGGATACATTGGATTATGCCTTGGAGTGATATTGCTGTTGTGTTCCGTGCAGATGTATATGAACGTGCAGCAATTCATTGGGGGGAAGGAAATAAAAAAATCAGGTTATGATTTTGTATCTGTAAGTAAGCTGATTACCGATCAGAACATGGGCAAAGACAACCGTTTTACGGCTGCAGAGATTCATGAAATACAAACTCAACCTTTCATAACCGATGCAGCCCCTTTAATCAGCAATGAATTCAGGGCGCAAATCAGTGCAGGAAATATCATCCCTTTCAGTACTGATTTGTTTTTAGAAGCCATACAAGACGACTTTATAGATTCTGTACCTCCTTCCTTCCACTGGAAACCGGGCGAATCTCATGTACCGGTGATTCTATCGGCAGATTATCTGGAGATGTATAACATTTTCGCACCTTCACAGGATTTGCCACAACTCTCTGAAAGTAGTATCGGCAAAGTGCAATTACAACTTGACTGTTCGGGTATGTATGGGAGCGGCAGATACACTGCCGGCATTGTTGGATTAAGCAGCCGCATCAGTACGATACTGGTACCTCAATCATTTTTGGAATGGGCCAATCAAATGTATGGTGGTAAAAAAACGGAACATGCAGCGCGGGTGTATCTGAAAACAGAAAACATCAGCAACCCCGAACTGGTAAAATTTCTGCAGGAAAAAGGTTATTTCGTAAACAAGGAACGCACCCGCAGTGCGCGCATTAAAGTAATCCTTCAGTCTTTTGTTAGCGGCCTGGGCATTTTTTCCGTCATCGTAATCCTCTTATCCATGATGTTGTTTGCTTTCTATCTTCAGTTGATGATTGCACGCAGCAAAGACAATTTGAAATTGTTACAAACCCTCGGGTATTCGCCTGCCTGGCTCAGCAAAATGATGGCAAAGAGATGGATACCGGTGTATACCGTGATTATTATTGTAGCATTAGGGATGACCATGGTGTTTCAATACGCATTCAGCCTGGCTTTCAGTTACAAGGAAACATTGTCGGCATTCATTGCATGGCCGGTAATAGCCATCGCCGGTATTTTGCTGCTGCTTTGTATATGGATCAACAGCAGATTGATTTCCCGGGAGCTAAACCGACTATAATCCCTCATAAATTATTGCGGAACCTTGTCCTACTCCTACACACATGGTGGCGAGTCCGTAACGACTCCCTCTTTTTTTCATCTCATGTAAGAGTGTTGCAGAAATACGCACTCCGCTGCAACCCAATGGGTGCCCCAGAGCTATGGCACCTCCGTTTACATTCACAATTGAAGGGTCTAATCCCAGTTCCTGCATGCAGGCCAGGCTCTGTGCTGCAAAGGCTTCATTCAATTCCACGAGTTGAATATCCTGCATGGTTAAACCGGCTCTTTCGAGTACTTTACGCGTAGCGGGCACCGGACCAATACCCATGATAGCAGGATCTACTCCGGCTACAGCCATCGACACAACCCGTGCCAATGGAGTTAGATTGTATTGCTTCACAGCCTTCTCCGTTGCCAGTAACATAGCCGCTGCACCATCATTGATACCACTGCTGTTCCCGGCCGTAACGGTGCCCCCTTTCTTAAATGCCGGCTGAAGATTGGCGAGCTTATCCATAGACGTACTTCTGGGATGTTCATCTTCTTCAAACAAAATCTCTGCTTTCGATTGTTTAACGGTTACCGGGCAAAGCTCTTCCGCAAATTTTCCCTGTTGTTTTGCGGCGGAATATTTTTCCTGGCTGGATAATGCAAATGCGTCCTGTGCTTCACGGGAAACAGCCCATTTTTCAGCTACCTGTTCTGCTGTTTCACCCATGGTGTATGGATGGTACATGGACGCCAGTTCTTTATTGATAAAGCGCCATCCCATTGTGGTATCAAAAATCTGTGCATTCCGTTCAAACGGGGTTGAATGTTTTGGCATAACAAATGGCGCACGGGTCATGCTCTCCACTCCGGCGGCAATAATAATGTCTCCATCGCCACAGGCCAGTGCACGTGCTCCATCCATGATGGCCTGAAGTCCGCTCGCACACAAACGGTTCACCGTTGTTCCGGGAACGGTAACGGGTAAGCCGGCAAGCAAGGCTGCCATGCGGGCCACGTTTCGGTTGTCTTCTCCACTTTGGTTAGCTGCCCCGGCAATCACATCCTCCACCATTTCAGGACTCACCTGAGGATTTCTAAGCATCAGTGCTTTAATGGCGTACGCTAAAAGGTCGTCAGGCCGAACCGATGACAACGCTCCACCGTATTTACCAATAGGGGTTCTCAGGGCGTCAATTACATATATGTTGGATGGTAACATGATTTTATTTTTTATGATGCGGGGCAAATTTATTGGTTAATTTGTTAATTCTGTGCGGATGGCCATGGTAGTAGTATCTTTGCGGAATGAAGAATATCAGGGAACTTACCTTATCTGAACTCAAAACCTATTTTGAATCTATTGGAGATAAAAAGTTCAGGGCCATACAAACGTATGAGTGGCTTTGGAAAAAAAATGCACGTGATTTTGCTGAGATGAGCAACCTTTCCCTGGCGTTGCGTGAACAATTATCTAAAGATTTCTTCATCAGAACCATCACCACCGATGCCATACAACAAAGTAGCGACGGCACATTAAAAATACGTTTCAAAACAGCGGATGGGCATTTAATGGAAGGGGTACTCATCCCTACTGAAAAGAGGTTCACCGCCTGTGTTTCCTCCCAGATTGGGTGCAGCTTAACCTGTGCGTTTTGTGCAACCGGGAAGATGGACAGGATCAGAAACCTGGAGTTTGATGAAATTTATGATCAGGTAGCTATCCTGAATGAACATTGTGAAAAACAGTTTGGCCATAAGCTCACCAACATTGTATTCATGGGGATGGGTGAACCCTTATTGAATTATAAGAATGTGTTGAAATCTATCGACCGCATCACTGCAACCGATGCAATGGCCATGAGCCCGAAGCGTATTACCGTTTCCACCGCAGGTGTAGCCAAGATGATTCGCCAGCTGGGAGATGATAAGGTACGTTTTAACCTGGCATTGTCTCTGCATGCTGCCACCGACAAGAAGCGCGATGAGATTATGCCTATCAATGAATCGAATCATATTGACGCGCTGATTGAAGCGTTGAATTATTTCTATCAGGAAACAAAAAACGACATCACGTTGGAATACATTTTATTTAAGGATAAAAATGATTCAATTGAAGATGCAGAACACCTGATTAAAGTGTACAGAAAAATACCTACTCATTTAATCAATGTGATTGAATACAATCCGGTTGCCGGGGTTTCATTCGTAAAGCCAGATGAGGATACCACTCAAAAATTCACCGATTACCTCGCCAAGCACCGTGTGAATGTGCGTTTGCGGAGAAGCCGGGGAAAAGATATTGATGCTGCCTGCGGACAACTCGCTAACAAAGGGATTGCTGCTTCCTAAGTGCTTTAGGAAACTTTAACAGGCTGCCTCTAAACTTTTATTGCCGTGGTGTGTCTATGCATCACTCTTCATTAAAAAAACACACCACCATGAAAAGAAAACTCTTTACACTGGCTGTAGCGGGCTTACTAAGCACATTCACCCTGCATACAGCCATGGCTCAAACCGATGTTACCGCAGATAAACAACCCAAGCGCTGGAATAAAGGAGAAAGACAAAACGGCAAGGGGCTTGAATCATTGAACTTAACCGAATCACAAAAAGGAAAGGTGAAGGAAATTCAGGATAGATACAAGGTACAGGTAGATAAACTGAAAAACACACCGCTTACCGTAGAGGACAGAAAAAAACAAATGGAAGTTTTACGTAAAAAGCGCCATGAAGAAATAAAATCTGTTCTTACACCGGAACAGGCTCAACAATTAGACGAGCGTGCCAAAAACCGCAAAAACGGCCCCAGAGGTAAGCGGATACGAGCGCATCAACCCCGGTAAACAACTTTAATTTTCATATTGAAATCCCTACGAAACTGTATAAAGCGCACTCACCCTGCGCTTTTTTTATTGCTGTGGATGAATAAGTGTACCTTTGTGCTTCCTGTTGAAAAACAGTAAATCATCCAACATGGCAAAGTCAGCATTCGACAAGTTCATCAACAAAGAGAAGAACAGTAAAGTAAAAGAAGCGTTCCGTCAGGAAAAGAAGAAGTACAAAAAAGAACGTGCCGAATATTTTGAGCAGAAAAAAGCAGCTATCCGCGAAGCCCGTGCTGCCGAAAAGGAAACTGCCTCAACAGGTAAGAGCCTAAAAGCCAAAAAAGCCCCGCAGGCACCGGCCACTATCCAGAAGCAAACAGCTGACACCGCCATGCCGCTGAACAAGTACCTGGCACATTGTGGAGTTTGTTCCCGAAGAGATGCTGCCGACATCATCCGCAAATCGCTGGTGAAAGTGAATGGAGAAGTAGTGATTGAACCCGGTTATAAGGTTCAGCCTAAGGATGTGGTTACCTACAACAAAAAGAAATTATCCGTTTCAAAAAATCTCGTTTACATCCTCTTAAATAAACCAAAGGATTATCTGACCACCACGGATGATCCACAGGGGAGAAAAACGGTATTGCAATTGATTGCGAAAGCCACCGACCAGAGGGTATATCCTATTGGCCGGCTCGACCGTAATACATCCGGTGTACTGTTGCTCACCAACGACGGAGATTTAACTCAGCAATTATCGCATCCAAGCTATAACATTAGTAAAATTTACGAAGCCCGGCTCGACAAACCCCTGACCAAGGCTGATTTTGAAAAAATCCTGAACGGGTTGATTCTGGAAGATGGATCAGTGAAGGTAGACAGTTTAGCGTATGCAGACAGTAAGGACAAATCAATCATTGGTATTGAGATACATAGTGGTAGGAACCGAATTGTCCGCAGAATTTTTGAACACCTGGGGTATGATGTTAAAGCGCTGGACCGTGTGATGTATGCAGGGTTAACCAAAAAAAATGTAGAACGCGGACGCTGGCGTTACCTCACTGAAAAAGAAGTGCGTCTGTTGAAGTTTTTGAAAAAAGGCAATAAAAATCTTGGTAAAAAAGAAGCTTGATATTTTACTGGAAGATGAAGACTTCATAGCCGTAGACAAGCCCTCCGGCTTATTGAGCATTGCTGATCGTGCTCAAAATGAATCCTTAAAATCTTTACTGGACCAGGTGTATGGCACCGTGTATATCGTACATCGGTTAGACAAAGACACCTGTGGGGTTATCCTCTTTGCCAAAAACAAAGAAGCCCATCAATACCTGTGTCAGCAATTTGAAAACCGGGAGGTAGAAAAATATTATGTGGCGGTAGTAACCGGGTGTCCGGCTGAAGACGAAAGCCTGATTGACGCCCCGCTGGCAGAACACCCAGTACAAAAGGGAGTGATGCAGGTACACCGCAATGGGAAGCCCTCACAAACAGGATATCGGATCCTGGAGAAGAACAATCACTTTTCGCTGGTTGAGTTTCAATTGTTTACGGGCAGGATGCATCAAATCAGGGTACATGCCCGGCATGCCGGTTTTCCGGTGGCAGTAGACGAACTTTATGGCGATGGGAACCCGGTGTTTCTTTCGAAGTACAAAAGAAACTATAAACTCAGTCGTACCGAGGACACGGAGCGGCCGATCATCAATCGTTTAGCCTTACATGCCGCGCGTATTGTTTTTACCAACCGGAGGGGGAAATCTGTAACCGTTACCAGCCCGACACCCAAGCCCTTTCTGGCATTGATGAAGCAATTGAAAAAGTAGGCGGGCTTAACCTGTGTACACTTCCAGCAGCCCTTCGGGTAATTGAACAAACACCTTTTTTAGCTTTCGGTCAATTTTTACGAGCGTATCCTGATGCAGGGGAATCAGCACTTCTTTATCCTTATACATTACGCTGCAGAGCACCTGATGAGGTTGTTCTATCACTTCTGAAATATTCCCCAGAGGCTGATTACCGTCTATCACTTCATAACCGAGTAATGCGATGGGGGCATTGGTGGCCACGAGTTTCTGAAAATCGTCTTCGGTGAGCCACACATCTTTCGGATACACTTTCTTGGCGCCTTCTCTGGTATGAATATCCTCCAGTTTTACAACACATTCTTCTTCATTTCGGGCGGAAGCTTTTTCAATAAACCAAGGTATCAGTTGTTTCTGACTATCTTCCAAAAAAAGGGCGTTCACATCCTTCAATGCTGTTTTTTTTCCCAGATGGTGTACGAGGATGACTTCTCCTTTCAAACCGTGTGCGGCCACAATTTTTCCGATTCGGGTGTATGCAGACATGGTGCAAAATTACGCTCAAAAAAAAGTCCTGCAAGAGATGCAGGACATTAATCTTTTCAGATCAGAAGTAGTTTATTCTTCTGTTTTGGTTTCGTCAGCAGCCGGAGCTTCTGCCTCTACCGCTGGTTCTGCAGATGCAGAGGGTTCTTCCACTTTCTCTACTTTTTTCACTACGGGCATATTGCGTTTTTCAGCACGTGCCTTTTTGTGTGCACCCTGACGCCTGTTTACACTGGCTTCATGTTCGTTGCTCCACTTAGTGAATTTTTCCATTGCAGTTGCTTCGTCAAATAAACCGAGGCTTACTCCGCGGAGTAAGTGCTTCAGGTACAACACTCCTTTGAAAGAAAGGATACGGCGTACAGTGTCAGTTGGCTGAGCACCTTTCTGCAACCAATCCAACGCCTTTTGTCTGTCTACCTGAATGGTAGCCGGAACAGTCAGTGGATTGTACGTACCTAATTTCTGGATGAATTTCCCGTCGCGCGGGCTACGTGCATCTGCAATAACGATGAAGTAGAACGGTCTTTTTTTAGAACCGTGTCTCTGCAGTCTCATTTTAACAGCCATAAAAAATAGAAATTTTCTTGGTTGTGAATAAATAGGGTTTCGCCTTAAAAAAGGGGTACGAAGATAGGGGAATTGTTTTGAATGTCAAACAGATACTTGATTTAAGTAACTTTTTAAGCGAAATGGAGATTGCAGTTAGGCAAAAAAGTAGAGGCAATACCATTTGCCTGCTCCAAATCCAGCGGTTACTCAATCAATTGAATACAAACCTATTCGAAAGACTGGTACTGAAATTTATAAACCCACGGGTGGTTGTAATTATCTTCTTCCAAAACCGGGCATGCGTCCCATAGGCATTTTGTTCATGGTTTTCATCATCTGCTTCATCTGATCAAACTGTTTCAGGAAAGCGTTCACTTCGTTGAGGTCTTTCCCACTGCCTCTGGCAATTCGGTTTTTGCGTGAGGGGTTAATCAGGTCGGGGTTGCGCCTTTCTTCCATCGTCATGGAATTGATCATTGCTTCAATTCCTTTGAAAGCATCATCGTTGATATCGAGGTCTTTGATTTGTTTACCTACACCGGGAATCATCGCCATGAGGTCTTTGATGTTTCCCATTTTTTTGATCTGCTGCAGCTGGGTTTTAAAATCTTCGAAATCAAACTGGTTTTTTCTGATTTTCTTTTCTAGTTTGGCAGCTTCGGCGGCATTAAACTGTTCCTGGGCTTTTTCTACCAGACTAACGATATCACCCATGCCCAGAATTCGCTGTGCCATCCTTTCCGGGTAGAAAATATCGAGGGTTTCCATCTTTTCACCACTACTGATGAATTTGATGGGTTTATGAACGGTGTATTGGATAGAGAGGGCGGCACCGCCACGTGTATCACCATCCAGTTTGGTAAGCACCACACCAGAAAAATCGAGTCTTTCATTAAATGCGGCGGCGGTATTCACGGCATCCTGACCGGTCATGCTATCCACCACGAATAAAATTTCGGTGGGTTGCACTGCGGCTTTAATATCTGCCACTTCTTTCATCATGGCTTCGTCTACGGCTAACCGTCCGGCCGTATCTATAATCACTACATTTTTATTCTTAGCCTTGGCTTCACGGATGGCATTCTGAGCAATGAGCACGGGATCTTTGGTTTCGCGCTCCGTGTATACATCTACATTAATTTGTCCGCCCAACACTTCGAGCTGATCCATCGCTGCGGGGCGATACACGTCGGCTGCCACCAGCAATGGCGACTTTCCTTTTTTGGTTTTAAGATAGTTGGCGAGTTTTCCGCTGAAAGTTGTTTTACCACTACCCTGCAGTCCGGCAATCAATATCACTGCGGGATTGCCACTGATGTTGAATTCGCTCTCCTTCCCTCCCATCAACTCGGTCAGCTCATCCTGTACAATTTTCACCATCAATTGTCCGGGACTTACAGCCGCCAGTACTTTTTCACCCAGGGCTTTATCTTTTACCTTATCGGTAAATTCCTTGGCAATTTTATAGTTCACATCGGCATCCACCAGTGCGCGGCGGATATCCTTGAGTGTATTGGCGATATTGAGATCGGTGATACGGGCCTGACCTTTCAGGTTTTTAAACGCGGCGTCTAACCTTTCACTTAAACTTTGAAACATACGATTTTAATATTTTAATCCTAACCGGAAAATACACATTGTATTAAATGGTAAATGCGGTTTCAATCAACTCTTCCTGTTCCTTTCCGTGCACTTTGGCGTAACCACTGGCAACGGCAGCTCTGGCCTTCCTGCTCACAATGTGGAAGTTGATATGTTGCAGGTTCATCCGCAGGAATGCAGCGGCGCCCATATTGAGGGGTTCTTCCTGAACCCAATACCATATAGCCTTGTTGTATTTTTCGTACAATGCATCGAGTTGTTGTTGAGGCAGCGGATGAATTTGTTCAAGGCGGATGATGGCCACATCTTTACGGTCATCTTTTTTACGCCTGTCATCCAAATCAAAATACACTTTACCTGAGCAGAGCAATACCTTAGTGATTTCGTCGGGGTTAGCATTTTCATCATCATATACTTCCCTGAAACCGCCTTCGGTAAATGCTTCCACTTTTGAATATGAATCCGGGTGCCTAAGGTTGGCTTTAGGTGAAAAATTGATTAGTGGTTTTCTGAACGGCCAAGCCAGTTGTCTTCTCAGTACGTGGAAGAAATTGGCTGCGGTAGTAACATTGGTAACAACGATATTCAGTTCAGCAGATTGTTGTAAAAATCTTTCCAGTCGGGCACTGCTATGTTCCGGCCCCTGTCCTTCGTATCCATGAGGCAAGAGCATCACCATACCATTCATACGTTGCCATTTTTGTTCAGCGGCAGCAATAAACTGATCGGTGATGGTTTGAGCACC
>ENA-UOUJ01000459-UOUJ01000459.1-activated-sludge-metagenome-genome-assembly--contig:-NODE-459-length-27993-cov-10.010273_pt1 | contig 27993 bp, 28 predicted proteins | sample MGYA00249839_ERZ747224 | MGnify/ENA primary metagenome ERZ747224 (study PRJEB28782, sample SAMN03220277) | activated sludge metagenome | biome: wastewater; feature: sewage sludge; material... | reverse complement strand
GGCGCGGACGAATCCGCCGCCGTGCCGGCCTCGCCATCCGGCGCCGCGGACGCCGGCTGTGTACCGCCCTCCCCGACCTCGGGCACGGCCGGCGGACGCCAGGCCACCCGGCCGGCGATGGAGCCGCCCCCGGCGAGGCGGAGCTCGAGTGCATCGAGGGCGAGCTCGGCGCGCTTCCAGTCGAGCTGCGCCGACAGCGCCTCGAGCGGGACTCCGCCGGCATCCACCGCGGCCGGACGGGCATTGGTGACGCGGATCGGGCCGGCGAGCAGGCCCTCGCCGCTGGCGGGGGCGGCGAGCTCGGCCTCGATGGCGAACTCGCCGCTGGGCGCGCCGGCGGCGAAGGCCGCGGGATCGATGCCGCCGGCCTGCAGCCGCAGCCGACGCAGGGGATCGGCGGCGAAGCTGTCGACGCGCGCCTCGATCTCGGCGCGTGCCGCACCCAGCGTGGCCTCGGCGCGCAGGCGCGGCTCGAGCAGGCTGTCGGCGAGCGTCGCCTGCACCGCGACGGCGTGGGTCTCGAAGATGCCGTCGAAGCCCGCCTCGCCTGCGAGCGCGAAGGGCGCCACACCGTCGAGCGCGAGCGCCGCGCGGACACGGCCCTGCGGCAGCTCGACCGCGAGGGATTCGAGACGGTGATGGCGACCGTCGCTGGAGAGCGCGGCTTCGAGCCGGGAGAACACCAGGCCCTGCTCGGAAGCCACCTCGGTCGCGGCCGCGGCGGCGATCTCGCCCCGAGCGGGCGTCGCCCCCTCAGCGGGGACCGGCACGGCGCCGTCGGCATTTCCGGGCTCGAGCCCGGCAGCGGCCGAGGAGTCCGCCCGAGCGGTAGCGCTCGACGACGCAGCATCGGTGAGCGGCGCGATGGCCTCACCGCCGGCGGGGAGCTCGCGCATCAGGAAGGCGCCCACCGCGAGGCGGCGCAGCACGATCGTGACCGGCAGCTCCAGCGAAGAGGGTGCCACCAGCGGCGCGGCGGCGGGTTCGTCCTCGGCCACCGCCTGGGCGAGCAGCACGCGCGCGGCGGTCAGATGTTCGACGTCGACCCGGCGCTGCAGCAGCGCCGAGGGCGACCACGCGAGCGAAAGCGCGCGCACCTCGAGCTCCAGCCCCGGCCCGCGCCAGGCCAGCCGGTCCACGTCGAGGCGGCCGAGCAGCCGTCCGCGTGCGCCCTCGACCTGCAAGGCACCGGAAGTGGCGCGCGCGGCGAGGCCGAGCGCGGCGTCGAGGCCGGACTGGGTGCCGGCGAGCCAGGCGCCGCCTCCGACCAGCAGCGCCAGCGGCAGCGCGACGCCCCAGCCGAGCGCGCGCGCCAGCCGGCGCCTGCGCGGCGGCGCGACGGAGTCGGGCGTGGAAACGTCCTCGTGCGCGCTCACCCGGGCGCCTCAGCGACCGAACAGCGCCTGCAGCTCGGCGCCCGGATGCGGCGCGCGCATGAAGGCCTCGCCGACCAGAAAGGTGTGCACCGCGTTGGCCTGCATGAGGGCGACGTCCTCGGGTTTCAGGATGCCGGACTCGGTGACCACGATGCGGCCCGCCGCGCCGCTGGCGATCCGCGGCAGCAGGTCGAGCGTGGTCTGCAGCGAGACCTCGAAGCTGCGCAGGTTGCGGTTGTTGATGCCGATCAGCGGCGTGTCGAGCTGCAGCGCATGCTCGAGCTCGGCAGCGTCATGCACCTCGACCAGAACCGCCATGCCGAGCTCGCTCGCGAGCTGCTCCATGTCGCGCATCTGCGTCAGATCCAGGCAGGCGGCGATCAGCAGGATGGCGTCGGCGCCCATCGCGCGCGCCTCGAAGACCTGGTAGGGATCGACCAGGAAGTCCTTGCGCAGCACCGGCAGGTGGCAGGCGGCGCGCGCCGCCGCGAGGTATTCGGGCGCGCCCTGGAAGAAGCCGCGGTCGGTCAGCACCGACAGGCAGGCGGCGCCGGCACGCTCGTAGTCGGCGGCGATCTCGGCGGGGTGGAAGTCGGCCCGGATCACACCCTTGGAGGGGCTGGCCTTCTTGATCTCGGCGATCACCGCGGGACGGTGGGCGGCGTGCCTGGCGCGGATCGCACCGACGAAGTCGCGCGCCGGCGGCTGCGCGGCGGCGTCCTCGCGCACCAGGCACTGCGGCCGCGCGGCGGAGGCCGCGGCGACCTCCTCGACCTTGACCGCGCAGATCTTCTGCAGGATGTCGCTCATCGGCCGCTCCGGAACTGCTGGGTGAAGCGCACGAACGCGTCGAGCTTGGCGCGCGCGGCGCCACTCTCGATGATCTCGCGCGCGCGCAGGATGCCGGCGCCGATGGTGTCGACCAGGTTGGCGGTGTACAGCGCCACGCCGGCGTTGAAGATGACGATCTCGCGCGCCGCGCCGGGGCGGTTGTCGAGCACGCCGAGCAGCATCTCGCGCGACTCGGTCGCGTCCTCGACGCGCAGCTGGCGGCTGCCGGCCATGGCGAGGCCGAAGTCCTCGGGGTGGATCTCGTACTCGGAGACCTCGTTGCCCTTGAGCTCGCCCACCAGGGTGGCGCCGCCCAGGCTGACCTCGTCCATGCCATCCAGGCCATGCACCACCAGCACGTGGTTGGCGCCAAGGCGCTGCATCACGCGCGCCTGGATGCCGACCAGGTCGGGGTGGAACACGCCCATCAGGGTGTTGGGGGCACCTGCCGGGTTGGTGAGCGGGCCGAGGATGTTGAAGATCGTGCGCACGCCCATCTCGCGCCGCACCGGGGCGACGTTCTTCATCGCGCTGTGGTGTGCCGGGGCGTACATGAAGCCGATGCCGGTGGCCTCGATGCACTCGGCGACCTGCTGCGGCGTCAGGTCCAGATTGACGCCGAGCGCCTCGATCACGTCGGCCGCACCCGACTTCGACGACACCCCGCGTCCGCCGTGCTTGGCCACGCGCGCGCCGGCGGCAGCGGCGACGAAGATGGTGGTGGTGGAGATGTTGAAGGTGTTGGCGCCATCGCCGCCGGTGCCGACGACGTCGAGGAAGTGGTCGTGCGGCGGCTCGACCACCACCTTGGTGGACATCTCGCGCATCACCGTGGCGGCGGCGGTGATCTCGCTGATGGTCTCCTTCTTGACGCGCAGGCCGGTGAGGATGGCGGCGGTCATCACCGGGGAGATCTCGCCGGCCATGATCTGGCGCATCAGCGACAGCATCTCGTCGAAGAAGATCTCGCGGTGCTCGATCGTGCGTTGCAGGGCTTGCTGGGGGGTGATCGTGGTCATGGAACTCTCGCAGCTGGGTTCAGGCCACCGCCGGCTGGCTGGCGCGGCGGTCGAGGAAGTTCTTCAGCAGGGCGTGGCCGCACTCGGTGAGGATGGACTCGGGGTGGAACTGCACGCCCTCGACCTCGAGCGTCTGGTGGCGCACGCCCATGATCTCGCCGTCCTCGGTCCAGGCCGTCACCTCCAGACAGTCGGGCAGGCTGGAACGTTCGATCGCCAGCGAATGGTAGCGCGTGCAGGTGAGCGGGTTGGGCAGGCCGCGGAAGACGCCCTGGTCGGTGTGATGCACCGGCGAGGTCTTGCCGTGCATGAGGCGCTTCGCGTGCACGATGCGCCCGCCGAAGGCCTCACCGATGCTCTGGTGGCCGAGGCAGACGCCGAGGATGGGCAGCTTGCCGGCGAAGGCCTTGATCGCCGCCACCGAGATGCCGGCCTGGGCCGGGGAGCACGGTCCGGGCGAGATCACGAGGTGCTCGGGCGCGAGGCGTTCGATCTGCTCGAGGGTGATCTCGTCGTTGCGGTAAACCTTCACCGTGGCGCCGAGTTCGCCGAAGTACTGCACGAGGTTGTAGGTGAAACTGTCGTAGTTGTCGATCATCAGCAGCATGGTCTTTCCCTTCGCGAAGCCTGGCCGGGATCGGGCTGGCTTCGCCTGCATTCAGGTTACACGGGTGCGATGGGCGCCTGCGGCACCGAGCCTGCTCCCACACGGCCCGCCGCCGGGCATGAGGCTCTTCATGCCATGGCCCTCGCCTCCTGCCGCTCAGGCTCGGGTATCGAGACCGCCCTCGGCCATCTCGGCGGCTCGCAGCATCGCGCGCGCCTTGCTTTGCGTTTCCTGCCACTCGGCATCGGGATCGGAGTCGGCGACGATACCGGCACCGGCCTGGACATGGATCTGACCGTCCTTGACCACCGCGGTACGGATCGCGATCGCCAGGTCCATGTCGCCGTGGAAGCCGAGGTAGCCCACCGCGCCGGCGTAGATACCGCGCTTGACCGGCTCGAGCTCGTCGATGATCTCCATCGCGCGCACCTTGGGCGCGCCCGACACGGTGCCGGCCGGGAAGGTGGCGCGCAGCACGGCGAGCGCGTTGAGCCCCTCGCGCAGCTTGCCCTCGACGTTGGAGACGATGTGCATCACGTGCGAGTAGCGCTCGACGGTGAAGCGCTCGGTGACCTTGACCGTGCCGACCTCGGAGACGCGTCCGGCGTCGTTGCGGCCGAGGTCGAGCAGTTGCACGTGCTCGGCGATCTCCTTCTGGTCGGCGAGGAGTTCCTGCTCGAGCGCGAGATCCTCGGCGGGCGTGGCGCCGCGCTTGCGGGTGCCGGCGATCGGACGCACGGTGACGACATCATCCTCGAGCCGGGTGAGGATCTCGGGCGAGGCGCCGACGACGTGGAAGTCCTCGAGGTTGAAGTAGAACAGGTAGGGCGAGGGGTTGAGCGAGCGGATCGCGCGGTACAGCGCCATCGGGCTGGCGGCGTAGGGCTTGCTCATGCGCTGCGACAGCACGACCTGCATGAGGTCGCCGTCGACGATGTACTGCTTGGCGCGGCGCACCGCGTCCTTGAAGGCCTCCTCGCCGAAGCTGGACACCGGCTCGGCGGAGTCGCCGCGGAACTCCGCCGGGATCTCCACCGGCTCGCGCAGGCGGGCGAGGAGCTCGCGCAGGCGCCGCTGCGCGCGCTTGTACGCGCCTGGCACCTCGGGCTCGGCATACACGACCAGGGTAAGCTTGCCGCTGAGGTTGTCGACGATCGCGACCTCCTCGGACAGCAGCAGCAGGATGTCCGGCGTGCCGACGCTGTCGGTCTTCTCGGTTTTCGCCAGGCGGGGCTCGATGTAGCGCACGGTGTCGTAGCCGAAGCAGCCCACCAGGCCGCCGGCGAAGCGCGGCAGGTGCTGGCGCGGCGGCACCTTGATGCGGTTCATGAACTCGGCGACGAAGTTGAGCGGGTCGCCGTAGTCGCGGCGCTCGACCAGGCGGTTGCCGGTGAGCAGCAGGGCCGAGCGGCCATAGACCTCGATGCGGGTCGGTGAGGACAGGCCGATGAAGGAGTAGCGTCCGAAGCGCTCGCCGCCCTGCACGGATTCGAGCAGGTAGGTGTATGGCTCGTTGGCGAGCTTCAGGTAGATGGAGAGCGGGGTGTCGAGATCGGCGAAGGTCTCGAGAGTGAGCGGGATGCGGTTGTAGCCCTCGGCGGCAAGGGCGTTGAATTCGTGTTCGAGCATGGGGGCTCCACGTGGGGCGAATCGATCGGAGGGGCTTGCAGCAGGCGGGGAAGGCGTCGCGCGGCGTGCGCGGCGGGCCCCGCAGGGGGAGGTCGCGTTCAGTGGCCCAAAGGCCAACGCCAGCCACCGCGCCAGGTGGGCTGGGCGGAGGACGAGGCGGCGAACAGGCGATCCCGGGGTGCGAGCATCACGATGACTGTCGTTGGTGGAGGAACGAACAAGTACGGGGGAGCGTACGGAGGCGAGAGCACTGGAGCCGAGGACTGTGAAGCCCCTGTTTCGCTCATCCGAATCTATGCAGGACCGATATGGTCCAGCACTTCCAGTGCAGATGATAGTAGCCCATCGCATTCGATGCTGTCCACCGGCATGCCCTCGCTATAGCCGTAGCGCACCAGCAGCACCGGCATGCCTGCGTCGCGCGCGGCGAAGGCGTCGTTGGCCGAGTCGCCGACCATCAGCGCCTGCCCCGCGGCCACGCCGAGGCGCGCGCAGGCGAGGTGCAGCATCGCCGGGTCGGGCTTCTTGACCGGCAGGGTGTCGCCACTCACCACGGTGTCGAAGTAATGCGCGATCGCCATGCGCTCGAGCAGTGGCAGCGTGAAGGCCTCGGCCTTGTTGGTGACCACCGCCAGCGGCAGGCCGTGCCCGCGCAGGCGCTCGAGCAGCTCGACGACCCCGGGATAGATGCGCGTGCGTGCGCCGTTGACCACGGCATAGTGGCAGCGGAACACGCCGACGGCGCGGTCGATCTCGTCCTCGCCGGCATGCGTGCCCTCGGTGAGGCAGCGCCGCACCAGGTTGGGGATGCCCTTGCCGACGAAGCTGTGGATCTCCTCCAGGCTGCGTGCCGGGCGGGCAAGCTCGGCGAGCATGAGGTTGGCGGCGTCGGCGAGGTCGGCGATGGTGTCGAGCAGGGTGCCGTCGAGGTCGAAGAGCACCGCGCGCGGCGCGAAGCGTGCGTCCACCCTCATGCCTTCACCGCGGCGAGCTCGGCGCGCAGCGCCCCGAGGATGGTGTCGTAGCGGTGCGGATCGGAGGCCTTGGCGGCGCCGAACACCGCGGAGCCGGCGACGAAGGTGTCGGCGCCGGCGCGGGCGATTTCGGCGATGTTGTCGGTCTTCACTCCGCCGTCGATCTCGAGCAGGATGCGGCGGCCGCTGCGGGCCTCGTAGGCGTCGAGCCTGGCACGCGCGGCGCGCAGCTTGTTGAGCGTCTCGGGGATGAACTTCTGCCCGCCGAAGCCGGGGTTCACGCTCATCAGCAGCACCACGTCGAGCTTGTCCATGACGTGATCCATCCAGTCGAGCGGGGTCGCCGGGTTGAACACCAGGCCGGCCTGGCAGCCGGCGTCGCGGATCAGCCCGAGCGTGCGGTCGACGTGCTCGGAGGCCTCGGGGTGGAAGGTGATGACGTTGGCGCCGGCCTTGGCGAAGTCGGGCACGATGCGGTCGACCGGCTTCACCATCAGGTGCACATCGATCGGCGCGCTGGTGTGCGGGCGGATGGCCTCGCACACCAACGGGCCGATGGTGAGGTTGGGGACGTAATGGTTGTCCATCACGTCGAAGTGGATCCAGTCGGCGCCAGCGTCGATGACGTCACGGACCTCCTCGCCGAGGCGGGCGAAATCGGCGGACAGCAGGCTGGGGGCGATGCGGTACATGGGGTGCTCCGGGATGGGGGTTCAGCCGGAATTCTAACCCGCGCCCCGGCGATCGACCGCCCCGGCCCCGCTCAGCGCACGCAGACCTTGCGCACCTGTTTCATGTCGGTGATGCCGGAGAGCACCTTCTCGATGCCGTCCTGGCGCAGGGTGCGCATGCCTTCGGCGAGCGCCTGTCCGAGGATCTGGTCGACGCGGCCACGCGACTGGATGTGGCGCTTGATCGGATCCGAGCCGAGCATCAGCTCGTGCAGTCCGACCCGGCCCTTGTAGCCCTGGTTGCAGTGCTCGCAGCCGACCGCGCGGTAGAGCTTGAACCCACCTTCCCGATCGCCGAAGGCCTCCCGCCAGCGCCCCAGCACGCGCTCGCGCGCGGCCTTCGGATCGGCGGCGAAGTCCGGGGTCAGGTGCATGTCCTCGCAGTACTCGTCGAGCAGGCTGGCGAGCTCATCCTCGCCGGCACGGTAGGGGATCCTGCACTTCAGGCACAGGCGCTTGGCGAGGCGCTGGGCGAGCACGCCGAGCAGCGCGTCGGCGAAGTTGAACGGATCCATGCCCATGTCGAGCAGGCGCACGACCGACTCCGGCGCGCTGTTGGTGTGCAGCGTCGAGAACACGAGATGGCCGGTGAGCGAGGCCTCGATGCCGACCGAGACCGTCTCGTGGTCGCGCATCTCGCCCACCATGATCACGTCCGGATCGGCGCGCAGGAAGGCGCGCATCATGGTCGCGAAGTCGATCCCGGCCTTGCGGTTGACCTGCACCTGGCGCAAGCCCTTCTGGGTGATCTCCACCGGGTCCTCGACCGTCCAGATCTTGGTGTCCGGGGTGTTGATGTAGCTCAGGATGGAGTGCAGCGTGGTGGTCTTGCCCGAGCCGGTGGGACCGCACACGAAGAAGATGCCGTAGGGCTTGGCGATCGCGGTCTTGAGGCGCTCGAGGTTGAAGGGCAGCAGGCCGAGCTGGTCGATCGGGATCGGTTCGCTGTGCGCGAGCAGGCGCATCACCACATCTTCCATGCCGCCCTGGGTAGGCAGCGTGGCCACGCGCAACTCGAGGTCGACCGGGGCGAACTTGCGGAAGCGGATCTTGCCGTCCTGCGGCTTGCGGCGCTCGGAGATGTCGAGGTCGCACATGATCTTGATGCGGGTGACGAGCGGATTGCGGTAGCTCGCCGGGATCTCGATGTAGGGCACCAGCGAGCCGTCCTTGCGGAAGCGGATCTGCGTCTTCTCCTTGCCGGGGCGGGGCTCGATGTGGATGTCGGAGGCGCCCTGGCGATAGGCGTCGATGATGATCTTGTTGACCAGCTTGACGAGCTCGTTGTCGGCGGCGGCGGTGACCTCGTCCTTGAGCGAGAGGGCATCCTCCTCGTGATCGTCGAGGCCCGACAACAGGTCCGAGACCGACGCGTCGTCCAGCGTCGCGCCGAAGAACTGCTCGACGGTCTGCTCGAAGTCGCGTTGCGTGGTGACGCGGTAGGTGAGCCGCTTCTTCGGCAGCACGTTCTGCGCCACCCCCGAGCTGCGCACCTGCTCGGGATCGACGCACAGGATCACCACGCCCTCGGGGTTTTCCTCGTAGGGCAGCCACAGGCTCTTCTCGACGAACTCGCGCTTGATGTTACGCAGCAGGTCCATCGGCTTGACGTGGTTGGCGACGAAGGACTGGTAGGGTACGCCGAAGTAGCGCGAGGCGGCCGCACCGAGCTCGCCCTGGTTGAGGCCGAGTTGCTCGATCAGAAGGTTCTCGGTTCCCACCCCACTCTCGCGCGCCTCGCGCGTGGCGTCGGCGAGTTCCTGGGCGGTGATGCGGCCATCGACCACCAGCGCCTCGAAGCGCGACCGCAGCCGCCCGCTCTGGCGGTTGTGGCGCAGGAAGGCGACGCCGAGGGTCTGCGCCAGCCCCATCAGGCCCTCCTCGGACATCTTGGAGAAGGGCTCGCGGTTGAGCGTGTTGATGAGCTGCACGACGCCGAGCAGGGTGCCGCTGTCGGGATCGCGAATCGGCGCCACCAGCATCTGGCGCGAGTGGAAGCCGGTGCTGGCGTCGACCTCGCGGCGCAGCTCGAGGTGCGGCGAGATGCGGCGCAGCTCCTCGTCGTCGTAGACGTCGCGGATGTTGACCAGCTGGCCGCTGAGCGCGACGAAGCCGGCGATGCTGTTCTCGCCGATCGGCAGGCGGATGCTCTGCACCCCGCTCAGCCCGGTCTTGACCCGGGTGACGATCGACCCCCCTCCCTCCTCGAGCGCGTAGATGGTGAAGCGCTCGGCCTCGAACAACGAACACAGCTCGGGCGCGAGCTCTAGCATGATCTCGTCGGTGTCCTTGCTCGCATGGATGCGATTGGTCAGTGTCTGCAGCCCCTTGAAGAAGGCGAGACGGTGCGTGACGGCACTGGACACGGATGTGTTCATGAGGATTCCTCCGGATGAAAGCGCCCGGGGGCGAGCAGCTGCGTGCGGGGTGGCGGGTTCCGGATTGCGGTCGGTTCCCGCATCAGAACTCCAGGATGTCGCCGCGGCCGAGCGCGCGCAGCGGACGGCCGGGCGCGCAGGCCTCGAGCTGGTCGATGATGCGCTGCCCGGCGCCCGGCTTCAGGTGGCTGATGTGGATCTCGGGCGTACCGCGGATCTCGTCGAGGACCGCGCGCGACATGCTCGGGCACAGGTGCCGCGAGGCCACCGCGAGCCCGTGCTGCTCCTCGGCAAACGCGGTCTCCAGGATCAGGTGGCGAAGTTCGGGACACTCGTTGATCGCCGTGATCAACTCGGGACAGTAGGCGGTATCCCCGGAAAACACCAGCTGCGCGCGCCCGCTGTCGAGCCGGTAGGCGACCGCGGGCACGGTATGACGCGCCGGCAGCGCGGTGATGCCGCGCCCGCCGAAATCGAGCCGTTCGCCCACATGGATCGGCTGGAAGCGCATGAAAGGCTGGTGGTGGTCGGGAATCGCGGAAAAATCGGGCCACACCAGCCAGTTGAAGATGTGCGAGTGCAGGATGCGGATGGTCTCGGGCGTCGCATGCACCTGCACCGGCGCCTGGCGCAGCTCGCCCACCGAGTCGATCATCAGCGGCAGCGCGGCGATGTGGTCGAGGTGCGCATGGGTGAGGAAGACGTGGTCGATCCGCGCCAGTTCGGAGAGCGTCAGGTCGCCGACCCCCGTACCGCAGTCGATCAGGATGTCGTCATCGAGCAGGAACGAGGTGGTGCGCGGCTGCGCCCCGCCGATCCCGCCGCTGCACCCGAGCACCTTGAGCTTCATGGCCTCCATCTTCCGCATCCGCGGCAACCCATGGCCGCCGCGTGAACCCGTGCGAAACCTTAGCACTACCCGCCGCTTGGTCGCGCGGGAGAAAGTCACGTCCGTCACGGCCACTCAGGCGCGCAGGAAGAACTCCATCTTGACGCCCGCGATCTCGATGATGTCGTGGTCGCGCAGAGGCCGCGCCTGGGCGTCGATCGCCCTGCCATTGACGAGCGGGAAGCTCGCGCCCTCGACATGGGTGATGAAGTAGCCGTGGGGACGGCGGGTAATCACTGCGACCTGGCGCCCCGGCTTGCCCAGCGTGGTGAGCGACTTGGTGAGCGGCAGCTCGCGCCCCGCGTTGGCGCCGCTGAGCACCTGGATGACCCCCTGCCCCTCGCCCGATACGGCAGTGACGGCCGCGGCACCGGCCTGGCGCGCAGCGGCGGAGAGGATCTGCGTATCGCTCGGCGCCGGCGTGCCCGGCGGCAGCACGGTCTCGGTGGTGGCGCGCGGCATCTCGAAGGCCTTGTAAGCGGCGGTCTCGATCATCTCGGACGGTGCCAGCCCGGGCTTGGCGTCGTCGAGGATGTACTTGATGCGGTACTTGCCGAGCTCGATCACGTCGTTGTTGCGCAGCACGTTCTTCTTGACCGGCTGGCCGTTGAGGTAGGTGCCGTTGGTGCTGTTCTGATCCTCGAGGAAGGCGTCGTTGGTGATGCAGGTGATCACCGCGTGATGACCGCTGATCGCCAGATTGTCGATCTGGATGTCGTTGTCGGGCTTGCGCCCGATGGTGGTGCGCTCCTTGACGAGCGCCATCTCCTTGAGCACCAGCCCGTCCATGCTGAGAACCAACTTCGGCATGCCCATACCCGTGTGTAAGTGGAACGACCGGCGCGCCCGCGCCGCCTGCGAGGAATCCGTCGCCCATTCTAGCGCGCGCATCGCGCCGGTTAACAAAAAAGGGCGCCGGAAGACCCGGCGCCCCTGCGTATGCCCCGAGGGACGGCTTACAGCATGGCCTTGAGCAGCTTGGCCATCTCGGACGGGTTGCGCGTGACCTTGAAGCCGCACTCTTCCATGATGTCGAGCTTGGCATCGGCGGTGTCGGCACCGCCCGAGATCAGCGCGCCAGCGTGGCCCATGCGCTTGCCGGCCGGCGCAGTGACGCCGGCGATGAAGCCGACGATCGGCTTCTTCATGTTGGCCTTGCACCACATCGCGGCTTCGGCTTCGTCCGGACCACCGATCTCGCCGATCATGATCACCGCGTCGGTGTCCGGATCGTCGTTGAACATGCGCATCACGTCGATGTGCTTGAGACCGTTGATCGGGTCGCCGCCGATGCCGACCGCCGAGGACTGGCCGAGGCCGATCTCGGTGAGCTGGGCGACGGCTTCATAGGTCAGCGTGCCGGAGCGCGACACGACGCCGATGCGGCCCTTGCGGTGGATGTGGCCGGGCATGATGCCGATCTTGATCTCGTCGGGCGTGATCAGGCCGGGGCAGTTGGGGCCGAGCAGCAGGGTTTCCTTGCCACCCGCGGCGACCTTCTGCTTCATCTTGTTGCGCACGACGAGCATGTCGCGGACCGGGATGCCCTCGGTGATGCAGATCGCCAGGTCGAGATCGGCCTCGCAGGCCTCCCAGATCGCGGCGGCCGCGCCGGCGGGCGGCACGTAGATCACCGAGACGGTGGCGCCGGTGGCGTCCTTGGCGTCCTTGACCGAGCCGTAGATCGGCACGTCGAGGATCTTCTCGCCGGCCTTCTTCGGGTTCACGCCGGCGACGAAGCAGTTCTTGCCGTTGGCGTATTCCTGGCACTTCTCGGTGTGGAACTGGCCGGTCTTGCCCGTGATGCCCTGGGTAATGACCTTCGTGTCTTTATTGATGTAGATGGACATGTTGTTCTCTCCAGGCCTTAAGCGACGGCTTTGACGATCTCGGTGGCCGCTTCGGCCATGGTGTCGGCGCTGATGATGGGCAGGCCGGATTCGGCCAGCATCTTCTTGCCCAGCTCTTCGTTCGTGCCCTTCATGCGCACGACCAGCGGCACTTGCAGGTTCACGGCCTTGCAGGCGGTGATGACGCCGGTGGCGATGGTGTCGCACTTCATGATGCCGCCGAAGATGTTGACCAGGATGCCCTTGACCTTGGGGTTCTTGAGCATGATCTTGAAGGCTTCGGTGACCTTCTCGGTGGTCGCGCCGCCACCGACGTCGAGGAAGTTGGCCGGCTCGGCGCCGAACAGCTTGATCGTGTCCATGGTGGCCATCGCCAGACCGGCGCCGTTCACCAGGCAGCCGATGTTGCCATCGAGGCTGATGTAGGCGAGGTCGAACTTGGAGGCCTCGATCTCGTCGGCGTCCTCTTCGTCGAAGTCGCGGAAATCGACGATCTCGGGGTGGCGGTAGAGGGCGTTGGAGTCGAAGTTGAACTTGGCGTCCAGGGCCTTGATGTTGCCGTTGCCTTCGAGGATCAGCGGGTTGATCTCCGCCAGCGAGGCATCGGTTTCCATGTAGCAGGTGTACAGGCGCTTGAGCGCATCGACCGCCTTGGCGACCGAGGCCTCGGGCACGCCGATGCCGCGGGCCAGGTTCTCGGCCTGCGCGTCGGTGAGGCCGACGAGCGGATCGACGAACTCCTTGAGGATCTTCTCGGGGGTGCTGTGCGCGACTTCCTCGATGTCCATGCCGCCTTCGGACGAGGCCATCATGGCGACGGTCTGGGTGGCACGGTCGGTGAGCGCGGCAACGTAGTATTCGTGCTTGATGTCGGCGCCTTCCTCGATCAGCAGGTTGCGCACCTTCTGGCCCTCGGGGCCGGTCTGGTGGGTGACCAGTTGCATGCCGAGGATGTCGTTGGCGTGCTGGCGCACTTCGTCGAGCGAGCGGGCAAGCTTGACGCCACCGCCCTTGCCGCGGCCGCCGGCATGGATCTGGGCCTTCACCACCCAGATCTTGCCGCCGAGTTCCTCGGCCGCCTTGACCGCGCCATCCACGGACACGCAGTGGAAACCGCGCGGCGTCACGACGCCGAACTTCCTCAACAGTTCTTTTGCCTGATACTCATGAATCTTCATGGTTGCCCTTCGATCGAAGCCGCGACGACGGCAGCCGCCGCGAACAGGTTGATGGCATGCTTCGGAGCGAGCGCTCCACGACCGGCGCCGTCTCCCTCGACCGTCGCCCGCCGCACAGGAATCGGGACCCCCCGACCCGACCCGCAGACCGGGCGCGCACGCCGCAGTCGCAAGACCTCATAATTATAACTGGTTTTGCGCGGTGCACCGTCATGCGCCCGAAGCGCCTCGGGGCCGGATGCATCGGCTCCGGCGCAACGCGACGGAGTGACGAAGACGGCAGGGAACGCCGAATACGTCACACGCCGGACAAAACTCGAAGGGCTTGCGGAACGAGGCGCTGGAATGCCTCCGGCGAGTCTGATAAAACTCGCCAATCATCCGATCCACCGCCGGACGCGCGGAAAATGAACAACAACAGCATGCCGCTCGCAATCGCCATCGCCGTCGCCTTTCTCGGCAGCGCCCCGCACGCCGCTGCAGCCACGCTCGGCGAGGTAACCGCCCTCTCCGCGATGGGGGAAAGCTTCCGCGCGGAGATCCGCCTCCCGGGGGGAAAGCCTGCAGACGCCGAATGTTTTCGTGTCGTTCCCGCCTCGGGTGGCGAGTTTCCCTCCCTGCGCCAGGGCCGCGTCGCCGTCACCGGCATCGGCGCCGACGCACGCCTGGTGGTACGCGACTCCGCGCGTGTCGGCGAGCCGGTCCTGACGATGGTCATCGAGAACGTGTGCGAGTCGCGACTGCGGCGCGAATACACCCTGCTGATGCCCTTCGCGCAGAGCGCGCGCCTGCCCGCCGCCGCATCGCCCCCCGCCGCCCGCGCACCGGCGGCCCGCACGCCACGGCCGGCCGCGCCCAGCCAGCCCAAGCCGGCGGCGAAATCCCGGACCCGGACACTCAGCACCACCGGTGATGAATCGCTGGTGACACTCGCCGCGTCGCTCTATCCGGACGACCCCGCCGCGCAGGCACGCTTCACCGAGGCGACCGCCGCCGCCAATCCGAAGCTGTTCTCCGACGCTTCCGCGCTCACCCGCATCCTGCCCGCAGGTACCGCGCTGCGCATGCCCGACCTTCGCCCGCGCCCGGACCTGTCCTCTCCTCCCGCGCCCGAGACCTCGCCGCAGTCGCTTGCCGCCGCCCAGGGGACGGACCGCCTGGTCGTCGACAAGTCGGTCGGCTCGCGCAGCGCGGGCGTCAGCGCCCCCCCGGCGACGGGCGACGGGGGACCACGCAGCCACGCCGAGCGCGAACGCGCGCTCGCCGCGGCGATCGACCGCAGCATCATCGCCGAGATGGAGCTGCTCGCCCGCATCAAGGAACTGGAGGAGATCCAGGCAAGCCTGAAGGAGCGCGTACTCGGGATGCAGGCCGCACCCACCGCCCCGGCCGCTCCGGCGGTCGCGGTGCCCATCCCGCCCCCGCCCCCGCCCCCGCCGCGCCCCGAACCCGTCTTGGTTGCCGATCCCGCTCCCGCGCCGACGAGGGAAGGCACGGACGAATGGGGCCGGGACGCCTACCTCTTCGGCGGCCTCGGCCTGGCCGCCCTCGCGATCGTGGCCTTGTTGCGCCGCTCGCGCCGACCTGCGCACTCGGGCGCCTCCGGCCTGCCGGTGGCGACCGCCACCGCAACCACGCTCGGCACCGCTGAATCCCGCAAGGGGCGCGCCCGCGCGGAGGAAACCGGCTTCGGCTTCGGAATCGGCACCGTGGACACCCGCCTCGAGTGGCCGGCAGGGACAGAGACCACCATCATCGAGGAGCACAAATCCGCAGTCGAGCTTGCCGACATCATGATGAGCTTCGGTCGCGTCAGGGGCGCGGCCGAGACGCTTGCCGAGTTCATCCGCGGCAATCCGCGCGAGGCGGTCACGCCCTGGCTCAAGCTGCTCGAGGTGTATCGCGCCGCCGGGCTGCGCGACGAGTTCAACGCGATCGCCGGAGAGCTCAACAAGACCTTCAACGTCACCACGGTCAACTGGCAGAGCTATGACGCGCTGCGCGCCTCGAGGATGAGCCTGGAAGACCTGCCGCACATCTCCGAGTCCCTGCAGAAGACCTGGCGCACCACCGCCTGCCAGCGCTACCTGCATCAGCTGTTGCGCGACAACCGCAACGGCACCCGCGCCGGCTTCCCGTTCTCGGTGATCGACGAGATCCTCACCCTCGCAGCGATCCTCGAGGAAGACCTCGGCCCCTGCCCGCCGACGGCGAGCGCGGCAACGCAACGCTAGACCGGGTTGTCGAGGTCGATGAAGCTGGCCTCCAAGCCGAGCGCCTCGCCGAGATGGTGCGCAATCGCACGCGCGCCGTAGCGTTCGGTGGCATGGTGGCCGGCGGCGATGTAGGGCACACCCGATTCGCGGGCCAGATGCACCGTAGGTTCGGAAATCTCGCCCGACACGTAGAGGTCGGCACCGGCCAGGATCGCCTGCTCGAAATAGCCTTGCGCCCCTCCGGTGCACCAGGCGATCCGACGCACCGGGCGCTCGCCATCACCGACCAGCAGCGGCTCGCGCCCGAGCCGGGTCGCCAGCGCGCGCGCAATCTCCCGCGCTGGCTGGCCCTCCGCCTCCGGACGCCCGATCCAGCCCAGCTCCTGGTCGGCGAAGCGCGCCTCACCCCGCCAGCTCATCAGGCGCGCGAGCTGCGCGTTGTTGCCGAGCTCGGGATGCACGTCGAGCGGCAGGTGGTAGGCGAACAGACTGATGTCGTTGGCGAGCAGGGTGCGCAGGCGCCGACGCCGGAAACCGGTCACGCGACCATCGTCGCCCTTCCAGAACAGGCCGTGGTGAACGAAGACGGCGTCATACCCATCAGACGCCGCCAGGTCGAGCAGGGCCTGGCTGGCAGTCACCCCGCACAGCACGCGCATGACGTCCGGGCGTCCTTCCACTTGCAGGCCGTTTGGGCAATAATCCTTTAGCCGTGAAGCCTCGAGCAGGGTGTCGAGATGATTCCCGAGTTCGGCGAGCTGCATGCGTCCTCCTCCTTCTTCCTTCCTGCGCGCGCGGCTCCGCGACCCGGCTCCATGCCGGCGGGGCACGCAAGCATTCTCTTTCAAGCCCCACATTATGCGCCGCTTGTGGCTCATCTTCGCGCAGGCCGTGACCGTCAGCGTCGCCGTGCTGTTCGTGCTCAACACCCTCAAGCCGGAGTGGCTGCGCAAGGCGACGCCCGCAGCGGTGGTGGCCATCCTCGAGGCTCCTGCGGGGGGAGAGCGCACGCCGGCGGCAGGCTCCTACGCGCCGGCGGCACAGCGTTCGATGCCGGCTGTGGTCCATATTTTCACCACCAAGGGCGGACGCGGCCAACGCCACCCGCTGCTCGACGACCCGCTGTTCCGCCATTTCTTCGGAGAGCGCCCGGAAAGCGGCCCGAGCGAGTCCGGCCTGGGCTCGGGCGTGATCGTCAGCCCCGACGGCTACGTGCTCACCAACAACCACGTCATCGAGACGGCGGACGCGATCGAGGTCGCACTCAACGACGGTCGCAAGTTCGCCGCGCGCCTGGTCGGTCGCGACCCCGAGACCGACCTCGCGGTGCTGCGCATCGACGGCAATGCCGTGCTGCCGGCGATCACCTTCCCGGCCGGCGACAGCCTCGCGGTGGGCGATGTGGTGCTGGCGATCGGCAACCCCTTCGGCGTCGGCCAGACGGTCACCATGGGCATCGTTTCGGCACTCGGCCGCAGCCAGCTGGGCATCAACACCTTCGAGAACTACATCCAGACCGACGCCGCGATCAACCCGGGCAACTCGGGTGGCGCACTGGTGGATGGCGAGGGCAACCTGGTCGGCATCAACACCGCGATCTACTCGCGCTCGGGCGGCTCTCTCGGCATCGGCTTCGCGATCCCGGTGTCGATCGCACGGAGCGTTCTCGAGCAGATCGTCGCCACCGGCGAGGTCGTGCGTGGATGGGTCGGGGTGGAGATCCAGGACCTGACCCCCGAGCTTGCCGCCTCGTTCGGCTATCGCGACACCAGCGGCGCGCTGATCGCCGGCGTGCTGCGCGGCAGCCCGGCCGATCGTGCGGGAATTCGCCCAGGCGACGTGCTGGTCGCGCTCGACGGCGAGACGGTGCGCGACCCGCGTGCGATGCTCGACATGGTCACGGCCCTGCCGCCCGGCAAGCGCTCGGTGTTCACCGTGCGGCGCGGTACCGAAGAGCTCGAACTGAACCTGGAGGTGGGCCGCCGCCCGGTCCCGCAGGCGGCGCGCTGATCTGACGCATCCTGACGGACAACGACGCCGTCAGTGACGCTCGCCCTCGCTTGCGGATGCGCCCGGCCCGGCAAGCTGCTGCACGGCCTCCCCGGCGGCCTCCTGCGCCGGCGACGGCTTCGACAGCATGCCCGCGAGCACGATGCCGAGCTCGTAGAGCAGGCACATCGGCACCGCCAGCATGAACTGCGAGACCACGTCCGGCGGGGTCACGATCGCGGCCACCACGAACGCCCCGACGATCACGTAGGGGCGCACCTCGCGCAATTTGGCAACATTCACGATGCCGGTCTTGACCATCAGGATCACCGCCACCGGCACTTCGAAGGTGATGCCGAAGGCGATGAACATCGACATCACGAAGGACAGATACTGCTCGATGTCCGGTGCCGGAACGATGCTCTTGGGTGCGAATTCGGCGATGAACTTGAACACCGTGCCGAACACGAAGAAGTAGCAGAACGCCATGCCGATGAGGAACAGCAGCGTGCTGCCGAGCACCAGCGGCAGCGCGAGGCGCTTCTCGTGCGCGTACAGGCCCGGCGCGATGAAGGCCCAGGCCTGATAAAGCACCCAGGGCAGGGCCAGCACGAAGGCGACCATCATCGTCACCTTGACCGGCACGAAGAAGGGTGTCACCACGCCGGTGGCGATCATGTTGGTACCCGCGGGCAGCGTATCCATCATCGGCTTGGCAAGGATGTCGTAGATCGACCCCGCCCACGGCATCAGGCAGACGAAGACGATCACGATCGCAAGCAGCGCACGGATCAGGCGGTCGCGCAATTCGACCAGATGGGCGATGAAGGTTTCCTGTTGTTCGCTCATGCCTTGCCCTTGTCCGCTCCAACCTCGATACGGGGTGCGCTGTGCAGCCCGAGCTCGAGCTGCGGGGTCATGCTGCCGACCGGCGCAGCCGCCGATGGGTTCGCCCCGGCCACCGTGCCTGTTGCAGAATTGGCAGGCGAGGAAGTGGCTGGGGGAGCCGACGACTCGGGGAGAATGGAACGCACCTCGGAAACCGTCTCGCCGATGCCCGACTCGACCCCGGCGACACCGGTGCGCACCGAAGCCTCGATCTCCTGCGCCTGGTGACGCACCTGCTCCTGCAGCTTCTTCAGCTCCTCGAGCTGCATCTCACGCTGGATGTCGGACTTCACGTCGGAGACGTAGCGCTGCACGCGCCCGAGCAGATGCCCGGCGGTGCGCGCGACCTTGGGCAGGCGCTCGGGCCCGACCACGATCAGCATCACGACGCCGATCACCACGAGTTCCGAAAAGCCGAAATCGAACATGTGTGCTCGCTCGAGAGGCGGGCCGCCGCCGGCCCGCCGTAAAACGAAGGGGCGCTCCGGTCAGGGCGCCCCCGTGGTGGTGCAAGACGCCAGGCTCAGGAGCGGTTCTGGTCGACCTTCTCGCGCGCCTCGCCTTCGATGGTCTGGCCCTGCGAGAGCTTCTGCTGGGAGGCGTCCCCCGCGCCGGCGGAGTCGCCCTCCTTCATCCCTTCCTTGAAGCCCTTCACCGCGCCACCGAGGTCGGAGCCGATGTTGCGCAGCTTCTTGGTGCCGAACACCAGAAGGATGATGACCAGCACGATCAGCCAGTGCCAGATGCTGAAAGAACCCATACCGCTCTCCTTAACGCTTCAACATGGGCGGCAGGGGATCGGGCCCGCCCAGAATGTGCAGGTGCAGATGATACACCTCCTGCAGGCCGACCCTTCCGGTATTGACGATGGTGCGGAAGCCGTCGGTACAGCCCTGTTCGCGGGCGATTTTGCCCGCCGCAACCATCAGACGCCCCATGGCGGCCTCGTGTTCCCCCGACAGGTGCGCCATCGAATCGACGTGCACCTTGGGTACCACCAGAACGTGTACCGGGGCGACCGGGTGGATATCGTGGAAGGCATAGACATGCTCGTCTTCGTAGACCTTCTTCGACGGGATCTCACCACGCACGATGCGGCAGAAGACGCAGTCGCTCATGCGCGCGCGCCTTCCGCGCTGCGCGACTTCTTCTCGTCGATGCCCGATACGCCCTCGCGACGGCGGAACTCGGCGAGCACGTCGTCCACCGACAGGCCGTGGTGGGCAAGCAGCACCATGGAGTGGAACCACAGGTCGGTGACCTCCCATACCAGGTGCAGCATGTCCTTGTCCTTGGCCGCCATGATGGTCTCGGCGGCTTCCTCGGCGACCTTCTTGCAGATCGTGTCGGTGCCCTTCTGGTACAGGCTGGAGACGTAGGAGGAATCCGGATCGGCCTTCTTGCGCGCGGCCAGGGTCTCGGAAACGCGGTGCAACACTTCGATATCGATCATTTGTAGATCTCCTGCGGGTCTTTCAAAACCGGATCGACGGCCTCCCAGCGGCCGTCGGCGAAATATTTCTGGAAGAAGCAGCTGTGGCGTCCGGTGTGGCAGGCGATGCCGCCAACCTGCTCGATCCGGAGCAGCACGACGTCGTTGTCGCAATCGATGCGGATGTCGAGCACTTTCTGCACATGGCCGGACTCCTCGCCCTTGTGCCACAGTTTGCGCCGCGAACGTGACCAGTAGATGGCTTCGCCGGTCTCGGCGGTGCGCTGCAGCGCCTCGCGGTTCATCCAGGCGAACATCAGCACGTCGTCGGTGGAGGCCTCCTGCGCGATCACCGGCACCAGGCCGTGCTCGTCCCATTTGACGTCGTTGAGCCAGCGCGTGTTCTCGCTCACAGCCTCACCTCGATGCCGCGCGCGCGCATCAGCTCCTTGGCCTCGCGCACGGTGTGCTGTCCGAAATGGAAGATGCTCGCCGCCAGCACCGCATCGGCGCGGCCCTCCGACACGCCCTCGGCAAGATGCTCGAGGGTGCCGACGCCGCCGCTGGCGATCACCGGGATGCGCACCGCGTCCGACACCGCGCGCGTCAGCGCGAGGTCGAAGCCGCTCTTGGTGCCGTCGCGGTCCATGCTGGTGAGCAGGATCTCGCCCGCGCCGAGCGACTCGACCTTGCGCGCCCACTCGATGGCGTCGAGGCCCGTATTGTTGCGCCCGCCATGGGTGAACACCTCCCACTTGCCGGGCGCGGTCTGCTTGGCGTCGATCGCCACCACGATGCACTGGCTGCCGACCTTGCTCGAGGCCTCGAAGACCAGCTGCGGGTTATTCACCGCCGCGGTGTTCATGCTGACCTTGTCGGCGCCGGCGTTGAGCAGGCGCCGGACGTCCTCGACCACACGTACGCCGCCACCGACGGTGAGCGGGATGAAGACCTGCTCGGCCACCTGCTCGACCACATGCAAGATGATGTCGCGGTCGTCGGAGCTCGCCGTGATGTCGAGGAAGGTGATCTCGTCGGCGCCCTGCTCGTCGTAGCGGCGGGCGATCTCGACCGGGTCGCCGGCGTCGCGCAGCTCGACGAAGTTTACGCCCTTGACCACACGCCCGGACTTCACGTCCAGGCAGGGAATGATGCGCTTGGCCAGCATCAGCGATACCCGCAGGAGAAGATCATTCGCGCGCGCCCTCGAGTTCGTCCGCGCGCGCCTGCGCGGCGGCGAAGTCGAGCGTACCCTCGTAGATCGCGCGCCCGGTGATTGCGCCCATGATGCCCTCGTCCTCGACCGCGCACAGCGCGTCGATGTCGCGCAGGTCGGTGATGCCGCCGCTGGCGATCACCGGGATGCGCAGCGCGCGCGCCAGGCGCACGGTGGCCTCGATGTTGACGCCGGAGAGCATGCCGTCGCGGCCGATGTCGGTGTAGATCACCGACTCGACGCCGTAGTCCTCGAACTTTTTCGCCAGGTCGACCACGTCGTGGCCGGTGAGCTTGGACCAGCCGTCGACCGCAACCTTGCCGTCCTTGGCGTCGAGGCCGACGATGATGTGACCGGGGAAGGCGCTGCAGGCGTCGTGCAGGAAGCCGGGATTCTTGACCGCGGCGGTGCCGATGATGACGTAGCTGATGCCGTTGTCGAGATAGTGCTCGATCGTGTCGAGGTCGCGGATGCCGCCGCCGAGCTGCACCGGGATGTCGTCACCGACCACGTCGGTGATCGCACGGATCGCGGCGCCGTTCTTGGGCTTGCCGGCAAAGGCGCCGTTGAGGTCCACCAGGTGCAGGCGACGCGCGCCGGCCTCGAGCCAGTGGCGCGCCATGGCGCCCGGATCGGAGGAGAACACCGTGGCGTCGTCCATCTCGCCCTGTTTCAGGCGAACACATTGACCGTCCTTGAGGTCGATGGCGGGAATGAGCAGCATACCGGGATCAGCAGTGGAGGAACGTGGAGGGGGACGCCGGCGGCTCAGGGCTGCCAGCGGATGAAATTGGCGAGCAGGCGCAGGCCGGCCGCGGCGCTCTTCTCGGGGTGGAACTGAACCGCGAAGATATTAGCCCGGGCTACCGCACTGGTAAAGCGAACGCCATAGTCGGTCTCGGCCGCGGTGAGCGAGGCATCCGCAGGCACGACGAAGTAGCTGTGCACGAAGTAGAAGCGCTCACCGTCGGGGATGCCGTCCCACAGCGGATGCGGGCCGCACTGGCGCACTTCGTTCCAGCCCATGTGCGGCACCTTGAGCCGGCTGCCATCGGCCGCGACCATCTTCGCATCCGGAAAGCGAATCACCTCGCCGGAAAGGATGCCCAGACCCGGCACATCGCCCTCGGCGCTATGCTGGAACAGCATCTGCTGGCCGATGCAGATGCCGAGGAAGGGTTTTTCGGCCGCCGCGGCGAGCACCGCGGGGCGCAGGCCGCGCGCGTCGAGCTCGCGCATGCAGTCTGGCATCGCGCCCTGCCCCGGGAACACCACGCGCTCGGCGGCGGCGACGCGCGCCGGGTCGGAGGTCACGAACACGTCGTGGCCGGGCGCCACATACTCGATCGCCTTGGCGACCGAGCGCAGGTTGCCCATGCCGTAATCGATGATGGCCACGCTGGTCATCGGCTTGACTCGCTTTTCGACGGGAGGACGGCCGCGCTGCGCGGCCGCGGGAAGGGGGGGATCAGAGCGCGCCCTTGGTCGACGGGATGGTCCCCGCCGCGCGCTCATCGTGCTCGGCCGCCATGCGCAGCGCACGGGCGAAGGCCTTGAACACGGTCTCGCACTGGTGGTGGGCGTTGTCGCCGCGCAGGTTGTCGATGTGCACCGTGACGCCGGCGTGATTGACGAAGCCCTGGAAGAACTCGCGCGCCAGGTCCACGTCGAAGTTGCCGATGCGGGCGCGGGTGTAATTCACGAAATAGTGCAGGCCCGGACGGCCGGAGAAATCGACCACCACGCGCGACAGCGCCTCGTCGAGTGGAACGTAGGCGTGGCCGTAGCGGCGCAGGCCCTTCTTGTCGCCGAGCGCCTTGGCGAAGGCCTGGCCCAGGGTGATGCCGACGTCCTCGACGGTGTGGTGGTCGTCGATGTGCGTGTCGCCCTCGCAATGAATGTCGAGGTCGATCAGGCCGTGGCGGACGATCTGGTCGAGCATGTGATCGAAGAAGGGCACGCCGGTATCGAGCTGGCCCTGCCCGCTGCCATCGAGATCGATGCGCACGGTGATCTTGGTTTCGAGGGTGTTGCGTGTGACTTCTGCTTGCCGCATGGAGGCTACCGGCCAAAATGGGATGACTGTCGGTCATGATAACATCGGGCAGCGAACTCGCCGCAATGCGCAGCCTATGGCGCGGAAATGGCGGCGCTATCGCGTTGCCCACACGCCACGCACCGCCGCCACGCGCGGACTGCGTGTCGAATCGCCCGTTCCACCTCAACCGCAGACACCCGCATGAGCCGCTTCTGGAGCGCCGTCGTCCACGGCCTGACCCCCTACGTGCCGGGCGAACAGCCCAAGCTCGACAACCTCGTCAAGCTCAACACCAACGAGCATCCCTACGGCCCCTCGCCGAAGGCCCTGGAAGCCATTCGCGCCGCCACCGGCGACGGCCTGCGCCTCTACCCCGACCCCAACGCGGACGCGCTCAAGGCCGCGCTGGCGAAACGCCACGGCGTGCGGCCGCAGCAGATCTTCGTCGGCAACGGCTCGGACGAGGTCCTGGCGCACGCCTTCATGGCCCTGCTGAAGCACGATCGCGCGCTGTGGTTCCCGGACATCACCTACAGCTTCTACCCGGTGTATTGCGGGCTGTACGGCATCGCCCACCGCAGCATCCCGCTCGCCGAGGACTTCGCCATCCGCGTGGAGGACTACCTGGCGCAGCCCGGCCAGGCGGCGACCGAGCGCCCGGGCGCGATCATCTTCCCCAACCCCAACGCTCCGACCGGCCGCCTGCTGGCACTGGCCGAGGTCGAGCGCATCGTCGCCGGCAATTCGGACGCCGTCGTGCTGGTCGATGAGGCCTACGTCGACTTCGGCGGCGAGAGCGCGATCGCGCTCGTCGACCGCTACCCGAACCTGCTCGTCACCCACACCTTCTCCAAGAGCCGCTCCCTCGCCGGCCTGCGCGTCGGCTATGCGGTCGGCCACGCCGAGCTGATCGAGGGCCTGGAGCGGGTCAAGAACAGCTTCAACTCCTACCCGCTCGACCGCCTCGCGATCGCCGGCGCGGTGGCGTCGGTGGAGGACGAAGACTACTTCCGCGCCAGCTGCGCAAAGGTGATCGAGACCCGCGACAAGCTGGTCGCCGACCTGCAGGCGCTCGACTTCGAGGTGCTGCCCTCGGCGGCGAACTTCATCTTCGCCCGCCACCCGGCGCGCGACGGTGCCGAACTCACCGCCGAACTGCGCAAGCGCGCGATCATCGTGCGCCACTTCAAGGCGGCACGCATCGACCAGTTCATGCGCATCACCGTGGGCACCGACGCGCAGTGTGGCGTCCTGGTCGGCGCATTGAAGGAAATCCTCGGCGCCTGATCCACCGCGCGCGAACGACCGGCGGTGCGGCTTCGCGCCGCCGGCAACCGGGCTCAAACCTTCAGCCGCATCTCCGCCGAACGCGCGTGCGCCTGCAGGCCCTCGCCGTGCGCGAGGATGGACGCCACCTTGCCCAGGTGCTGGGCGCCGGCCTGCGAGATGTGCACGATGCTGGTGCGCTTCTGGAAGTCGTAGGTGCCGAGCGGCGACGAGAAGCGCGCGCTGCGCATGGTCGGCAGCACGTGGTTGGGGCCGGCGCAGTAGTCGCCGAGCGCCTCCACCGCCCAGTGGCCGACGAAGATCGCGCCGGCGTGGCGGATGTGGGCGATCCAGTCCTCGGCGTCGTCCAGCGACAGCTCGAGGTGCTCGGGCGCGATGCGGTTGGCGATCGCGCAGGCCTGCTCCAGGCTGTCGACGTGGATCAGCGCGCCGCGGTTGGCGAGCGACTTCGCGATCGTGTCGCGGCGCGGCATGGTGGGCAGCAGGCGGTCGATCGCCTCATGCACCGCGTCGATGAAGCCGGCGTCGGTGCACAGCAGGATCGACTGCGCGAGCTCGTCGTGCTCGGCCTGGGCGAAGAGGTCCATCGCCACCCAGTCGGCGTGGCCGGAGCCGTCGGAGATGATCAGCACCTCGGAGGGCCCGGCGACCATGTCGATGCCGACGGTGCCGAACACGCGGCGCTTGGCCTCGGCCACATAGGCGTTGCCCGGCCCGACGATCTTGTCCACCTGCGGGATGGTCTGCGTGCCGTAGGCGAGCGCCGCCACTGCCTGCGCGCCACCGATGGTGAACACGCGGTCCACGCCGGTGATCGCCGCGGCGGCCAGCACCAGCGGGTTCTTCTCGCCGCGCGGGGTGGGCACCACCATGATGAGCTCGCCGACGCCGGCCACCTTGGCCGGGATCGCGTTCATCAGCACCGAGCTCGGGTAGGAGGCGCGCCCGCCCGGCACGTAGAGACCGACGCGGTCGAGCGGCGTGACCTTCTGCCCCAGGCGGGTGCCGTCGGCCTCGGTGAACTCCCAGGACTCGCCCTTCTGGCGCTCGTGATACACGCGCACGCGGTCGGCGGCGACGGTGAGCGCCTCGCGCTGCTCGGGGCGCAGGCTGTCGAGCGCGAGCTGCAGCTCGCTCCTGGGCAGCTCGAGCGCCACCATGGACTTCACGTCGAGTCCGTCGAAGCGCCGGGTGTATTCGACCACCGCGGCGTCGCCGGTGGTGCGCACCGCCTGCAGGATCTCGGTGACGGCGGCGTCGATGCGGCCGTCGGCCTCGGCCTCGAAGGCGAGCAGGGCGTCGAGCGTGGACAGGAATTCGGGTTCGCGCGCGTCGAGGCGGCGGATCGGCGTCTGGCTCATGAACGGGTCCTTACGATTGGATCGCGCCGGCGAAGGCGTCGAGCACCGGCTGCAGCAGTTCGCGCTTGAGCTTGAGCGAGGCCTGGTTGACGATCAGGCGCGAGCTGATCGGCATGATGTCCTCGACCTCTTCCAGGTTGTTGGCGCGCAGCGTGCCACCGGTGGACACCAGGTCGACGATCGCGTCGGCCAGCCCCACCAGGGGCGCAAGCTCCATCGAGCCGTAGAGCTTGATCAGGTCGACGTGCATGCCCTTGCCGGCGAAGTGCGCCTTGGCCGCGTTCATGTACTTGGTGGCGACGCGGATGCGCCCGCCCGGGCGGGTGGCGGCGGCGTAGTCGAAGCCCTTCTGCACCGCGACGCACAGCCGGCACTTGGCGATCTCGAGGTCGAGCGGCTGGTAGAGACCCGCCCCGCCATGCTCGACCAGCACGTCCTTGCCGGCGATGCCGAGGTCGGCGGCACCGTACTGCACGTAGGTGGGCGTATCGGTGGCGCGCACGATGACCAGGCGCACGTCCGGCCGGTTGGTACCGATGATCAGCTTGCGCGACGACTCGGGGTTGTCGGTGGGCACGATGCCCGCAGCGGCGAGCAGCGGCAGGGTCTCTTCGAAGATGCGGCCCTTGGACAGGGCGAGCGTGATGCTGGACACGTGAAAAGCCTTGATCGGGGGGACGGCGCATTGTAACCCGGCGCCGCTTCTGTTAACCTTCGCCTCGACTGGCTGAACCGCACGCGGCGGTTCGGCCTTTTCTTTTGTTTCGCCGCAGCGTCGGCGCGCACCTCAGGCAGGAAACCCGCACCATGAAACCGTCGATCATCGTCTCCAGCAGCGACCTCGAGCGCCTCGAGGGTCTGCTCACCCTCCCCGCCTTCCGCAGCCGCAGCGACCTCGACGGCCTGCGCGAGGAGCTCGAGCGTGCCGACGTGCGCGAGCCGCAGGACATGCCGGCGGACGTGATCACGATGAACAGCCGCGCACGCTTCGTCGAGGAAGGCACCGGGCGCGAGTACGAGCTGACCCTGGCCTACCCGAAGGACGCCAACGCCGAGGCGCATCGCGTGTCGATCTTCTCGCCCGCGGGCAGCGCGCTGCTCGGCCTCTCGGCGGGCCAGTCGATCGACTGGAAATCGTCCGACGGCAAGGAAATCCGCCTGAAGGTGCTGGAAGTCACCTGGCAGCCCGAAGCCAACGGCCAGTTCGACCTGTAGGAGCGCCCCAAGGCGCGAATGGGGCGCTCGGGCGCTCGCCGCCGCCCCGGCCCCGGAAGGACGCACCGGGCGCACGGCCCGGAACGCCTGACCGCCACGCCTCAGGTGAGGCGCCGCACCTTCGCCCCGAGCGCGGCGAGCTTCTCTTCCAGACGCTCGTAGCCGCGATCGAGGTGGTAGATGCGCTCGATCGTGGTGTCGCCCTCGGCCACCAGGCCGGCCACGACCAGGCTCGCCGAGGCGCGCAGGTCGGTCGCCATCACGGTCGCACCCTCCAGCCTGTCCACCCCCTGCACCACCGCGGTGTTGCCGTCGATGCGGATGTCGGCGCCGAGGCGCTGCAGCTCGACCGCGTGCATGAAGCGGTTCTCGAAAATGGTCTCGCGGATCATCGCCACGCCCTTGGCGACCGCGTTGAGCGCCATGAACTGCGCCTGCATGTCGGTCGGGAAGGCCGGATAGGGCGCGGTGCGCAGGCTCACGGCGTTGAGGCGCGCCGGCGCGCTCAGGCGGATCGCATCGCGCTCGGACACCACCTCGCAGCCGGCGTCCATCAGCTTGTCGATGACCGCGTCGAGGTAGCACGAGGAGGTCCCGGTCAGCCGCACCGAGCCGCCGGTGACCGCCGCCGCGCACAGGTAGGTGCCGGTCTCGATGCGGTCGGGCATGATGCGGTGGGTGGCGCCGTGCAGGCGATCCACGCCGCGGATGCGGATCACGTCGCTGCCGGCGCCGGAGATCTGCGCGCCCATCGCCACCAGGCAGTTGGCGAGGTCGACCACCTCGGGCTCGCGTGCGGCGTTCTCGATCACCGTCTCGCCGTCGGCCAGGGCCGCCGCCATCATCAGGTTCTCGGTGCCGGTGACCGTCACCATGTCGGTGAACAGCC
>ENA-UOUJ01000458-UOUJ01000458.1-activated-sludge-metagenome-genome-assembly--contig:-NODE-458-length-28012-cov-5.390385_pt1 | contig 28012 bp, 15 predicted proteins | sample MGYA00249839_ERZ747224 | MGnify/ENA primary metagenome ERZ747224 (study PRJEB28782, sample SAMN03220277) | activated sludge metagenome | biome: wastewater; feature: sewage sludge; material... | reverse complement strand
CTCTCCCGCGACATGATCGAGAACTCGCGGTCGGGCAATCCGTTCAGCGACCGGGGTCGGTTGATCGTCCGCCTCGACGTGCTGGCGCGCAACGAGGAGCTTCAGGAGAAGCTCATTAGCGCGCGCGAATGGGACCTGATCATCTGCGACGAAGCGCACCGCATGTCGGCCACCTATTTCGGTGGCGAGGTCAAATATACGCGCCGCTATCAGGTCGGTCAGAAGCTCGGCCAGGTCAGTCGGCACCTGCTGCTCATGTCGGCGACGCCGCACAACGGCAAGGAAGAGGATTTCCAGCTTTTCATGGCCCTGCTCGACGGTGATCGGTTCGAGGGCCGGTTCCGCGATGGTGTCCACTATGCCGACACCGAAGATATGATGCGGCGATTGACCAAGGAGGAACTGCTCAAATTCGATGGCCGGCCGCTTTTCCCCGAGCGGCGGGCGCGCACCGTCAAGTATCAGCTCTCGGAAGGAGAGGCTGCGCTATACACTGCCGTCACTGAATATGTGCGCACCGAGATGAACCGTGTGCAGCGCTTCGCCGAGGGTGACGGGAAGAAGCGTAACAATGTCGGGTTCGCCTTGCAGATCCTTCAGCGGCGCCTCGCATCGTCGCCGGCCGCCATCTACCAGTCCCTAAAGCGCCGCCGCGAACGACTGGAGAACGAGCTGGCCGAAGCGCGCCTCGCCTCCAAGGGGTGCCACGCCGGCACGTCTGAATCGGCGATCAACGCCGACATGCTGCGCAACATCGAGGAATATGGTCAGGAGGAGATCGACGAGCTTGAGGATCTGATCTCGACGGGCGCAACAACGGCCGAGACGGTTCAGCAGCTCGCCTTGGAAGTCGAGACGCTGAAGGGCCTGGAGACGATGGCGCTCGGCGTGCTGCGCTCGGGCGTGGATACGAAATGGAGCCAGCTCAATCGTATCCTCGACGAGGATCTCATGATCGATGCCGCCGGCAATCGCCGCAAGCTGATCATCTTTACCGAGCCCAAGGACACGCTGCACTACCTACTCGACAAGGTGCGGGCGCGGCTCGGCAATCCCGAGGCCGTGGAGGTGATCCACGGCGGCGTGTCGCGCGAAGAACGGCGCAAGGTCGTCGAGCGCTTCATGCAGGACAAGGACATGCTGGTCCTCATCGCCAACGACGCGGCGGGCGAAGGCGTGAACCTTCAGCGTGGCCACCTCATGGTCAATTACGACCTGCCGTGGAATCCGAACAAGATTGAGCAGCGGTTCGGCCGCATTCACCGCATTGGCCAGACCGAGGTTTGCCACCTCTGGAACCTCGTCGCGGCCGATACGCGCGAGGGCGAGGTTTATGCCCGGCTTCTCGAAAAGCTGGAAGCCGCCCGTGAGGCGCTGGGCGGCCGTGTCTATGACGTGCTCGGCGAATTGTTTGACGGCGTGGCGCTCAAGGATTTGCTGTTCGAGGCGATCCAGTATGGCGAGAAGGAAGAGGTCAAGGCGCGCCTGTTCCGACAGGTCGATGGCGCCGTCGACCAGGCAAACCTGCTCGAACTGCTGCGCCGCCGCGCGTTGACCAACGACACCATGCCGGAGGCGAGGGTCGAGGAGCTGCGGCTTGAAATGGAGCGCGCCGAGGCGCTGCGCCTTCAGCCGCACCATATCCAGAGCTTCTTCGTCGAGGCGTTCCAGCATCTGGGCGGTCGGATCAAGCGCCGCGAGGAAGGGCGCTGGGAGATCACCCATGTGCCCGTGCGCATCCGCGAGCGGGATCGTCAGATCGGAACCGGCGCGCCGCTCCAGACGCAGTATGAGCGGATCTGCTTCGAGAAGGACAAGATCAACCAGCAGCCGGTCGCCGCCTTCGTCTGCCCCGGCCATCCGCTGCTCGAAGCTGTGATCAGCCTGATCCGTGAGCAGTATGAGCAGATCATGCGGCAGGGCGCGATCCTGGTGGATGACACCGATCCCGGCGACGCCCTATCAGCGATCTTCCTGCTAGAGCACACCGTCCAGGACGGTCGCGTCACCAGCGCCGGCAAGCCGTATGTGATTTCGCAGCGGCTCCAGTTCGCCGCCATCGACAAGGCAGGAAGCACCGTCAATGCCGGCATCGCACCGCATTTGAATTTGCGGCCCGCCAAGCCGGAGGAGGTCGCCAGCGTGCGCGACCTTCTGGACGAGAGCTGGCTGACCGCCGATCTGGAGAAGGCCGCGATCCGGTTTGCAACGGTCGAATTGGCCCAGGGCCATGTCGCCGAGGTCAAGGCTCGGCGCCTGCCCGAGATCGAAAAGGTCGAGCAGGAGGTGCGCGCTCGGCTCAAGAAGGAGATCAACTACTGGGACTCGCGCGCCTTCGAGCTGAAGGAAGAGGAGCGGGCCGGGAAGAAGACGCGGGTGAACTGGCAGAATGCCCAGCGCCGCGCCGAAGATCTCGCCGAGCGGCAGAAGCGCCGCATGGACCAGCTTGAGCGGGAACGGTTCATCTCATCGCAGCCGCCGCGCGTGCGGGGCGGCATGGTCGTCATCCCGCGGGGTCTTCTGGAGGCACGTCAGTCGCCGAGCATCCCGCACCACTTTGCGGAAGATCCCGCTGCGCGTCGGCAGATCGAGCTTGCGGCGATGGAAGCCGTGATGGCGGCTGAGCGTGCGCTGGGTAACGAGCCGGCTGACGTCTCCGCCCAGAAGATCGGCTACGACATCGCTTCGCATGATCCGAAGTCGGGGCATCTGCGCTTCATCGAGGTCAAAGGACGCATCGACGGCACTGACAGCGTGATGGTCACACGGCAGGAGGTCATCACCTCCCTGCATGAGCCGGAAAAATTCATTCTCGCCATCGTCCCCGTCGCCGCCGGCTTCGCCCATTCGCCGCGGTATGTGCGTGGCCCTCTCGTGGAGCGGGAACCTTCGTTCCTTGAAACGGCGATCCAGTTTGACCTGCGACGGCTACTGGAGCGGGCGGAGGGACCGGTATGACCAAGGCGGTTCAGCAAGAACGTCGCCCCAAGCCTGAAGTCGACCAGCGCATTTATGTGCGGCTGGTCTCGCAAGTGTCGCTGACGGTCTCCGGGGAGAACATTTTCCGGGAGGTGCAGGAACGCGCATTGAGATGGCTCTTCGACAAGAAGCGCGGCCTGCATGGCATCCCGGACGGCGCCTGGCAGGGTGAGAGTTTCGAGATCGACTCCGACATTTCCGAGAAAGTCTCCGCCATCAGACTTGACCCTCCGAAATACTGGACGGTGCGTCTGAACGAGCATCTGAAGGACCCTGGGCGCATCTGGATCACAGAAATCGGCCTCGCGGAGCGCGCACCGACAGAGATTGTTTTCGGCTGCCGCGTGCTTTGCTCGCAGCGCGGTGCGCCGGATTTAACACCCCGCTCGATCCCGGCCTTTGTCCGGGGCATCGTGTTCAAGCAAGAAGCGATGCTCGACGGGAGGAGACAATCCCCCGATCCGTGGATTGTTGAGAGCGCGGACGATGTCGATGAATTAGTCACTTTTATCGAATCCTCCCAGCGACGGCATCCCATTGTCGTTTTCGCAACGCCGGAGGATAGCAACGACACCGATCAGACCGCCATTCCCGTCGTGCCGTTCATTCGGCGCACGGTCGGATTTGTCCATACGGCGATTATCACGCCGGCGGCGGCCTACGCGCTTACTGATGCGCTCGGAAGGGACTTCTCTGTCTATCGACAGGCTGTTCGCACATACTATCCGAACTTCGACGCTTCGGAGGATATATCGACTGACCATCCCGTAGCGACAGCATCGCGCATTCAGCAATGGGACGGCGAGGACGGTCAGACGTTCGAGGACTTTCTCGTTTATCAGTCGCTGCGCATGACGCGCCCGCGTCACGAGCTTGAGAGCGAGTTCCCGCCGTTCCACCAAGTCAAACGTATTGCCGCAACGCTCGCGCGTGAAAGCGCAGCGAGCAGCGGGAAGAGCAGCGACGCCGAGATTCTCGCGCTGGCTGAAGAGGAGATTGCTGCTGCCCGACGTGAGGCCTGCGAGACGATGGAGCTATTGGCCGAAGCGGAACGCGAGCGCGAAGAGGCGCATTCTCGTGTGCGCGAAACGCAGGCGAGTTATCTCGCGTTGCAGGCGCGTGTCGAGGCGCTTCAGAAGCGGCTGCATGAAATGGAAGGCAAGCCGCGGTTCGACTACCCAGATAATTTGGGGGAGCTGGAGCATTGGGCGGTTGGCAATCTGTCTGGATTTGTTGAGCTTACCGACCGCGCTCTTAAAGCGGTACGGGTGTCTGACTTCCAGAATACGAGCCTGATGTACGAAGCGCTCTTGTTGATGCGCGACTATTACGTGCCGATGCGCAGGCAGGGCGGCATCGAGCTGATGCGAAATTTTGAAACGCGGCTCGCAGAGCTTGGACTCGACAACTCGAAATGCTTCTCACAGCCGAATAAGGCGCAGAGCTTTGGTGGCGAGTACTTCGTCAAATACCAGGGCGAAAAGCACGAACTGGATTGGCATTTGAAGGGAAGCAATAACCGAGATGGCAGGTTAGGATTCCGTCTCTATTATTTCTGGGATACGGAAACGTCTCGCGTCATCGTCGGCTACCTGCCCGGACACCTTACAAACGACGGAACATAAGGCGGTAGGACGTGACGAATAAGAAAAAGCTCATCGAGGTTGCGATCCCGCTCGAAGCGATCAATGCCGCGTCTGCGCGGGAAAAGTCGATCCGGCATGGGCATCCCTCCACGCTGCATCTGTGGTGGGCGCGGCGGCCGCTGGCGGCGTGCCGCGCGGTGCTGTTCGCTCAGCTTGTCGATGACCCGTCGAGCGACGTCGAAAAATTTCCCACGCACGAAGCGCAGGAGGCTGAGCGCAAGCGGCTATTCGGCATCATGGAGGAATTGGTCCAGTGGGAGAACTCGACCAAAGAGGAGGTGCTGGAGCTTGCGCGAGCCGAAATCCGTAAGAGCTGCGGCGGCGAGCTGCCGCCGGTCTATGATCCGTTCTCGGGTGGCGGATCGATCCCGCTCGAAGCGCAGCGCCTGGGTCTGCCCGCCTACGGGTCCGATCTCAATCCGGTTGCCGTGATGATCGGCAAGGCGATGATCGAGATTCCCCCCAAATTCAAGGACAAGGAGCCGATCCATCCCGGGATTAAGGAGCGCCATTTCTACCGCATTGCCGAAGGTCTGGCTGAAGACATCAAATATTACGGCGAGTGGATGCGCGAGAAAGCATGGGAGCGCATCGGACATCTCTATCCGCAAGCGGACCTGCCGAAGGAGCATGGCGGAGGCAAGGCAACAGTGATTGCCTGGATTTGGGCGCGGACGGTGCCCAGTCCTGACCCCGCATTCTCTGACGTGCAGGTGCCGATTGCATCGAGCTTCCTATTGAGTTCGAAGCCCGGCAAGGAGGCGTGGATTGAACCGATTGTAGACCGTCAGGCCAAGACGATCACCTATCGTATCCAGCAAGGTGGTACGAAGGATGAGCTTGCGGCGGCAAAAGAAGGCACCAAGGCAGGGCGTGGTGCAAATTTCCGCTGCCTCATGTCAGATACGGCGATCACAATGGAGCATGTGCGCCATGCTTCCAAACGGGGCTTGGGGCAGCAATTAATAGCCATTGTTGCTGAAGGGCAAAGGGGGCGTATCTATCTGGCTCCTACTGAAGGGCAGATACAAGTTGCGCAGTCTGCACACCCTTCATGGCGACCGGACATGGCCATTTCGAAGGACCGACGCGCATTTACACCGCCCGACTACGGCATGGGGACCTTCGGCGACTTGTTCACGGATCGGCAACTGGTCGCACTGAACACCTTCAGCGATCTTGTGCATGAGGCACGGGCGCAGATTGAGATGGATGCCTTGGCTGCCGGATTCTCTTCGGACCCCGCTCCGCTCCGCAACTGCGGCAAAGGCGCCAAGGCCTATGCGGAAGCGGTGAGCGTGTATCTGGGAATGGTCGTCAACAAAGTTGCAGATCGGCATACGTCAATTGCGACTTGGGATTCTAGCCCGACGAAGCTGCAACTTCGTAATACATTTGCTCGTCAGGCGATTCCCATGACCTGGGATTTTGGGGAGGGGAATGTTTTTTGCTCATCATCTGGCGCCTGGGGACCAAGCGTTAATTGGGTGGCTTTGGCGGTTTCTGTCTTGCCATCATTTGCTACAGGATCCGTTTCACAGGAAAACGCGCAGGCGCAGAAAATCGCCGAAGACAAAGTGATTTCTAGCGACCCGCCATATTACGACAATATCGGGTATGCTGACTTATCTGATTTCCTGTTCATTTGGCTCAAAAGAGGTCTCAAGGACGTTTATCCTGAGCTATTCTCGTTTCTTGCTACACCGAAGGCTGATGAGCTGATAGCCGCCCCTTATCGTCAAGGTGGCAGGGAAGCGGCAGAGATGTTCTTCCTTGACGGAATGCGCCAGGCGATTGCCAACATGGCGCGACAATCGTCTGATCTGTTCCCCGCAACCATTTATTACGCGTTCAAACAAAGCGAGGTCGCGCATGAGGGGATCAGCTCGACCGGCTGGGCGACTTTCTTGCAAGCTGTGTTAGATGCGGGATATTCTGTCGTCAGCACTTGGCCGATACGCACGGAACTGGCGAACCGCTTGCGCGGCCGGGAAAGCAACGCGCTTGCGAACTCGGTTGTCCTCGTATGCCGCAAAAGGGAAGCGGCTGCCGAGGTCGTCTCCCGTGCTGAATTCGTCCGAGCCCTAAAACGGGAGTTGCCTCCCGCCATCGCTGAGCTTCAGGCGGCCAACATTGCTCCGGCCGATATGCCGCAATCGGCTATCGGTCCCGGCATGGGCGTGTTCTCACGCTATAGGGCGGTACTAGAATCCGACGATAGTCCGATGAGCGTCAAGACGGCGCTCCAGCTCATCAATCGGGAGCTCGACGAATATCTAGGAGGGATCCAGGGCGAGTTTGATGCGGACACGCGGTTCGCCATCACTTGGTTCGAGCAGAACGGCATGGGCAAGGGCGATTACGGCTCGGCCAACAGCATCGCCACCGCGCGCGGTATCTCGGTCGATAGCGTCAAGCATGCGGGGATCGTCGATAGCGCCGCTGGCAAGGTCCGCATTCTCTCCCGCGATGAACTCGACGATGATTGGGACCCGAAGGACGACGGCCACCTGACGATGTGGGAATGCTTGCAGCATCTGGTCCGTCGGCATGAGAAGGACGGCATCTCCCACGAGACAGCCGTCCTGCTGAACAAGATCAACACACATGCCGAGGCCGTGAAGGATCTCGCCTACTGCCTCTACGACATCAGCGCCAACAAGCGAAAGGATGCGAAGGAAGCCACAGCCTACAACGCCTTGATCGCCGACTGGACCGAGCTGACGAAGGCTGCGGCGGCTATCCACGACACAAGCGGGGATCGTCAGATCCGGCTGGAGATTTGAGGGGGAACGGGACGTGGCAAAAAGTACACGCCAATATGTGTTTGAAGGGATGGAATTGCTGCCGGCGGCTCTGATCCCCTTCGTCGAAAAGAGGCTCGAAACCTCCCTCAAAGGGCATTGGCAGGTCCAGGTTCTGGAGAAGCTACCGAACCTGCGCCCCAACAGCAACGGCGAGGTCGGCTGGGATCATGCCGCACTGTTCAATGCGATGGATCGGTTCTGGAGCGAAGCATTCAAGGCTGTCCTCGGCCGCGCCGAACGGTCGCTGGTCAACGAGCTGGGTGACGTTCGCAACAAGCTCTCGCACAACGAGACCTTCACCTATGATGACGCGGAGCGGGCGCTCGATTCCATGCGCCGTCTCATGGAAGCTATCAGCGCTGGTGAGACGGCCGAGCAGCTCGGCAAAATGCGCGACACCATCCTGCGTACGAAGTTCACCGAGTTGGCGCGCAACGAGGAGCGGCGGAAAACCCAGCGCCTCGAAATCTCGGTCGAGACCGTGGCAGGTCTGCTGCCATGGCGCGAGGTCGTCGAGCCGCACCAGGATGTCGCCACCGGCGAGTTCCAGCAGGCAGAGTTCGCGGCCGATCTGGCCAAGGTCCATTCAGGGAGCGCGCCGGCGGAATATCGCGATCCGCGCCAGTTCTTCAGCCGCACCTATCTGACCGAGGGATTGAGCGCCCTGCTGGTCGGCGCCGCCAAGCGGCTGTCCGGCAGCGGCGGCGATCCGGTCGTCGAGCTGCAAACCAATTTCGGCGGCGGCAAGACGCACTCGATGCTGGCCCTCTATCACATGGCGGGGCCAACGCCAGTGCAGGACCTGTCGGGCCTGGATCAGTTGCTCGATAAGCTCGGTCTAACCGTGCCGAATGGCATCAACCGGGCGGTGCTCGTCGGCACGTCGCGGGGACCGCAGGACGTGCTCCATGCCGAGGGCGACCGGAAGATCCGCACGACCTGGGGCGAACTCGCCTGGCAGCTCGGTGGGGGCGAAGCCTTCGCGATGGTGGCGGAAAACGACGCCAGCGGCATCGCGCCGGGCTCGAACCTGCTGGAGGCGCTCTTCAAGAAATATGCGCCGTGCCTGATCCTGATCGACGAATGGGTCGCCTATCTGCGTCAGATCTACAAGGTCGAGGGGCTGCCGTCCGGATCGTTCGACGCGAATCTGTCCTTCGTCCAGTCGCTGACCGAGGCGGTCAAGGCCAGCCCCGGCACGCTGCTGGTCGCCTCCTTGCCAGCCTCGCAGATCGAGGTGGGCGGCGAAGGCGGTCAGGAAGCGTTGGCCCGCCTCAAACAAACCTTCAGCCGTGTGGAGTCCTCGTGGCGGCCGGCGAGCCAGGAAGAGAGCTATGAGATCGTCCGGCGGCGGCTGTTCAAGGAAATCCCCGGCGACAAGTTCCATCACCGCGACAACACGCTGAAGCAGTTCGCTAAACTGTATCGGGAGAACGCCAACGATTTTCCGCAGGGCTGCGCGGACGAGGACTACCGGCGCAAGCTGGAGAAGGCTTATCCGATCCATCCTGATCTGTTCGACCAGCTCTACACGAGCTGGGGATCGCTCGAAAAATTCCAGCGCACGCGCGGCGTGCTGCGCCTGATGGCGCAGGCCATTCATGAGCTTTGGATGAACGCCGATCCGTCGGTGATGATTATGCCGGGCAGCGTGGCGGTGAGTTCGCCGCGCGTGGAGCCGGAATTGCTCCATTATCTCGATGTGACCTGGCAATCGATCATCGCCGGCGATGTCGATGGCACGGCGTCCACCCCTTACAAGGTCGACCAGTCAGCGCCCAATCTGAACCGTTATTCGGCGACCCGGCGCGTCGCCCGCGCGATCTTCATGGGGACGGCGCCGACGGCTCAGCAGCAGAACACCGGCCTCGACGACAAGCAGATCAATCTCGGCGTCGTGCAGCCCGGTGAGCGTCCGGCGATCTTCGGCGATGCACTGCGTCGGCTGACCAATCTGGCCAAGTTCATGCACGCCGATCTCGGCCGGTATTGGTACTCGATGTCGGCCAGTCTCAACCGCATCGCGGCGGATAAGGCAGCGCAGATCGAGACGGCGCTGGTCGATGTGACGATCGACTCCGAACTCGGAAAATATGTAAACGGCCTTGCGGATCGCGGACATTTCGACGCTAGGCAAGTCGCTCCGGCCTCATCGGCCGAGGTGCCCGATGAGGCCGGGGGCGTACGTGTCGTGGTGTTGGGTGTCAAACATCCACATAACGGGCGCGACGGCTCGGATGCACTAATCGAAGCAAAGGACATCCTGACGCAACGCGGCAGCACGCCGCGCGTCTATCGCAATATGTTGGTGTTCATCGCCGCGGAAGCCCGGCAGCTCGACCATCTCAGGGATTCCGTGCGCGCCTACTTGGCTTGGAGTGAAATCGTGCGCGACAAGAAGCGCCTCGAACTCCGACCGAGCGACCAGGATCTAGCTGAAGCCAAATTAGCTGAGGCGAAGGCGACGATGACGACACGCCTGAAAGAGGCGTGGTGCTATCTCCATTATCCGGCCCAGGAGAGCGCTCACGCCGATTGGGAGTGGGTGTCGGGCAAGATTCCCGCTCAGGACGGGCTGCTGGCGCGGGCCAGCAAGAAGCTGGTGGCGGAAGAAGGTTTGCTCGTCGAGCTGGGACCGACGCGCCTCGATCGCGATCTCCAGAAGTATATCTGGAACGGCAAACCGCATCTGTCGCTCAAGGATCTGCGAGAGTACCTCAACCGCCATATCTACCTGCCGCGTTTGAAAAATCAGGATGTTCTCATCAAGGCTGTGCAGGTGGCCGTGAGCGGCATGCTGCCCGGTCCCTTCGCTTATGCTGAACGATGGGACGGGAAGTCGGACACCTATCTGGGGCTGGCGATTGAGCGAGCTGCGAGCGCGGTTGTCGTCATTGACAGTGACAGTATCATCGTGAAGCCAGGGGTGGCCGAGGCACACCGTCCGGCGCCAGCACAGCCGGGACCGACCGGCCATCCAAGGAGCCCTTGCGAGGCGACACCACCCGACGGGCAGCCTCCGGTGGAAAGGAAGCCGACCCGGTTCACCGGCACGGTGATGATTTCGCCGGAACGACCAGCGAGGGACATTCATCAGATTGTAGAGGCGATCGTCGAGCAGCTCACGACGCTGCCAGGCAGCGCGGTGAAGCTAAAGCTTGAGATCGAGGCAGAGATTCCTGCGGGTCTTGAGCGCGCAAAGGTGCGGACGCTGGTCGAAAACGCCAACACGCTTGGCTTCATCGAGAAGTCGATTGAGTGATGGCGAGGCAGTTCCATCATCCGTCAATCCGGAGGTGTTCACCGAGCTCGCCTAGCATGAGCGAGGGGAAGAGCAATCTGGTTCGTTCGTTTGGATCGAAGCCCGAGGGATGAATGTGACCGCGCCGATCGAACGGGACTTGATCTTCATCTCCAAGGCGACGCCCAACTCGCCCGTCAGATTGTCACCACCGCGCACCCATCATCTCCAAATCGCTTCGGAGCCAATGAATCATGCACACAGCTCGGCCGCGACTGGCTTTTTCAACAACCTGCCAGGTTTCTCCTAACCGCTTGGAGAGGCCACACTCGGCGCGGGCTCGCTAGGTATTTCAATGGCCTGCTCCTCGAAAAATGCCTTGGCTTTCTTGTGATTTTGGAGCGCAATCGGACGGTATGGTCCGAAGCTTGTGAAGTTTCGGACCCGAGGCAGCGCCAGACGGTCGTATACGGATTGGTGCAGCGTTGCCGTATCCGGGACCACCCGAGGTGCCTTGTCCCAGTGAAGGCGGGTGCCGCCGATGCCGACCATGCACTCGTCATGCATCATGCCATCGCAGGCAGGATACAGGTTCAGCTGTGATCGATCCACCAGAACGCGGCCATCCTTCCGGATGTCCTCGCTGATGAACTTCACCATCCAAGCGAGCGTAATGTCCGACAGGCGAGACTCATTTTCGGGGTAGCTTCCGCCAATGTCGGCATGGTTTCCAGCAAACCAAATCTGATCGAATTGCTCGGGTTCATCCTTGCGGTCGGGCCAAGTGACCGTGGCGCTTCCGCCCCAGGCGACCCGTTTGAAGTCTTTGCGGCATTCGTCGATCGACTGAAGATGCCGCGCATATTGTATATTGCGGCAAAAATGCCGGTCGTAGGTCCAATCGGGAAACACCCGCTGCCAGCCTATCGCGGCAACGGTATCCCAGATGCCGATCAGGTAGGTGGAAGCCCCGTTCGTGAGGCCCAACGCCGGTGCGTATTTCTTGCGGAATTCATCAATGTGGCTGTTGGCGCTGTTGATGTTTCGCGGCATGCCACCGACATAGAGGCAGGACGCAGCTTCCTTGGCGACGGCGCGTAGCGACTTGGGATCGAGGTTGAGAGCGGACCCATCAGGTTGCTGGGTAGGAACGCCGCAGACTTCAAGGACGTGCGCTACGCATCGGGCGGTATAGGCCCCTCGACTGAAGCCGAACAGGTAGATTCGATCACCCGGCTCCCATGAGCTGAGGATGGCGACATAGCAATCGATGACCTTCTTGGTGATGCCAAACCCAAACGCCTGCTGGACGTATTCTTTAGTCCGGGCCCACCATGAGTCATGGCGCGGCGTGGGCGTCCCGATTCCAGGGACGTAGAAGGCCAGCTGCTTGTTCGGGTCGATGATGCTGTCGGGTCCGGTCCGCGTCGCGCAGTAGAGTTTGTAGACGTTGGTTCTGCTTTCATCGGGGAGCAAGCCGCCCTCGTTGCCGGTCCCGTCCGCAAAAATGAGAATATTCTTCGCCATCGGCTAACCTCCATGATCCGCTATGTGAAGGATGGTTCAAGTGCCGTCGGAGGCACGGTTATGCCGGTTTGCGATTCGAACAGCGTACTTACGCCACGGGCGCGGTCCATGTAGGCGCTATAGGTGCCCGCGCTCGAAAGCGTGATCGCTTCTTGCAAGCTGGCGAGAGGTGCTTTCTTTGCGGCTGCGGCGGCGTCACGGAATTTCTTTTCCTCATTGCGCAAATCATCGAGTGCGGCATTCAGGTCCGCGGTTTCGGTGGGGACAACCAACTTGCCGCCGATATAGACTGCCTGGCTTAGGCCAACGATGCCGAGGATCGTATCAGGAATCGTGAAGGCGGAAAGCTGCGTGAAGCCGCCAGCAATCATCGTCAATCCGACAACAATCGCGAATACAAAGCTTTGAAAGCGATAGACATCGAATTCGCGCCCTGTCGTGAATAGGTCTGCCCAGCGCGCTTTCGTGAAATCGATGTCAGGGGTCGAAGAGGACATCCAGCCTTTGCGCAGGAGCCAGGCTCTATTTTCCGGAGAGATTGTAAGGCGTTTTGCGTCAGCGCCTTTGGCGATGGTCGCCCCGAGGCCATTGATGCCCAGCAACGTGACGACCGTCCCGGAGATGTCCGTGAGATTCCCGGTCTGCAGCGCCAAAAGCAAAATCAAGCCGAATACAATCAAGGTGAAGAAAATGACCTGCAGCTTGGAGAGGCTCGCGCGCCCGTCCGGTCCCACGGTCAGGCGAACAGGATCCAGGGAGCGTATGAATGACAGGAACGTATGATCGGTGCGACGGACCAGGTAGGCAACAAAAACGTAGAGCGCGAGCAATATGGTGAGCGTGATCCACAGGCTCGCTTTGTACGAGCTGACATGCACATGGATGCGGGAGACGCGTGCCGGAGAGCCGGTGGTCGCGCAGGTGTAAAGATAAAGATCCGCGCCTCGCCAGAGGCTTGCGACCGAATCATCAAGGTTGAGCGTTATTACCGTCTCATCGGCGCTGAGAAGTCCGTTCTTTACAAGCTCGTCGGTTTCCCGAGCTCCGCGTGTTGATACATCCTGGCGCTTCAGAAGCGAGAATTTTCCGCTATCGCTTTTGATGAATGCGAAGTATCGCGTCTTGTCGACGTAGGCTGCCTTCAGGCCAACATCCGTGCGCCCGCCGGTCGGCAGGAACAATGAGTTGAGGACGATGGTATCACCAACCGGACGAATGCCGGAAATCAGCTCAATGCGTTCTTCTCCGGAATCAACGCAGTTTCTTTGGGTACTGTAGATTTTTGCGCGTCGCTCCAAATTGCTTAAGGAAGGCGTGGCCGACCCTGAGGAAGGGGGCGGGGTTGGATCCGGAGGCGCCTGAGCAACCGCTGCTGTCGCCCAGGCAATACCGATCGCGATTAATACGATTCGTCTCCACGCCATCGTTTAGTCCTCAGCCAACTCCTCAATAAGGCGGTGACTATTTCCGATTCTCACGGCCGTGTGCAACTTGTGCGGGTGGAGTGACGATGGATCGGGGCAACGAATATGCCTCCCCGAAGGGAGGCATTGGTTCAGGAGCTTCCGGCTCTTTGCGCTCGCGGATGACCAGCCGCCCATTAGTCGGTAAGCGTCTGTGCGACGAAGTTTTATGTGAACCCTGGCGTGTCGCTGGTTCTGCCGCCAGCCTCAACACTGATGTACCCAATCACTTTTTGTGATGCTCGCGTTGAGCTTCTTCTTTCGAGCCTTCGTACACTCTGCAGAGAAATTTAAGCAGACCTCGTATCTATCCGCAGCCGACGAAATCCGAGCCAAGACACGGGCGCGGCAACGCAAACTAGCGCAGCTCCCGATTTACAGGTCGTGAAACTTTAAGACATACGCCATACCACTGCCGGGTCTACCTCTCGGTAAGTATGGCCAGAACATCCAGACGCTTCGCCGTTAAACTTGGTCGCTGGGGCCGCCACGTAAAGTGGGCGCAGCGACTAATCACCAACGCGCCGCGATTGGTTCGGATCGCAGGTATCGTCGCGATCATGCTTGCCACCTTCGCGTTGATCAACCTTATCGTTCAGGTGGTCCGAAAACCGAGTGAGTTGTTCTTTTTCGTCAGCCACAGACTTAGCAAAGAGCCCGCCGAAACGTGGCGGCAATACGGGCCTTTATTCCGTACATTTGCGACCCGTTCGATCTCGCCGGAATTGTTGGCAGCGCTCGCTCAAGTCGAAAGCTCGGGTAACCCGGTAGATCGGACATACTGGCGCTGGCGGTTCAGTTTCAATCCTTTCAAAATCTATCAGCCGGCATCCAGCGCCATCGGCATGTTCCAAATGACGGATCCTGCTTATGCTGAGGTTGCACATCTCTGCATCCGAGCGAAATCAGTCGAAAGTTCTGGTTGTGGCCTTGGTCCCTACATCCGCGTCATACCCAGCCATGCCGTCGAGCTGGCATCGATTTACTTGGACCGAAATGTAGCTGCCGTCCTCACTCGGTCAGGTAACAAGCCGGCCAACGAGCAACAACGGCAAGATCTTGCCGCCTTTATCCATCTCTGCGGCGGAGGCCCCGCCACCGCATACGCGCGCCGTCGTTTCCAAATGAAGGCTACAGAGCGATGCGGAGATCATCTCGTGGCGGCATACATCTCCAGAGTCAATGCGATGAAACGGCAGTTCCAGCAGCTTGCGGCAAACGACGACGGAAATTAGCTGCCATGTATTCACTTTGTAAACTGGGGTGTCAGACCTATAGGAGATTCCGTGGTTTGAATCGCAGGCTACAGTCCTGACAGGACGAAGGCTTGGGCGATGTGACCATGAAGATGGTCGCGTCACTGGCCAGGACACACTGGTCGTCTACGACTAGCGAAGAAGACGGCGACAGCCTTCTGGACCAGTCTTGCGTCCGCAGCAGGCTGATAGTGCGGCCCTTAATGGAATTTGCGACCGGGATCACCGTTGATCGCGCTGCTGAACGCTATCGGAACTGAGCCTCAAGCCTATTGCTAACGAAACCAAAAACAATATGTACGGTTAGTCAGATTGTGACAGGTTCATTGCGGTCGGCGAGATACGGCAGCGCGATGGGCTTAACGGGTACTGTGGGGATGTGGTCTTACACCCGAAGGGCACCGCGAAAGCTCGAAGCCCAAGGACTGCCGGTGCGCCGCATCTAGCACCGTAAAGTGGCGAGCGATCTCTCCTGCGTTTGCGGCGCGTCAGGGAGCCAAGCGATGGTACGCATTCGCGGAACACATCATTGGTGCGGCAACCTCTGCTCTTTCGCGGGGGATTGTCCCGCTATGCCTTCACGATGGGATGGAGGAGGCAAGAGAAAGAAAAACCTAGGGAAGAGAAGATAAAACAGGATGAAAGGCTCTATTAAAAAGTTAGCCGACAACCTGATGCCCACATTCCTGAAAAGACGAAATTCATTACTTAAACGACGGTTCCGATCCGCAAAAAGACGTGTCTACTTCAATGAGAAGATCACCTGAGAATCACCGCTTATTCGGTCATTCCATTGAAGAGCATATTCCGGCAAAGCATTTTTTTTGACGAGCGACCGTATCTGATGACGAAACCGAGGCAGCGTACCGCTACTACCCGACTTCTTCCATAGAGTCGCGATTCCGATGGGGAATGTCTTGTAGGCGCTTGATCCAACATGCTTTCGGGCGGTTAGATAAAGAAAACGCTCAAAACCACCCAACCCAAAATATTCTGGGCAGATCGACAATATGAACTTTGATCGAGCTCCTTCAATCAACCAGTCTGGTAACGTCAGGTGCCAGGCACCGCTCTGCCGCGCTACGTCTTCGAACCAGCAAAAGGTTCGTATTGATCCCGGCTTACCGTCAGGCTGAGCGTTCGTTGTGATGCGAGTAGTCCGAAGGCGCTCGATGGCGTCTCCGAGCAACTGATACTGGCCCCCACCGCATTTCGACCCGACAGCAGCAAAGTAGTTGGCCGGCTTCAGCACGTGCGAACTTGCAGTTGATAGCCCGGCACCCGCAATATGATCGACCAGAAACATCAACAGGTCGGCATCAAAAATGGTGGCCATTCCTGTAGGGCCAGCTTCGATCCTAATGTCGATTGAGCCATCCGGGCTTGTGTATTCGGCAGACGAGCGGCTCCGTTTGCTTACTGAAAAGAACGGCCGTTCCATCAGCGCCATAAGTTGACGCAGGTGTCTGCCACTTCGCTTAAGCGATCCCGCACTTTCCGAAGCAGTTGTCGACTGCCACCATTCGGGGATGAGACCATCCTCGAATAAATCTTTTACATCCAGCGTCTTTTTCTGCGAGCCGTATTCTATTGGCACGACCAAACGAGCACGCTTCACGGCGGTCCTTTGCAACTTCGGAGCCGCGAGGTGTCATGAGGTGTCATGGCGCATCTTTTGCTCGCGAATCGACATGAGACCGAGCCTAAAACAACGAGCGAGGTCAAGAGCGTTTGGATCGAATCGCTACCCCCTTTGTTTGAAATAGTTTGGTTGCTCGGCAGTCACGCGACTTGCTATCCTTGAGATGAATATTCATTGACCCGTCCACGGCGACGGGCCCGATCATAGGAATGATATGTCCGAAAGCGCTGCCCAGTCGCTCGCGATAGTTCTCCATCCAGATATCGGCCGAATGCGCGCACTAACTACGTTCTCGAAGCAGGTGCGTGGGTTCCTCGAGAGTATGATTGCTGAGGGAGATATTCGATGCATTTGGCATCTTGGGCATCAGTTCGTTCCGCTGGAGGATATTGCGCCTTACGCCGTCATAGACTTGGACGAAGAGGAAGCCACCGACTTAGTCCTTTCCTCAGACGCTGACGCTGCACCCTTGCTCGACGCTTTGAACCTCCAATCGCAAACAGACCAGGTTCTTCAGGCAATCAGAGACAAGCTCAAAGCTATTGCCGACCGGGACCTGGGAGCCGCCGCCCCCCACGGTTTCGCCCAAATAAGTTGGTTGGCTTTTTGGAGCAACGTTGCCGCCGTTGCGGTCAACTTTGCCAGCGAAAACGAGGCTCAGAAAATTTCCGCCGCAATGAGGATGCTCGAGGATAGTGCAGCCAACGGCACGATTGGCATCGTCGGCCTTCCAAACTTTCACAAGGTACTGCTGTCACTTGCCGCGCCAGAACTGGGTAAACGATTCGACGAGATCTGGTCTGCAGGCTATGGCCTGTTAGAGATCAAGGACATGGACCGGCAACCCATGGTCCTCGCAGTTTTGCGCCGACTCACAAAGACCTTCACCGGTTATCGAGGTGAACCTGAAGGGAGTGAAACGCCCAGCCGCGTGATGAATCAATACCTTGACCTCGTGAGCCTCAGGCCAGCGAGCTAGGTAATATGTTGTCGCCGAACCCGTTCGCGCCAGCGACGGCCGGACAGCCCGTCACGACAGGCACAGCTCAGACCACGGTGGAGCACGCTGCTGCGTTGTCAGCCGTGTTAAATTGGTACCGCAGTAAGAACCGCAAGCAGGTTTTTCGGCTGTTCGGTGCCGCCGGCACCGGAAAGTCCACGTTAGCCAAAGCGATTGCAGCGCAAATTGACGGCAAGGTTCTGTTCGGTGCGTTCTCAGGCAAAGCAGCGAGTGTGCTTCGAGCCAAGGGATGCGGCGGGGCCGACACGATCCATCGCCTAATTTACGGATCCCCTCACAAGGACAGCAAAGACCAACTTACCTTCGTGCTCAATGAGGCCAGCCCCCTGCGCACCGCGGATCTGGTGATCGTAGACGAAGTGTCCATGGTCGATGCGAAACTCGGCCAGGACCTTGAAAGGTTCGATAAACCTATCCTGGTTCTTGGAGACCCACACCAGTTGCCACCCGTCAAAGGAAAAGGCTACTTCATTCGCGGCACCGCAGACGTGGAACTGACAACGGTTCTTCGGCAGCGCGAAAACAATCCCATCGTCAAGCTCGCAAAAGAGGTTCGCTCGGGTAAACAGACGCTGGACTTTCGAGCCGAAGGTACAAGCGCGGTGATCAGAGGCGTAGACATAGACCCTGAGACCGTCCTTCGTGCCGATCAGGTCCTGGTAGGTCTGAACGAGACTCGCCATCGCTTCAATGCTCGAATTCGCGAGCTGCTTGGCCGTCCTTTCGGAGTACCGACGCAAGGCGACAAGCTCGTCTGCCTCAAGAACAATCCGTCCAAGGCGCTATTCAACGGAGACATTTGTTTCGTTTCCGACGTTCTTGATGTCGGCGACGCCTTCGTGAAGATGATCATCAAGCTTGAACGTGCAGCAGACCGCAGTCTGGAAGTACGCGTTCGACGCGAGTTTTTCGTCGAGGATGGCGCGGGCCTCCCAGAGGACGTCAAGCGCAGGGAGAAGAATCACTTTACATTTGGCAACGTGCTCACGGTGCACAAAGCTCAAGGGTCAGAGTGGAGCTCCGTCGTTTTGTTTGACGAGTCCGAGGTGTTTTCTGACGACCGGTCAAAATGGCTCTACACTGGCATTACCCGCGCCTCCGATCGGATAGTGGTCGTTCGCTAGCCATGCAAGGCTTTCTGCCGCAGAGAGTGGAGCTTGAAGGGACCGTAGAGAGGTCGCTGTCCACCCGTTTGGCGCCGGCAGCGGGCCGTGTCGTCGGTCTTTTCTTCAGCTCAGGCGCAGTCGTCGCCCGTGGCGCGGCGGTCCTCAGCATCGCCGGAGAGGCATACAGCAGCGCACAGCACGATTTTATCAAAGCGCTCCGCAGAGACGCGCGAGCGACGCCCGCCGATTTGGCACACACACGCGGAGCGGAAGAAGCTGCGCTCACGGGACTGAAGTTCGCGCGCAGTCAGATCGACCATATCCGGGCCACTGGGCTCGTTATCGATCCACTCCCTGTTCTCTGTCCTGCTGACGCTCTTCTATTTAGCACGATGCCCTCAAAAACGTCTTTTTTGGCCGGCGCGAGCTTGTTCTCATACGGCAAAGAGCACTACGTTCGATGCTGGATGGATGCCAAGCATGCAGAGTATTTGCGTCCCGGAAAGCTAGCTACGGTGTCTCTCTTGGACGGCCGCCATCTTGGCGCATCATTCGACCGTCTGGGAGCACACGACCAAGGCGGCGTGCGTGAAGTCCGACTGAGAACTGAGACCCTATTGACCACCGGCCAGGCAGTACAGGTCGAATTTAATTTTGACTGGTATGAGAGGGTGACATCGACTTGCACGCCGTCTGATTGGCCCTACCCCAACCCTCCTCGCGGTGGGGATCTACGTAGGCTGCTCGAGTTGCATGCTCGAAAAACGGGAGCACCACCTCCGCCCATCGGAAGACCTGCGCCACCTACGGTAAAGCCATCAACATCACCCATCGTAAGCCCTCTGGGTAGTCGTCCGCAGCGGCCTGTCGCGCGCTATAACGACCCGGCCCTTCCGGTTGCTCCGGTATCGACGCGCCATTCGCTCTTCATTGACCCTAATGAATTTGCGCGTCTCAGAATCAGCACGTCAAAAGCCATTCTGACGCCCTTCATTCCACACTGGCGATGCATGGCACAGGTGATGGAAGACGCGCCGTCCGAGCAACCATTCCACGTTTTGGCGCCGTTCGCCGGCACGTTCATTCCTGCGCCTCTTCGGCGGAGTGATACGGTAGCTGCGGGCCAGCTGGTCGGAACGCTCCGCTTAACCGAGCCGGCGATTACCGCCCAGCGCGCCATTCTCGGTGATGGCGGAGGCTCGGTTCGGGAGCATGCTGCGCGAACTCTGCGAACCATGGGCTTCGTCAACCAAGACTACGACACGATCAGGCTAAGACAGGCACCGATCACTGAGGTGCAGATCAACGCAACCACTAGCGGCGTCATCCTGGAGTACGCTGAACAAGAGCGAGATGTGTTAGCTGGTCAAGGCGTGATGCAGCTGCTCTGTATCAACGTGCATCTTGTTCGGGCTGTTCTTGGAGCGGATGAATTCACGCAATTGCCGACCGTCGTCAAAGCGGAGTTGTGCAGGCCCTCTCGAACTGAAGCGCTCTATTCAATCGATACGATGCCTGTCACGGAACGGTCCCGTACTGAACGCGGAGTATTATTCGAGGCGATTTTCCCCGCTGACAAAGAGAAACTAAAACCGGGACACATCATGGATCTGGTGCTTTCAGATCCTACGAGCTCGGCCGTAAGACTGTGTGTTCCACGCGATTGCATAATGAAAATCGCGGAATCGACCGAGGTACTCATCCACTCAAGAGGCGGCGCCTTCACTCCGACCGCTATCAAGATCGGAACGACTCGCGGTGAGCTTGTCGAGGTCTTAGGCGGCCTAGCGGAAGGATCCCTTGTAGTCCGCGATCTGAAACCCCTTTCTTTCGAGTCGCCCCAAATTCGAGCGATCATGGGTGGCTTTTGGGATCCTTCGGCGAGATCTACCCGCCGGGTATCTTGAGGAGCAGCTGATGAGTGGCGCTTCTCCGATCGCGAAGAACTGCACCGCGCTTTCGTCAGCCGCGCTCGCCCTACCATTCGCTCTGTCCATGGGCCGAAAAAATGAGCTGGGGATAGGCGGTGACTAGCCGGCATTTGCTATATTTCCTCTCCCCCCAGTCATCGCCACTCGCCTTCCTTCCTACACTTCTCTTTCCCTTCCTCTTCTTTTCCTTCCTTCCCCTCTGCCTTATCCCTACAGACGTCCGCCTAACCTCCGAGCAACTGCATATATCCCTGGTTCAGGGAGAAGACCTTCAACGTCCTGGGACAAATCAGCATCGGTTGGAAAAGCGTATACGGCCGCCATGCTTAGTGACATTCCATACCCCGTGAGATCTATTTCCTTCAACAGATGTCAGAACGCATCCTTCATAATGGGAAAAATACCCGGCTATTCGACCCCCAAGCCGAGCGGCTCTTCGCCATCCTCACCCGTTGCGATTTCATCGACACGATTCCCGATGACATCGTTTCACCGACAGTGGCGCCGGCCCCGCTCCCGCAAGCTCCAAAATGCTAACCACCCCCGAACTTGATATCGGCAGCATAATAAAACGCGTCATCGCCCGAGGCGAAAATTTCCGAAAGCGCCGGGAGCGGACCGAGCGGCAACACCTTAAATCGTCGAATTCGTCGTCTCAGGACAGCTCGGCCAAATTTCTCCTTAAATAGCTCCGGTCGGCAATTCCTGGTTCGGCTTGTGCATCGCTACCGAATGCATCGGCTCGAGAATTCTTCGTAAATTCCCTCCTCCACTCATCGAATATTCTGCGCTTCATCAACGCGGACATTCAGATGCACAAAACCTCGACCACCCCTTCACCCACCGACCATTCCTCTTCGTCCACTCCGACGTTCAATCAACTGTCCCGGACACCGTTCGTCAGCGACGCCATCGCTAAGCATTACGGCTCCCACTGCCTGATCGACTCGCGCTTCCGGCGAGCCGCCCGCCTGCTCCAAATATTGTGGATGCGTGATCAAGGCATTCCGAGCGCTGCCGTAGAAGAGCGCGGCGCCCACCTTGGCTCCTACCTTCGAGCCGAGGTGGCCGAATCGGGTCGGAACTTCATCTCCCCCCAGGTGCATCTCCTGGCGCTCCGTGAGTTTCTTCTGCTTCGTGAGGACAACGCGGCGGTTGACGAAGATCGCCTGATGACCAACACATTAACTTCCATGTGCCTCGTAGCGAATAGCTTCGGCCCGCTCGCTCTCGACACAAAATTGGCAACAAACGTCTTCCGTCAATTGCTGCCCGACTTCGTCCATTCCGTCGAGCGCATCGCGTTTGAACATTCTCCGGGACGTCGTGACGAGCGTTTCCTTGCCGATCGCACCGCATTTGATGTCGCCATTCACGTGACGACGCCAGACGGCGAGTCCGCCATCGTCTACATCGAGGTCAAGTATTCGGAAGAGCCGACCAACGTGGCCCGATGGCGCGACCGCTATAGCGAGGCGTTGAAGGAGGTTCGTCTTTACAAGGATCCCGAGAGTGCAATTCTCCGCGCGCCGCTCGTCGAGCAGTTGATGCGAGAGCATTGCGTCGCACAACTCGCGGTCGATCATGGCATCACACCGCGAGCGATGTTCATTGGAATAGGCCCTCGCCTTAACCGACGCGTTGACGCCGCCTTCCGCGTCTACGCCAACGAACTGCTCCCGGTCTCAGGTGATGAGTCTACCAGGGTTCGTTTCCAACACTTCACGCTGGAGACATTCATCGACGCTATTGACGTGGCGGGCGATCGAGAAACGGCGGAGCAGCTTTGGAAGCGCTACTGCGACTTCCAGCGCGTTTATGACGCCGCTCTTGCCGTCATTGCGGCAAAGGTGCCTGGCCGTGAGACGCCGAAGCCTCCGAAGGAAACATCCGCCAACGACGCCAAGAGGAAGAAGCAGTCTCGCAAAGTGGGTTCCCGCAGCGGAAGAACTCAACAGGACGGCCATGCCAGAGCCTCCGATACCGCGGAGAACGTTCATGACTAAGGCAGATCTGCTCACTGTCGAAAATCGCGTCGCCCTTCTTGTCAACGCCTTGGCGGACGAACGCGATCCTTTTCCTGTCGTAAAGTTGTTCACGCCGGATGCGGGTGCAACCTGGCTCCTAACGGAGTGCGATCTGGATGAGCCGGATCGGTTGTTCGGACTTTGCGACTTAGGCTTGGGTTATCCCGAGATCGGTTACGTTAGCCTGACCGAAATCACGTCGATCCGTGGGCCGCTTGGCTTGCCTGTCGAACGGGACCTCCACTTCGTCGCGCGCAAGTCGCTCACGGCCTACGCCGAGGAGGCACGGATCAAAGGGCGCATTGTCGCGTAGCGTAAACAATTGCGACGGCACCGGATGCCGCTGCTACCCTGCTTGCAAGGGGGCCATCCGATGCCGCTATTCCGAAACTTCTGCCGCTGCTATCACTGCCGCCACGAATCGGTCGGTAGTTTTCCAGCAAATTGTGACGACGACTGCCCGAACAGCGGCGCCTGCGGTCTCGCCTGAAGGCAGCCAGGATGCCTTGAGCGATTCGTGGTCTTTCGCGGCGTAACTGTGTAAGCGGTAACATTCAATTTAGGTGCGATTGCCCCACGATAACGGAGACACACTGGCGCAGGTCGTACTGAGAGGCTGTCCAGCCGATGTGGCAGCGATCGCTCCGATTCTTGCGACCTACGAGGATGTCTGTTTTGCGCCCAGAAGCGGACATCGCATTTGTGCGGCCGGATTTCCGAAGTGGGACCGGTCTCGAACTGTCCGGTGTTGGCGAAATCTCGCGATAAACCGTCATTCGGTAACCGCCGTCAAGTTGATGGTTGAGTAGGTGCTGACCGTGTTTTGAGACTGGTCGGAGCTGTCCCCGAGTATTCATTGCGTCTGCGTGCTGTACAGAAATGCTGGCAGTTCGTCCTGCAATTCTAACAATGTCGCAGTCAGTTTAAGTGCTCAGCACGCTAGGCATTCAGATATTTTTGTCTCGGTCGAAGCGTCAACTTGTGGCACGTTTGTTCCGATAGAAGGGGCAGGGGCGAATCATGGAGTGGAACGCGCACGGCTATCGGGTGGGATCGTCCAGCGAGACTTTCGACGCTATTCCGACGGGTGCCGATGAACTCGACCAGTTTATAATGCTACATCGGCGGAAGATCGAACCCTGGCTCTCGGCGGTGTTCCAGGCCGAACACCTCAATCTGCTGCTCGGTAGCGGCTTCACCACTGCTGTGGCTTTTGCGGCGGGCGTTACCTCTACCGGCATGGACATTGCCGGCGGCACATCCGCGCACGCTCAGGCGATTATGGATCATGCTACCGCCAGCGCCAAGAAAATGGGGCGCGGAAGGGCTAACATCGAAGACCAGTTGCGAAGCGCCATCGCCGTGCTCGATGGGCTTAATATCATTGACAAGGTCGCAGCGAAGGCGGTCCGCGATGATATTAACAAGGCGATGGATACGTTTCTTTATTCGTTGCTGGCAACTGAGCAGAGAATTGCTGACGCCAGCAGTGCACCGGCATCTGCGATACTTCAGTCCTTTCTGCTGAGTTTTGCGAGCCGCGCCGCGTCGCGCGAACGCCTGCACATCTTTACTACCAACTACGACCGACTGATTGAGCGCGGCTGCGATGATGCAGGCCTTCGGATCATCGATCGGTTCGTGGGAACCCTCTGCCCCCTCTTCCGCAATACCCGCATCGAGCTGGACTACCACTATAATCCGCCCGGCATCCGCGGGGAGCCACGCTTCATGGAGGGTGTGGTCCGGCTGACGAAACTTCACGGCAGTCTGGACTGGCGCTTCGATGACGCAACACGCCGCATCTACCGCGCCGAGACGCCGTTCGGTGCTCCGCAGGATCATCCGAGCCTCCCGGCGTCACCAATCGACACCGTGATGATCTATCCAAACCCTGCGAAGGACGTGGAAACCACACAATATCCCTATGCCGAGCTGTTTCGTGATTTCGCGTCAGCGACTTGTAGGCCAAATTCCGTCGTGGTTACCTATGGCTACGGTTTCGGTGACGATCACATCAACAGGGTGTTGCTCGACATGCTGTCGGTGCCGTCGGCACATCTGGTCATCATCGCATTCGATCTCGACGAGCGCATCAAAGGCTTTCTGGACCAGACTAGACCCGCGCAGGTGAGTCTACTGGCGGGTAGGCATTTCGGAAGCCTGCGGCGCCTTGTCGATGACTACCTGCCCAAGCCAGCGCTTGACTACATCACGGGCCGCATGTCCGAGCTCCTCAAGAATCGAGCGTTCGCTGAGATGCCCGTTGCGTCGCCAGCCACTCGCCTTGGGACAGACCAGGCTCCCAGACTTGGTGGTACCGCATGAACTCGCCGATTGAACGATTGGCTGAACTTGTCATCGGCACCGTCGAGTCCATCTCCTCGGACGAAATCCGTGTCCTGCTCGATCTCGATGCGCCGCAGTCCACGGCACTTAATACCGGGACGCCGACGAGCTTTCCGCGACTCAATAGCTATGTGCTGATCCCCAATGAAGCGGGTGCGACCGTCGCCTACGTCACCTGGATCGGTATCGAGCGGTCGCCTTATCCCAAGCGTTCGGGGCTGAAGGACTTTGGTCTCATCGACTTGCCGTTCCCCCTGCGTAAGATGGCGCTGACACCGATCGGGACGCTGACCGTGCGACGCGATCGGCGGACGAAAGCCAGCGTTTATGAGCTGAGCCGAGGCGTTGTAGCCTTTCCATCGGTCGGCGATCAGATCTTGATCCCGACACCCGAACAGATCGCCGCTATCGTCGGCGCCAAAGACAAGGATCGCCGCGTTCGCATCGGCTCATCGCCGCTTGCCGCAAATACCTCGATCATGGTCGACCCGGACAAAATTTTCGGTCGTCATGTCGCCGTGCTCGGTAACACCGGAAGTGGCAAGTCCTGTTCGGTAGCTGGGTTGATCCGCTGGTCGCTCGATGCGGCGCAATCGGCGCTGGAGGGCGGGGCGCAGAGACCCAATGCTCGTTTCGTCATTCTCGATCCAAACGGGGAATACGCCAAGGCGTTCGCGGACAAGGGCATCAATGTCCGAGTGTTTCGCGTTCCCCCGATCGATGAACAGAAAGGCGTGCGTCCGCTGCGCATACCTGCGTGGCTCTGGAACGGCCATGAATGGACGGCAGTTTCATTTGCTCGCCCGGGAGCTCAGCGGCCGCTTCTCTTGCAGGCGCTTCGCGAACTGAAGAACGGGGAGCTTGACGGGACACCTCGTGAGACCATCGTTCGCAGGTATATTTATTCCTACCGCGTGATGATCGACGCCATGCTCGCTGAAGGTGCGTCGCGCTATGCCGGCAGCGCCGGAAACCGGCGCCAGTGCGGTGATTTGCTCGACAACATAGCTGCCGATTGCGGAGGAATGGCGGACTCCGTGGATCGCGAACATCGTACGACCCTGCAAGAGATCAGCGCTGCGATCCTTGGAACTGCGAACTCTCGTCGATCCGGAGAATGGTTCAACGCCTTTTCCATCCAAGATATAGAAAGCGTACGAGACGAACTTCAGCGCTTCGTCGACCTGGTTGAGGACGCGTTCGCCACAGCCCAGATTACCGAAGATGCGCCGATCCCGTTCAATGTCCATATGTTACCCGAACATCTGGAGAAGATCGCGGCAACCGAAGGCGGCGCGCTGGCCGGTTTCATCAGCACTCTGGGTATGCGCATCCGGGGGATGATGGCGGACCCGAGACTGGGCCAGGTCGTGGGCAGCGAACCAACGATCACATTCGATACCTGGCTCAACGACATTGTCGGCAGCAACGCCTCGGCCAATGGCCAGGTGGCGATCGTAGACCTTTCCTTGGTGCCTTCGGAGATCGTTCATGTCGTGGTCGCTGTGCTCGGCCGCCTGACTTTCGAGGCACTGCAGCGGTATCGGCGTCTTCATCCGAACGGCCAGTCGCTCCCGACGACCTTGGTTCTGGAAGAAGCGCATAGCTTCGTTCGTCGCGGACCGAATGAAGATGGCCCCGCTGAAAATCCTGCGCAATTATGTCGCGAGACGTTTGAAAAGATTGCGCGCGAGGGTCGCAAGTTCGGGCTGGGCCTTATGCTGTCGTCACAGCGCCCGTCAGAGCTCTCGCCAACAATTCTGGCGCAGTGCAACACTTTCCTACTCCATCGGATCGTGAACGACCTCGATCAGGCACTCGTTGCACGCCTTGTTCCGGACAATGTCGCCGGGCTGCTGAAAGAACTTCCCAGCTTGCCTTCGCGCCATGCCGTTCTCCTCGGCTGGGCAACACCGATCCCGTTGCTGGTCGAGATGGATGAACTGGCCGAGGAGCACCGTCCACAGTCGTCCGACCCCGATTTCTGGGATGTATGGACCGGAAAGAGCCCGCGAGTGATCGACTGGTTGGCCATTGTACAGGACTGGACCGGACATGATCTCGCGGAGGATAGTACGGAGTGGTAGACTGGATGGAGTTATTGAGGGTTTACACCTGATGTAGTTACAGCCAAAGCGATCAGCGTTGCGCACGCGGGATGTTAGCACAACCACACCGCCGCCTTAATATCCCGAGTCGACTTCGAACTCTTGATCTTCGAAGTCATCGTCGTCGTATTCATCGATATCCACGTCGAAATCATCGAGGAAATCGGCTCGTATACGCCGAATGCGGTCGTTGTCGCCCCGCAGCCCGCGCAGAGTCATGGCGATGGATGCAAAGCCATTGTCGATATTCAAAAAGTGCACTTTTCGCGAATATAGCGTTGAAAAATACGAATCCTGCTCGAGGAACGCAGAGTTGACACCGGGCGCTATTCCGCGAAATGTCGCTTCGTAGGCGTACAACCACATTTGTCCGCGCAGACCGTCGGAATCGCAGGAATTGTTCCAGATCGAAAAGTCCACCTGACCCGATACCAACTGCCGGGATGCTGCGAACGCAACTAGTAACGCCACCATAGCACTTTGCATGCTGCAGAGAGGGGCCACCGCGTTCTGGGCCAAAACGACATTCAATCTGATGGCAAGAAATAGGAGCCAGATGATCTCGCCAGTTCTATTCGCTCGAGCCAAAATGGGAATACGATGATCCACAAACTCCTTCAGGTTATCGAGATCGACATCCCTTTGCTCGACTTGGCGCAGAATGCAAAGCTCAACAAGTAACGAAACAAGGGTAGGGTTTCGGCGATAGGCGTTGATCAGAAGGCTCTGGATCCGCTTCCAGTCAGTGGCACGCACAAATGCCGATCGGGCATTGGAGAGCGCAAACTTTTCGATGTTGGTGGCGCTGTGTGCTTCGCAAAGGCGACCGACTTCGTAGAAAAAGCGTTGCATTGACTGGCCTGCCCCCATAGGGTGGTCCGGGTTGAATGTTAGTGCATGATTGGCTTT